>Ga0194116_10000613_pt1 | contig 60336 bp, 74 predicted proteins | sample TA2MahsurfametaG_4_FD_148617 | JGI IMG/M metagenome (GOLD analysis project Ga0194116, IMG submission 148617) | Freshwater microbial communities from Lake Tanganyika, Tanzania - TA2015008 Mahale S9 surface | ecosystem: Environmental > Aquatic > Freshwater > Lake | place: Tanzania: Lake... | reverse complement strand
AAGAACCGGATGATCCAGAAGTTCCTGAAGATCCAGAAGTTCCTGAAGATCCAGAAGTTCCTGAAGATCCAGAACTACCCGATGATCCAGAAGAACCTGATGATCCTGAAGAACCTGATGATCCTGATGATCCAGAAGAACCTGACGATCCTGATGAACCAGATGTTCCGGAAGAACCAGAAGTTCCAGATGATCCAGATGATCCTGAAGAACCTGATGATCCTGAAGAACCTGAAGAACCTGATGATCCAGATGATCCTGAAGAACCTGATGATCCTGAAGAACCTGATGATCCAGAAGAACCTGATGATCCAGAAGAACCTGAAGATCCTGAAGAACCCGATGAACCAGATGTTCCGGAAGAACCAGAAGTTCCGGAAGAACCAGAAGTTCCAGAAGAACCTGATGATCCAGATGATCCTGAAGAACCTGAAGAACCTGATGATCCTGAAGAACCTGATGATCCTGAAGAACCGGATGATCCAGAAGAACCAGAGGTTCCTCTAGTACCGGAAGATCCAGAAGAACCAGATGTTCCAGAAGAACCTGATGTTCCAGAAGAACCTGATGATCCAGAAGAACCTGATGATCCTGAAGAACCTGAAGAACCTGAAGAACCTGATGATCCAGAAGAACCTGATGATCCTGAAGAACCTGATGATCCTGAAGAACCTGATGATCCTGAAGAACCTGACGATCCTGAAGAACCCGACGATCCTGAAGAACCCGATGAACCAGATGTTCCGGAAGAACCAGAAGTTCCGGAAGAACCAGAAGTTCCAGAAGAACCTGATGATCCTGAAGAACCTGAAGAACCTGATGATCCTGATGATCCTGAAGAACCTGATGATCCTGAAGAACCTGATGATCCTGAAGAACCTGATGATCCTGAAGAACCTGATGATCCTGAAGAACCTGATGATCCTGAAGAACCTGACGATCCTGAGGAACCCGATGAACCAGATGTTCCGGAAGAACCAGAAGTTCCAGAAGAACCAGAAGTTCCAGAAGAACCTGATGATCCTGAAGAACCTGACGATCCTGAAGAACCTGACGATCCTGAAGAACCTGATGATCCTGAAGAACCTGACGATCCTGAAGAACCCGACGATCCTGAAGAACCCGATGAACCAGATGTTCCGGAAGAACCAGAAGTTCCGGAAGAACCAGAAGTTCCAGAAGAACCTGATGATCCTGAAGAACCTGAAGAACCTGATGATCCTGATGATCCAGAAGAACCTGACGATCCGGAAGAACCAGAAGTTCCGGAAGAACCAGAAGTTCCAGAAGAACCCGATGATCCAGATGATCCGGAAGAACCAGAAGTTCCGGAAGAACCAGAAGTTCCAGAAGAACCTGATGATCCTGAAGAACCTGATGATCCTGAAGAACCAGAAGTTCCGGAAGTACCAGATGCTCCAGTTACACCAGAAGTTCCTGAAGTTCCTGACGAACCTGATGATCCTGAAGAACCTGATGATCCTGAAGAACCTGATGATCCAGAAGAACCTGACGATCCTGAAGAACCCGATGAACCAGATGTTCCGGAAGAACCAGAAGTTCCGGAAGAACCAGAAGTTCCAGAAGAACCTGATGATCCAGATGATCCTGAAGAACCTGAAGAACCTGATGATCCTGAAGAACCTGATGATCCAGATGATCCAGATGATCCTGAAGAACCTGATGATCCAGAAGAACCTGATGATCCAGAAGAACCTGATGATCCCGAAGAACCCGATGATCCAGAAGTACCAGAAGAACCAGAAGTTCCAGAAGAACCTGATGATCCAGATGATCCTGAAGAACCTGATGATCCTGAAGAACCTGAAGAACCTGAAGAACCTGATGATCCTGAAGAACCTGACGATCCTGAAGAACCCGATGAACCAGATGTTCCGGAAGAACCAGAAGTTCCGGAAGAACCAGAAGTTCCAGAAGAACCTGATGATCCAGATGATCCTGAGGAACCTGAAGAACCTGATGATCCTGAAGAACCTGATGATCCTGATGATCCTGAAGAACCTGATGATCCTGAAGAACCTGATGATCCTGAAGAACCTGATGATCCAGAAGAACCTGACGATCCTGATGAACCAGATGTTCCGGAAGAACCAGAAGTTCCGGAAGAACCAGAAGTTCCAGAAGAACCTGATGATCCAGATGATCCTGAAGAACCTGATGATCCTGAAGAACCCGAAGAACCGGATGATCCAGAAGAACCTGATGATCCTGAAGAACCTGATGATCCTGAAGAACCTGATGATCCAGAAGAACCCGATGATCCTGAAGATCCTGAAGAACCGGATGATCCAGAAGTTCCTGAAGATCCAGAAGTTCCTGAAGATCCAGAAGAACCTGATGATCCTGAAGAACCAGATGATCCTGAAGAACCTGATGATCCTGAAGAACCTGATGATCCAGAAGAACCTGACGATCCTGAAGAACCCGATGAACCAGATGTTCCAGAAGAACCAGAAGTTCCAGATGTTCCTCTAGTACCGGAAGATCCAGATGAACCGGAAGAACCTGATGTTCCGGATGCCCCATTAGCTACCCAAGATATAGTATAAGTAGAACCTTGACTTAATGAACCACTAGCTACTAAGTTACTTAAACCTAGAGTCCAATAAGTTTGGTTATCTTGAACCTCTCCGATTTGCCAAAGACCAATTCTATCATTTGAACCTACTAGGGTTATTTGAAGATACGCTGCTTGGTTATTAGTTACACGTAATGTATATAAAGCACTAAACCAAGTGTTGTAATCAATACTATTAATATTTAAATCGCTGATATTTACTGATGTAATACTCGAAATAGTATTACTGTTTGCTGTGAATTCTGTATTATTAGGTTGACCTCCTCCCGTAGCATATTGCCACCTGCCCGAATTGGAGCCATCGTTACCGGATTGCCCTGAAGAACCGGATGATCCAGAAGAACCAGAGGTTCCTCTAGTACCGGAAGATCCAGAAGAACCAGATGTTCCAGAAGAACCTGATGTTCCAGAAGAACCTGATGATCCAGAAGAACCTGATGATCCTGAAGAACCTGAAGAACCTGAAGAACCTGATGATCCAGAAGAACCTGATGATCCTGAAGAACCTGATGATCCTGAAGAACCTGATGATCCTGAAGAACCTGACGATCCTGAAGAACCTGACGATCCTGAAGAACCCGATGAACCAGATGTTCCGGAAGAACCAGAAGTTCCAGAAGAACCAGAAGTTCCAGAAGAACCAGAAGTTCCAGAAGAACCTGATGATCCTGAAGAACCTGATGATCCTGAAGAACCTGATGATCCTGAAGAACCTGATGATCCTGAAGAACCTGATGATCCTGAAGAACCTGACGATCCTGAAGAACCCGATGAACCAGATGTTCCGGAAGAACCAGAAGTTCCAGAAGAACCAGAAGTTCCAGAAGAACCTGATGATCCTGAAGAACCTGACGATCCTGAAGAACCTGATGATCCTGAAGAACCTGACGATCCTGAAGAACCTGACGATCCTGAAGAACCTGATGATCCTGAAGAACCTGACGATCCTGAAGAACCCGACGATCCTGAAGAACCCGATGAACCAGATGTTCCGGAAGAACCAGAAGTTCCGGAAGATCCAGAAGTTCCAGAAGAACCTGATGATCCTGAAGAACCTGAAGAACCTGATGATCCAGATGATCCTGAAGAACCTGATGATCCTGAAGAACCTGATGATCCTGAAGAACCTGATGATCCTGATGATCCTGAAGAACCTGATGATCCTGATGATCCAGAAGAACCTGACGATCCTGATGAACCAGATGTTCCGGAAGAACCAGAAGTTCCGGAAGAACCAGAAGTTCCAGAAGAACCTGATGATCCTGATGATCCTGAAGAACCTGATGATCCTGAAGAACCTGATGATCCAGAAGAACCTGACGATCCTGAAGAACCCGATGAACCAGATGTACCAGAAGAACCTGATGTACCAGAAGAACCTGATGATCCAGAAGATCCAGAGGTTCCTCTAGTACCGGAAGATCCAGATGAACCAGAAGTTCCGGAAGTACCAGATGCTCCAGTGACACCAGAAGTTCCTGAAGTTCCTGACGAACCTGACGATCCTGAAGAACCGGATGAACCAGAAGATCCAGATGTTCCCGAAGAGCCCGAAGTTCCTGAAGATCCAGAGGTTCCAGAAGAACCTGAAGATCCAGAAGAACCAGAAGAACCGCTTGTTCCAGAAGTTCCAGAAGAACCAGAAGTTCCAGAAGTTCCTGCTGGTCCTGCTAAACCACTAGTTCCAGAAGAACCAGATGTTCCAGAAGAACCTGACGATCCTGAAGAACCCGACGATCCTGAAGAACCCGATGAACCTGATGACCCGGACGATCCAGAAGAACCTGATGTACCAGAAGAACCCGACGATCCAGAAGAACCAGAGGTTCCCGATGATCCCGAGGTTCCAGAAGATCCAGAAGAACCCGATGAACCCGATGTTCCTGAAGAACCTGATGATCCAGAAGAACCTGATGATCCAGAAGAACCTGATGATCCAGAAGAACCTGATGATCCAGAAGTTCCAGAAGATCCAGATGTTCCTGAAGAACCAGAAGAACCAGAAGAACCAGATGTTCCCCTTGTACCGGAAGATCCAGATGAACCAGATGTTCCCGAAGATCCAGAAGTTCCTGAAGATCCAGATGAACCAGAAGAACCTGATGATCCGGAAGAACCAGAAGAACCGGACGAACCAGAAGATCCAGATGTTCCTGAAGAACCCGAAGTTCCTGAAGATCCAGAGGTTCCAGAAGAACCTGAAGATCCAGAAGAACCAGAAGAACCGCTTGTTCCAGAAGTTCCAGAAGAACCAGAAGTTCCAGAAGTTCCTGCTGGTCCTGCTAAACCACTAGTTCCAGAAGAACCAGATGTTCCAGAAGAACCTGACGATCCTGAAGAACCCGACGATCCTGAAGAACCCGATGAACCTGATGACCCGGACGATCCAGAAGAACCTGATGTACCAGAAGAACCCGACGATCCAGAAGAACCAGAGGTTCCCGATGATCCCGAGGTTCCAGAAGATCCAGAAGAACCCGATGAACCCGATGTTCCTGAAGAACCTGATGATCCAGAAGAACCTGATGATCCAGAAGAACCTGATGATCCAGAAGTTCCAGAAGATCCAGATGTTCCTGAAGAACCAGAAGAACCAGAAGAACCAGATGTTCCCCTTGTACCGGAAGATCCTGATGAACCAGATGTTCCAGAGGATCCAGAAGTTCCTGAAGATCCAGATGCCCCGCTTTCACCAGAAGTCCCAGAAGAACCCGATGAACCAGAAGATCCAGATGTTCCAGAAGAACCCGAAGAACCCGAAGTTCCTGAAGATCCAGAGGTTCCAGAAGAACCTGAAGATCCAGAAGAACCAGAAGAACCGCTTGTTCCAGAAGTTCCAGAAAAACCAGAAGTTCCAGAAGTTCCTGCTGGTCCTGCTAAACCACTAGTTCCAGAAGATCCCGAGGTTCCAGAAGAACCTGATGATCCAGAAGAACCTGAAGTGCCAGAAGATCCACTTTCCCCTGATGTTCCAGAAGATCCGGATGTTCCAGAAGATCCTGAGGTCAAACCAGAAACCCCCGTCAAATAAGAACCAACAGTATTTCCAATTTTAATTATAACAGGAAGCGGATTGGTTAAGGGTTTGGTAGGTGTTAAATATGAAGGAGGGTTTGTTGAATCATAATATAAAACATCGCCGGTAGCTCCAGGTAAAGGATAATCGGTTGAAATTATTCTACCAAAAGGTCTGACAGTTAGATTTCCCTGTTCCGGCTGGTCAACGGATGAAACAATACCAAAAGTTTTTTCAACTTGTGAAGTAGAGTTTGTGTCAACGGGAAGAAAAATGAATCCACCGGTTCCGCCGGTTAAACCTATGTATACTGCCTGTCCGGTAGCGTATGTTCCGTAAACATTGGAATTGTTGTTGAAATTATAATTGCTTTGGGAAAAATTTCTGTATTGAAATCTAGCATAGAAATCATTTACCCAGTATGTTTGATCTGGAAGTTCTCCAGATTGGAGAGCTAAAGCACTAATTATTGGATCGCCATCTTCAGAAATAGAAAAAATTACACCATATACATTTTCAATAGGATAATTATTGCCGGCAAAATTTGTAGGATCAGAAAGACAGTTATAAAGATTTACATCACGTAAAACTAAGGTTGCTGTGGTTGATGTTGGCGAGGTGATTTCAACAATTTCATATGCTAAACCAGTTACCTGCCCAAACCACATCCCAACCTGAATGTTGTATCCGTCATATGAATAAGCATTTGGTGTTATTCTATCATCCGAATTCACTTGAGGTATTATTAGTACATCTACCGTGAATTCGTAAGGAAATCCATTGTAAATAGAAGAAGGATTTACATAGCTTCTAGAAACGGCGGTGCTTCCGTTGTCGATTAAAGCTACCAAGGTAATCGGAAGAAATGGAAGATTCGCACTCATTTTTTTCTATTCATCTATATATTCCAAAAATTCAATCGAACTTCTGGATAATTAGTTTTCAGGAATAGAAATCTCTTGAAGGTTCTTGCCATGTTATAAACATGAAACATGTTCCGGATCCAATACCTGTTTGCGCGGTGGTTAATGCTTGAAGAGAAAATGACCCTCGGTCAGTGCGGTTTTTTACAGAAGCTCCACTGAAGTTAACACCGGAGAAATTGGCAGAAACCCAAACTGTACCACCAGCAGACTGTTGAGCAAATCGGTTGAAATTAATAAACCACTTTTCCTGTGGATGTGTTACCGTTAAAGAGTAGTCACCATCTCTGGTGAAAGACCAATCATTTGTTGGTGAATTTATAAGTAAATCATTTCCAGCAGGGTCGGTTGCTGCTATAAAGGGGTTTACAATTAAAGATCCACCGGAAAATTCGAGCTTCATTGAGTAAACCCCTACCGTATAGGGTGATGGGGTAGTTCCTGATGTACCAGAAGAACCGCTTGTTCCTGATGTTCCAGAAGAACCAGAGGATCCAGACGAACCCGAGGTTCCAGAAGAACCAGAGGATCCCGAAGTTCCAGACGATCCCGATGATCCTGATGAACCAGATGTTCCCCTTGTACCCGAGGATCCAGAAGAACCAGATGTTCCTGATGTACCAGAAGAACCGGATGATCCTGATGTTCCAGAAGAACCAGACGAACCAGATGAACCCGCAGTTCCATGGGAACCAGGAGTCCCAGTACCAGAAGTACCAGATGATCCAGAAGAACCAGATGATCCAGACGATCCACTTGTTCCAGATGTTCCACTTGTTCCAGAAGTTCCATGAGTTCCTGCTGGTCCTGCTAAACCACTAGTTCCAGATGAACCCGATGATCCAGAAGTACCAGATGATCCAGAAGAACCAGATGATCCAGACGATCCACTTGTTCCAGATGTTCCACTTGTTCCAGAAGTTCCATGAGTTCCTGCTGGTCCTGCTAAACCACTAGTTCCAGATGAACCCGATGATCCAGAAGTACCAGATGATCCTGATGATCCAGAAGAACCAGAAGTTCCAGAAGAACCGCTCGATCCAGATGAACCTCCACTTCCACTTCCTCCTGTTATATTTACAGTAACATAATCTCCAGAAGAATTAACCGTTACCCCAGCTCCCACGAAATTTATCCCGGTTGCGCCAGGCGTTTTCAGGGTATCTTCACCAAAGATTGCAATTTGAGTTGTTGAACCAGAAGATCCAGATGAACCTGAAGAACCACTCGATCCAGAAGTACCAGATGATCCAGAAGAACCAGATGATCCAGACGATCCACTTGTTCCAGATGTTCCACTTGTTCCAGAAGTTCCATGAGTTCCTGCTGGTCCTGCTAAACCACTAGTTCCAGATGAACCCGATGATCCAGAAGTACCAGATGATCCTGATGATCCAGAAGAACCAGAAGTTCCAGAAGAACCGCTCGATCCAGATGAACCAGAAGAACCACTTGATCCAGAAGATCCAGATGAACCTGATGTTCCAGATGAACCTGAAGAACCGCTTGATCCAGAAGATCCAGATGAACCTGATGTTCCTGTCCCCCCACCTCCAGTTCCACCGGTGATATTAACAATTGCTAATTTTCCAGATCCTGTTACGGCTACTCCTGACCCAGTGAACTGAATTCCAGTAGCACCTGATACAACAACTTCACCAGCTGCGTTGATTATTTCAAGTGCTCCTTGACCACAGACTAAATACGGAAGGCCATTCCAGTCCGTTTGGCCGTCTCCTACTTTTACACAGTTGGTGTCGGTGGTGTAACCCATTTCCCCCTGCAGAAGAACTGGAGAATTTAATTCCCAGTTGATGGAGGTATCTCGACGAATCTGTATTCTATATGCCATATGTTGAGTCGAAGCGCATTAATTATTTAGGAAGCAGGTCCGGTAGCTCCCAAACAGGTGAAGTAGGGAAGGCTGTTCCAAGGGGTGACGCCATCTCCTATTTTTATACAATTAAGAGTCAGATCTAGACCCATTTCTCCCTCTAGGAGAATAGGATTTGTGGATGACCATCTAACTGAAGTGTCTCTTCTGATTTGAATTCTAAATGCCATAGTCTTTACAGTTGTTTTGGAAGTGAAGGTTTAGTTGGAAATTCTCCACCGATAACAGGCCCGGTGAATTGGGCAGTTCCCGCAGAAGAATCCCCGCCGTCCAAAATGTCCCTGAACTTGTTTGTCACGTTTACCTCTTTCGTCCAAAAATTTCCGAAGGTTGAATAATTTTGAATGTCAGTTTTGGTGGTTTTGGTGACATAGTTGTTGGCGGTGCCGATGAAATACAACTGGTCAAGTGTTTGACTAGAAGATCCATCAATAATTCTTATATCCAGACCAGGTTCGAGAATCGGATTGTTTGGAAAATTGTTGGGCATCTTTTTATAGGGAAATTATGTTCTCCCTATATATTCAAATCCAGAATCCAAAATTTTGGGTTCAAGATTAAATTTTAAAATCTGCTAAAACAGAGATTTGTTGTCGGGATATGGCGTTTCGTCGATTTTAGCTTGAAGTCTAATTCCAGCCTGCATCAAATTTCCTCTGAATCTCTCAGTCTCTAAATTTTTCTGCGGAAAGTAGGTTTCTGCTGTCACCTGAAATTTAGTTTCTATCCATTTCTGTGTTGATCCATAAGAAAATTCTAGCTGTTTGTCGTTTGGATAAGATTCCGGAAATCCAACCTGTACAGGAATCCTCATTCCACCGAATTCTATGGAATAATCAAAAACCTTATAGAAAGTCTGGATGGACGATTGGAATATTTTGAATGTGTCCAACAAGGTATCGGTCCTAATTGTGATATCAAAGGATAAAGACAAAGGAATGTAGTTCGTGTAGGCAGAGAATGCCTTCATCTGACCCTGCGTGTCTTCTAAATTGTAGGTAGATCTAACAAAACCATTGGTAATTGCCTGAGTGTCGATAGATACCCCGCTGAGGTTTAAAATTCCACGTGGCACTACGTCGTAGTTGCCTTCTGCAAACGGGGATTGACCGTCGCAATCAATATAGTCCATGTAGAAATCTTGCAAAAAAGACTCGTCCCCAGACATCGAATAAAAGAAAGGAACAAAAACTTGGAGAACTTGTTGTTGTTCATTTATTTGCAAATAGGTCAATCTATCGTTCAAATTTTTAAGCATCCCCACGATGACATTACGTAGGAATACGTCATCTATATTGTATTTCTGAAGAAAGGTTTGATATTGTGACATGACTTATGTTACGGTTACGAAATTTGTCTTTGTGATTGCATTCGACCCTGACGAATTTGAGGCAGTTAATGTGATCGTGTAAGACCCTAGGGATACAAATGTCACAATTGGATTTTGAGCAGTCAAACCGGTAGGCCCTGCACTTGCACCCGTCGAGGGGGAAAATTCCCAGCTCCAAGAGGTGGGCCTCCAAACATAGACAGGGGCCGAAGCATCGATTAGATGTACTGTTCCGCCTATTCCTATCGCGGTTCCTCCTGTATTTCCCTGCGAGGTGATGAAATCGGTGGCAGGAGGAGATGGGAGATATCCCTGTTGTTCAGTTACTGTAGACCTAGATAATGGGAAATTTGGATATCCAAGAGCGACATTATCTAGCCTTCCTGGGACTGTCTGTAGAACAACAGGAACCTCAATATACCTCACGCTCAACGGAAGATTGTTTTGGTTGGTGTAAACTGGATGGTTAAAACTCGAGGTCTCGTACTGTGTCTGATTCAAACCGGTTACATTATTAACAAGAACTCCCAGTTGGGTTGCACATTCATTTACAGTCATGGGTTGTAGGGAAATTACAACTGCAAACGAGTATAATTTTTCGTTACCTTCAGGTATGTAGGCATTTTCATATTGTACGAAAAGATACCGATAGGTATCGGCAGTTTCTACTGCTATTGTTGGTTTGTTTTTATCGTTGGTTTTTTCCTCGTAAGAAAGGGGTTTAATTGGTAAAGGTCTTAATTTACCAACCCTTAATAAACCCTCCCCTTGAGTTCCCGGAATAATTAAAGTTGATGCAACTCCAGGCAGTCCTAGATCGTCTAAATTTTTACGATTGAGGCGTAAGTTCTTGTTGCGACTTAATCTGGGTTTTAAAGGCTTCAAAGAGGAAATTATTTCTTCCTATATATCCGCTTAAATTTTATCCAATGTGAAACCAGAAAAATTGTTTTTCTTCATAATTTCGATTTTAAAATCGAAAATTTCATTGGGCATGGGTGCGTGATTGATCACAAAAATATTCAAGCCTAACTCCTCTGCCACGGATTTCAATATGGATAAAATGGAATGAACCCCTTCTGGATCTACAGAAGAAAAAAGCTCATCGAGAAATAAAATATTTATGGAGTTGAATTTCATTTTCATTAACTTCAAAATTGCGATTAAAACCACAAAATCAACTTTTTTCATTTCCCCCGTGGAAAGTGTTTGGACCGGTATCTCTATGCCCATGTGTGAAATCATGGCGTTAAATTCCTCGTCAAACATCACTTGGTGTGGTAGGTTAATTTTCCTCAGCAGGTTTGTAATTTCAGAATTCAAAGAAGGTAAGATTGTTCGGATTGCCATTTGCTTCACTCCTTTGTCCCCCAGAATTTCATCTACTGTTTTCATCAGTGACTGATTAGATTCTTTTTTGAATTTATCCTCTATAATGGTTGTTCTTTCCTGGGAAAGAGATTCTATAATTCTTTCCAAAGGTTCAACCTGCAAATTTTTGTTTTCCCCCTTCAATTTCCGGAGTTCATTTTGAATTGACTCCACCTTGGAATTTATTTTTGCGCCCTTTTCGGCCAGGGATTGTCTTGTTGTTGAGTGCTCAGACTTCAACACATCCAATTTTTTACTTTCTACCAAAATGCCATCCAGGTGATCTTGAACTTTGCTTCTTTCTGAGATCAAGGTGTCTTTCATTTCCAAATGGAAATCAGAACTTAAGTCCGATGTACAGGTTGGACACTTCTGAGAATCGTATAATTTTAACTTTCGGTCAAAATCTCGGAGTTTTGATTCATGATCGAAAACCAGTGATGTGATTTCGTTTGTTTTTTTGTTTACCTCTGACTCGATTACACGAAATTCCGATATCTTCTGATCGTGTATTTTTTTCAAATCCTGGAATGTCTGTAGGGATTTTTCTAATTCCTCGTCTTTCTGTTGAGTTTGGGTTTGGATTGCCTCCAGAACTTTTTCAATCTCCTTTTGCGTGTTCTCCATGGATGATTCCATGGACAATTGTTTACCGCTTAGAATATCCAAATCTCCTTTAAGTTTTCTCAATTCTGATTTCAAAATTTCTTTCATCTGATTCAAAACATTGAATCCGAAGATTTTATCAAGAATAGATCTCTTGTCGGCAGGAGCCATTTTCAAAAAACTTTTGAAGTCGTTGATGGATAAAGAAATTGTGTTGTTGAACACATAATAAGGTACACCCAAAATATCTTCGGTTAGATAGTCTTGAACAGATTTAACACCAGCCTGATCGAATTCTTTTCCGTTCAAGAAAATTCTAAACAAACTTGGATCCAAACCTCTTTCTATTACCACTTCGGTTGACTGGTGTTCTAAAGTTATTCTTACCCAGGCATTGCCGTTTATTCTATTTGGAATATCCTTTAGTTTTTTCCCCTCTAGTTTTCCGTATAGACCGAAAGTGATAACTTGAGAAATTGAACTTTTTCCTGCTCCGTTTTCGCCGACAATTTGAAAAAGTGAATTTCTTTCTTCAAGCAAAAGCGTTTGTGTTTTATTACCATAGGAGGAGAAATTTCTCCACTCAATTTTTTTTATTTTCATAGTCTAGAATCCAAATCTTGTTGTTGTGCCAATTGAAAAAGTTTGGAAATAAATTTAGAAATTTTGACTTTCTCGACTTCAGGTAAGTCCATTTCTCCTAGATATTCTTCCACAAAATCTAAAACATCAAATTGTGTCGATTCGCTGTTTCTAATTTTCTCTGCCAGAGAAGTTGCCTGGTTTGGGTCGTGTGGATGAAATTGTATTCTCCTTGGATTTTCGATTGCGTCGGTTAGAATATCCAAGGGTGCTTTCAAGGCCATCTGTGGATCGATAAAAATATCGACAAAATTGTTTGAGAATTCTCCGTTAATTTGCTCCAAATTCATTTCCAAAAGATCAGAAAACTGAAATCTCTTGAATTTAGGCGAAATTTGATTTTCAAAAAAATACAATTTATCGGAAGATAAATCCAGCAAATGAATTCCCTTTGGATTTCCCATATCGGAACGGGTTAGCTCGTATGGAGATCCCAACATTTTTATATTCCCTACCTCCTGCCCATAGTGGATGTGCCCAGAAAAAACGCGTCCAAATTTTTTGAATTTGGTTTGTTCTGCCCCGTGTTCTACCTCTACAAATTTATTAAACTTCAAACCACTGATGTCACAGTGACAACAAAGATAATCGTGGGGTTCTGCATTCTCTAAACATTCTATCTCTGCTTCTGTGTCTTTTCTCCATGGCATCATGAAAAATCTTTTGTCTCCTAATTCTAAGGTAAAAGGTTCTTCGCATATTGTGATACCTGGGATCCACTTGAGACTCTTGAGCGAATTCACCTCGTTTGAATTTTTTCCGAAGATATCGTGATTTCCAATTAAAATCCAAATACCATCCACGAAAATTTTCGAAAGTCTCTCGGCAATTCCAACACCCTGGTTTAGAACCCTAAGATTGACGCTCTGCCTGGAATCAAAGAAATCTCCATCATGAATTAGCACATCTCCAGGTTTGTAAAATTTATGGACCAAAGGAAAAAAGAAACCATCGAAGTATGTGTCGATAATTTCTATCCATTCAGATGAATTGTTTCTAACACCTAGGTGTGTATCCGTGATGAACCAAACCCTTCTGACATCAGCATTCGAAATTCTGGGTAAAGTTGGTGACATTTAAAATAATCTGCGTATGTTTCTTTTAGATAGAACACCATATTTGTTTTCCAATTCATTGATAATTATCTCCTTATATTTGACAGGAACAAGTTCGTAAGCCTTCGTGTAAGGAATGGAAATAAAGTCACAGATCACCACAAATTTTTCGGAAAATCCAAACTCTGTTTTTTCTAGTTTTTCTAAAACATCTTGAAACAGTAGAGGAATCAAATCCTTCGGAATTTTCTTCTTGTAGGATAATGGGTACCACCTAGAATTTTGAAAAGCAGAAAATACGGACTCTTCTAATTTTTTATGATAAAGATATTCCTCCTCGTCGAACGAACTTTCCAAAAGTTTATTATCCCTGTCAAGATCAAAATTTTCTGGAAAATCGTTTTCTTTAATTGGATTAATATGTGCTCCAAAGATTTTATCTCCTAGTGTAATTTTTGGCTGGTGTGAATTTTCTTCCGACATTTCATTTTTTATTTTTAACCCTCCGTGTGCATGGGAACGTGATTTTCGAACACCCTCATGTGGGTATAATCCACGCTGAACATTTTGTAGGCGTTTTTATAGCCATCATCTCGATTGGCAATTAATTTCAATTTGTATTCTCTGTTGGCGTACATCATTGGGTCTTGAATAATACCAAATAATCCATCCACCGTTGCTACCAGACCGGAAGATTCCGAAGCAGAAGAGATGCTAAGGTCAGTGGAATCGAATTCCGACTGTTTCGTCTGGGTTGCCGTCACGACGGACCATTCATTGGACATTGCAACTCCTCTGAGATCCTCTGCTATCTGTTTGATTTTCATGTAGGTGTTTTCTGAATTTGGGTTTCTCCAGTTCTTCATGATGTTGATGTAGTCCACGAAAACCAATTTGAATTTTATTCCGTTTTGCTCCTCTACTTTACGAAGGTACCTTTCGACATCAGGCACACCAGCCTGAGAGGTCGGAAATTCCTTTACAAAGAGTTTTCCGGGTGACCTTAAATTATCATAGGCCATAGACTGCAATTTCTTTTTGATCTTTTGTTCGTCTTCGGCTATCTCCGTGTACTCATTGACTGGGATACCCAGCAAATTAGCGCCCAATCTTTTCACATATTTCCTATCATTCATCTCCAAGGTGACAACTGCAACGTTGTGCCCGGATCTTACCGCTTGTGCGGCTAAATTTCCTAGCCACAAACTCTTGCCAACTTTCGGCATTCCCATAAAAACATAAAGAGATTTGGCTGCAAATCCACCACCCAGTACAATATCTATAAAAGGAAATCCAGTTGAAAAGGTAGAGCTTCTCAATTGTTTATGATTTTCTGGGTGAAAGAAGTCTAATCCTTGATCGAAAGAAAAATCAACATTATTTCTCTCCACTACAATTCTCTTGAACGTCGAGACAACTTCTTTTATGTTATCAGAGGTGACTGGAGTAGACTGAATGTATTTCACACCATCCACTGCAGAGTTGACCAGATTCTTATATTCGATGAATAGTTCGGTTGTCTCTATGAGCCAATCCACCTGATAAGAATCTAGATCCACATTGTAGACCGCCTGAATTTCACCGGGCTGGACCTTTTCGGATTTACCCTCTAGCTTCGCCGCCTCCTGGAGTTGGGCAGAGGATGGTACCTCCTTATATTTATTCCAGAAATTTTGGGCTAAATCTAACATCACCTGAAATCCAGTGTTCTTGAAATATTCTGGACGACAGGTTTCAAGATACGATGGATTTGTGAGAATGTATCGTAGAAGAATGTTTTCTGAATGACTAAGATCCATTTGTTTTGGTGTGTTAAGGTTTTAATTTATAACGTGGTTTGAACTCAGTTCCAACATTTTCAAAGCTGTCATCCTGGAGCATTTTTTCTAGCACGGCCTGATGCTTTGTTTCGAGCCATTTAGAACCCCAGATAGATTTGAATGTTTGTGGGGTGAATTCGCCCTCTGGCCTTCCGTCTTTTTCCAAATAAGTTCTTATCTCGTGAATGATATCCTCCCGTGTTGGGTAGTTTGCCAACAGTTTCCAAACACCAAGAACATACTTTAATTTAATCTTATTCCTGTCCATCTTCCTGATCTCCGTCTTCTAGTAATGCTGCTGTGAGCTCTTCTGCTGATCCCATGCTCGGAAGTATAAAGTGTTTTTTGATTACATTTTCATCCAACTCTTTGAGTACTTCTTCGGTGAAGACCTCTGCAGTGAATAGCTGGGAGGAAGTGATCGTTTTTCCAAGGTGTCTAACCGCCCACCTGGCCTGTGGGGAATCACTTGGGGTATAAACCATTTCCTTTACGCCCTTGGAATTTTTAATCTCCTCTAATTTTCCCTTTCCGATACCGCACGCTTCCCAACTCACGAAATCTTGAAGACCAACGTATGGATTCATTCCATTCAAAAAAGAAATGTGAAACTTCACTGGTTCAGGAATGGTGAACCTGCTTTTTCTTAAATTCGAAGTGACGATGATGCCCGTCTTTGTCGTGCTATTGCCTTCTTTGAGTTGGGCTTTGGATAAAAATGAAATAACCGACATGGCGAAAATAGGTCCATCGCCACCCGAAGATTCTTTGGTTGGGATATAGCCACCTCCTGCATACACGTGGTTTGTGCAAACCAAAGGAATCTTCGCCTGAGTCAGATCCAAAGTGATCACACGGAAAAGCTTCCGAAGTTCCTTTGCCTTCGCGCCCATGTCCGCCGCGTTCTTGCCCTCGATCGCGTCGCGAAGTTCTTTGTCTGTGCTGAGCATGCCCAGAGAATCAAGAACCAGAAGAATTTTGGGTTGGGCTCCTGCTGTCCTTGCCTTTTTGACGAGCTCCAGCAAATTTGAAACAAATGTTTGGAATTCAGTCACAGTTTTAATCGGCTGGTAGCGAACCCTACTTGAATCTATACCAAACTTATCTGCGGTGGTTTTATCGATAGCTCCCTCTGTATCGCAATAAATAACATCATACCCTTTCTTTTGAGCTTCTCTAGCCACATTCAAACATAAAAAACTCTTACCGGTCCCCGGATCTCCCATCAGTCCCAATGATCTGGTGTTAGGTATACCTCCGAACAATGTCCCAGATAATTGTGCATTAAGTAAATAATTGCCTGTGGGAATCCATTCATCAACCTGACTAAATGTATTATCAGTTAGAATGGATCCAGTTTCAAATCCGCTTATTTTAGATAGCTCTCTGTCTAAATCTAAAAAGGAAAATTCTTTGGTGGTCTTGGCCATAGTTATTTAAATTATTTTCTTTTGTTCATCATAGAGTCTGGGACCCATGATGTTTCTTAAATCTTTAACTGATTTAAAAAATTGGGACCTACAGTCCTTAAACAAAGAAAAGAATTTGAAGTTTGGGACCTTGAGTCCTCTTAAGAACAATAAGAATTCAAAAACTGGGGCTCTAAGCTACTTAAAGATAGATATAGAATAAATTCTTCTTCAGTTCCTATTTACGTTGTAAATATTTTAGGGGGGTATTGGTGAAAAAGTTTCGTTTTTTGAAAAATTTATTCAAAAAAATTTTAATTCTTCCCATATTTCTTTTTGAGATAGTTTTGAAGCTGCTGTGAATCCGAATTACCACCTCCGGAAGATCCTCCGCTTGTTGTTGCAGAATACCTTCTCTGTAAATCCCCAACAGTGCCTTCAATACGTCCGGATGGTAGCATTTCTTCAGATTTTGTCTTTTGAAAATTCATTTTAATCTGTTTCATGACATTATTATCTATCCTTTGGACGATTTCATTTGCTATGTCTATGAATTGCTGGGCTTTATTTCTAAGCTCATATTTATTATAAGCTCTTTTCCTGTAATCGTTTATCTTGTTTGACTCTACCTCGATTCCTTTTTGGATAGAAAGAAGATCCTCCCAGGCATCAACCATGTACTTTTGAAATTGATTTTCTATTTCCCATCCTTTAGAAGCATAAACCTGTTTAACCTGCTTAGTTACAGGCAGATTTTCTTTAGGTCGGAAGTCTGACCTAATATAATCTTCAATTTTCTTGGCCAGGGGATCCAAAATATTTGATTCTGATTGATCCGCCGATGTCTTCACCTCGGGAAGGGTCTGCGAAAGCTGCTGGAGGGAGATCCTCAGATTGATTATCTGCGCTGCAAGCGTATCTGCCATTTTCAAAATATCACCTTCCCCTGGGGCAATCCGTTTCTCAGCTTCGAAGATAGAATATGGAATAATTATACGACTTTCGCTGAGATTGTAAGGTTCAATTAAATTCATTACCTCGTCTATCATCTCCAGAGCAGATTCGATTTGTTTTGGATCCATCTCCTCCTTAATCATATCTGATGCTACTTTGTATTTTCTTAAAGCCTCAATCAAACCCTCTGCATCCTTCGATATCCAATTCTTTCCTAAGGGTCTATTTGGATCGTCTCTTTTTCTAGATTCTACTTCTAAAGCTGATTGTATCTTTTCCCCTAAATCTATTATTTGAGACCATTTTTTTTCATAATCATCTTTGGAAGTAATAGATTTCACAAGGGCTTTCCAATCCTGGGCATCGACTTTTTGTGAAACTAAGGAGATAAAATAGGTGTAAAGCATGAAACACCTAGCTACTCCATCTGCGACCAATTTATATTGGTCTAAACGAGAAGTTGTTACTTTATTCTCATTGGACTTATTCTCGGAGAGAATTTTAAATTGGGGAAACCCCTTAATCCGTTGCACCAGAATCAATCTACTTTTAAAGCATTCGAAAATTTTTGGGTCCATTTCCTAGTATCATTTGAACCGGAGTCTGACTTGTTCATTGTGGTTAATTTCGATAGAAGATCCTTTCCTTTTTGCTTCTTGTAAATCTTAGCCAAAGTTTTTACCTCTCTTTCATTCAAATTATCTAACAATTTTGGAAAAAGATCCTTATCTCGTGATTGAATTATCCCTTCAAGGTATTTAACAAGTTTATCGTAAAGAACAAAAAGGTAAGATGGCCACATAAGACCTAGCTCCTTAACTAAATCCCTAGACTTTCCAGACTCGTCTCTAATTTGTACGTTCCTAGGGTCTCTTAGAAAGTCTTCTTTAGGTAACTTAATTAATCTTCCAGTTGTACTTCTCCAAATCTCGAAACTTGGATAAATTACATAGTTTTGTGTAGAGGTATTTTTGAAACCAACAGCTTTATCTGCCCTCTTATTTGATTCCTCTTCCGAAAGCTGTGTAAAACCAATTTCCTTTATTTTATCTCTAAGAGATTTAATATCTCCTTCAGTTTTTCTTCTTTCCATCTCATCAACAATCCTTTGTTCTAATTTTCTTCTATCAGAAGTAGGTTCACTGGATGCTCCGGAAGAACTTGCCTTTGGATTCGATACTCTTCCCGGACTGGAAGACGAAGAACCTGATGCAGACTTGAATGCTTCATAATCAAAATCCTCCAACATAAATGGGGCGAGATATTTGGCGGCATAGGATTCATTCACGATTTTGTGCGATGTAAGCTCATCGATGAACTTCTGAGAAATATTAGAATTTTGGTCCAATTCGAATCCAGCCCTCAGAGCTCTTATCAAACCAGCGGTTGACGGTCCAAATTTTCCATCTGGTTTGCCGTCTTTAAAATAAGAGGCAAATTTTTTGAATAGTGCAGTTTCTGCTACCTTTTTATCATCCTTGAATTTATCATACATCAACTGCTGTACACTGGCGACCACATCATTCACTTTTCCTGAATTGGCCTTATTATAGGTTATGGTGCCTTCCAACTTGATTGGTACCGATTCTCCATCGCTCTTACCACCATCCTCTTTATCCCCCTTTGCATCTTTTTCCTCTTTTGCTTCTTTTGCCTCTTCTTTGAATTTCTCCCTCAGTTTGGTTGTTTCTCCTTGAGCTTTGGCAGCTTTTATTTGTCCCTTTGTAAATAAAGAAGCAGCTTCAGAGTAAGATTTGGAAGCCTTTGCAATTTCTTCTTTCTTTTTGTTCAATTCAAAAGGCATTTGTCCCATTCTTTCAGACATCTTATCAAGCTCAGAATCATCGGTTTCTTTCCTTTGAGATCTAGATTTAGAAAGCTTTGCCAATTTAGCCATCATAGAATCTAATTCTGTCTGAAGTTTAGCAACTTCTGGTTTTAACTTTTCATTTTTGGCCTCTTGTTTCAAAAGAGAATCAACAACGATTCCCTGTTTGATTAGGTTATTGACATCGCCCTTTTTTCCTGTGAAAAAACTTACAATTTTTGAACCAATACCTTCGTCCAAAAACTCGTCATAGTAATCATACTCCTCAGACTCATTGGCACCCTTGTACTCTGCTTTCGAGGATTTGAGCTGCTCAATAAATCCAGTTATTGCTTTATTCAAAATAGAAGCAGCAGCATCTGCCTTTTCTTTATCGTCCTTGAATTGGTCAACTAAAGCCGCATATGCATCTGCTCCCAAGTCTCCAGCCTCAGTCCACATTTTATTTAGATTTGCCTCCTTGAATTTGACATCAATCGCATTGGCAACATTCGAAAGAATCTTTTTGATTGTTTCATCCTTCTGATCTGGATTTGCGGAAATAACTGAAGTGAAGTCTTTGATAGTATCGGGATATCCCGGTTTTTCTGGAACCAAAGATAAAAGATTACCATAGCAAGAAGAAACTAGGTATATAATCATATTCAACAGATCCTTCGCTTCCCCATCTAATCCAGCTGGGTCATCTTTTCCTTGAGCAGTAGAAGCGGTTGCGGTGGATTGCGCCGGGGTATCTCCTTCTGCCTCGTATAGTTTAGCAAATGTATTAAAATTTAGAATCCTTGACATACAAAAAAAATTTTTTCTAATATATATCAAAATAAAATTTGAAATTCTATTTGTATTCCTGATAACTTTTTTCTTCGACCAAATTAGATCCCGTAATCAAATTAATTTTCTTTTTCAAAGAAGCCCTTTGATCGTTGGTTATGTAAACGGATCTTGCCAAATCAATAAAATCTTGATCGAATTCCTTCCTATTTTCTTTTTCCCGTATCAAATCTTCCACATTCCACAAATGTAAATTTGTGTGCTCCAGCTCATCAAAAATTGTTTTTATCTCAGGTGAAGACAGAAAATGATTGGATAAAGGTTCTAGAACATTAATCTCTTTTTGTACGTTCTGAATTTTTTCCGTGTCAGAAATAAACTTTCTTTTGATGTATAAGATGGAAAGCTTATCTAAAAGCTCTCCTATTGATATTTCTACTTTCATATGAGTGGTTTTATTTTTTCCCATACCATATCGGGAGTGATAGATTTGCTACATTCGAATTGGCTAGGTGTAGATTTATGATGGGGACACCACAACCAATCCCCCGTATTAAATGGAGTTTTGCTAGGCTCGTTAAAACATCCATGACACACTTTCTTATTTTGAATACGTGTCACATTAACAGTAAATTCACACCATTCGTGGGTGGTCCCAGAAATCATCACCACGTGTTTTCCAACTGCATGTGCCAGCCAAGAAAGACCGCTACTAAGCCCAATAAAAAATTCAGAATGTTTCAAAAACCTAATTACTTCGGAGAGGGGTAAACCTGTCCTGTTTTCAGCCGACTTGGGCATGTGATTAAAATTTCCTTCGATCCCAAAGATTGAATCTTTGTCCACACAAATGGGAAGTATATTTTCTTTTCTTAATCTCTTGCAAATTTCATCCCATCCTCCTGGATTATTCCAATATTTGTTTTGAGAAGTTGATTGTATACCAAGGCAAACAAATTTATCTGAAGTGGGTCTGGAAGAATCCGGCACATGAATTATCGGTCTTGACTCGGAAAATTCCAGTCCCAACTGCTCGCAAAACCCCTGTTGTAAAGGTTTATCAAATTCGAAGTCCAGATCGTAAAACTCTTGAAAGATTGGTGATTTCCCAAACCCAAATGGAAGGAAATGAATGTTTGGATAAACTGGTTGTAACAAATCGTGAAACTGACAAGAAACATAAATTTCGTTTCCGCTTAATATCCTTTTCTGCTCAAAATATGGGGAAGCCCCAAGGGTGTCCCCTAAAGCTTTGGTCAGCATCCGAATCAAAACCTTAGACATGACCTAAATGAATTTAGTAATTTTTCAACAAAAGACTTTTTACTGTTTCCTCGTAAGTTGATGTAGACCAGTGAATTGAATACATACTTTTCTCCATTATCTGAATCATGTCTTGAAAGGAAATACAAGCCTCATTTTTTCTTTTAGGATTGGATCCGTTGTTGATTTCGGAATAGTCTGAAAATCTTATACTCGGGATCCAGATCCAGCTTACACCCAAATTTAGAACATGTTCAATTACCTGAGAAAAATTTTTCTGTAATTCTGAAGTACATTCAAGCCAAATCAATTGAATAGACTCTAAATCATTTGGAAGTGTTAGAAGTAGTTCTTTTTCTAATTCAACAACTTTCAGATGTTCTCTTAACTCTAATTCTGTAAATGGTCTAGAATTTTTGGGTACAGCAATAGATTTAATTTTATTTTCTGAACAAAAATTGAATAAATTAGATTCCATAATGTATTTAAGATTTTAATAGATTATTTAGTCTTTTTCTCCCTCATTAACTCCTGAAAAAATCGTGGCCTCCTCGACTAGATTTATCCAAGAACATAACACCAGATAATTCTTGTATCTTGGTTAGGTTCTCTGCAACTGCAAATGGGTGATCCAGAATTTTAGAAGGTGGATTTTCAAAGAAATATCTATTTAAATGTGACTCGTCGTGCCATGTTGCTATAACTCCATTAGATAGATCTTGATCGATGTTATTTTTTATTCTTTCCGACATTGAAATGAATTCTTTTGCAGATCCACCGAAAAACCCTCCGCAGAAGTATCTATTGTTAGATCCTATAGGAATATAAGCTAGACAGTTTGGATTTCTATCAGGGGTTCCACATCCATTAAATAGGCAAGGGTGTATGGTTCCTATCATTCCAGATGATGGAAGTATGTCTTCTGAAATAGTTTTAATGAACTCGGAGTCTACATCAACGTAAAAACAATAGTCTTGTTCTGATAATAGATCCTTAGATTTTAAAAAATAATGGAACCTCTTTAAAGTTGTAAAAGGCCAATTTTCGTGCTCGATTTGATTTTTATAGAAATTAATCCCGTCGTATCTTTCTAGTCCTTCGGGAAGATCTAAATTAGTGTGAATTAAAACCGTAACCTCGGACTCTGGAAAAAATAGAGATCTGATAGAAGGGCAAATTACTTCCAAAAAGGAGATATATTTGTTAGTTGCAATTAGATTAATAAGTATTTTTTTCTTCATTTGAAATATGGATCGTGAAGAAAGTGCGGAAAAATTAAATTTTTTCTCACTTTTATCTAATAGAAGTTGGGTCTACGAAAGAACTTCTGCGAGCATTCTTTAGTCTATCAGATCTTTCTTCCTCTGACTTTTTTTTGGATGCCAGATAAGAATTGCTCCCGGTAACTTGATTTTGGTGAAGTCTATAATTTAAAAGAACCTCATCACAGATATAGAACTTAAATCCATTTTGTAGTGATCTAATCCAAAGAAGCATGTCTTCCCTAGGAATTTCTTCTGGAACATATTTGTTTTGTTCCCAGAATCTTCTTGAATATGCAACAGACGGATGAGCTATAACATTATGACCTTTATCTAGATTCTCCTTGATGTCTCCAAATTTCTTTATATTCTTATTAAAAGTAACTTCGTCTTTACCTTCGATTTCTTCTATGTAACAGAAATCAGAAGAAACTAGATCAAATCCTGATTTTAGTATTGAGGATTGAATCTCAAATCTCCTTGTGTCATAAAAATCATCCAAGTTAGTATTAAAAACAAAGTCGCATCCGTCTTCGAAGGATAATTCTATAATCCTATTCATAGCATCTGCGTGGTTCTCCTTCTCCTCCGATATAAAAACGTGTGGGTTCGAAAAACTAAATCCATCTAGAATAGAGTCTTCGTCCCCCCCGTAGTTAATCTCATAGATAGAAAAATTCTGATATGTTTGGTTTAGAATAGACCCCACACATTTTTTAACCCATCTTTCTTGATAGATGTTTTTTATGTTTTTGTGAAAAAAAATAACTCCTAGTTTCATCATAGATTTTTACTTTATATCTTATTAATTGTTTCTAAAAGAAACTCTTTTTTTTCTTCCCTTACCTGGAGGTCTACGGGCATCCATTCAGATCCATTCAAATAATGAATTCCGAAGTCTTCAAATTTAATGAGCCCCGACTTCTTTTGGGGGAAAGATTCATTATTTTTGAATCCAATCATCTCTTCTATTATTCCCTTTATTTTATACCCACGATTCAAAAGAATAGAAGTACCAGATCCAGTGTCCCTACCAGGAGTAGGTGAAAAATTTATCCCTGTAAGGTAGATGGTTTTTTTCCCCGCCATAAACCCAGGCCAAAGATAATTCCCAACTTTTTCGTCTCCGTGGACTAGACCCAGAATATCATAATCTTCGAATTGTATTTTTTTTAGCGGAAAGAAATCGTGATCCAATAAACACCAATCCTGAGAGTAATCTATAATTTCTGTAATAAAATTAAGTGCACTTGCATGAGAGCTTGAAGGGCTACTTTTTTCCATAATTGGATTAAAATAGCAATTAACCCCTAATTTTTCACACTCGGAAGAAATTCTAGAATCACCAGAATTATTGACTACAACTAAAGTCCCACCGATCTTGTCTATACATCTTTTTTGGATCTCTATAAATTCTGGGCGATTGAAATGAACTGAATAGAAAATCATATTTGTCCTTTTTTGATAGCGTAAGCTATTCGGGTCACTTCTTTTCCTGATGAAGAATATATGAAAGGCGGATTAATGACCTGATAGATATCGTAGTTTTCTATTTGCTGCATTTCCTTGAAAGAATCTAATATTGCATTATAAACTTCATTTATATCTGCATCGTGATAGATGATATATTTAGCCCCGCTTTCTATAGCCTTCGATGTTTCTACGAAAACGTTTTCGTATACATGTTCCCCGTCTATAAACCAACACTCTATCGGATAATGGGGTGAATAATTATAGACGAGAGAATTTCCAATCACTTTTTCCACGTCAGGAGGACACATCTGACCAGCTCCTGGTCTAATATCTAGAGTTACTATTTTAGCTTCAGGACAGGAATTTCTCATCACCCTGCACCCGTTTCCAATATTAGTACCAATCTCAAATATACTCTCGGGATTCCACTCTTTAAGAAGACAATGAATTACTGAATAATCTTCAGCAAACCCAACAAACTCGTCATTAGTTATAGCTCCATCCATTTTTTCGGGGGTCACTATTTCTTTATAATCAATTTTTTTCATTTCAGTTTTTATTTTATATTTCTTTAGCGAAAGGAAAAATAAATCTAGCATCAAATCCATCAGATTGATACATAGAGTATTTTTTTCCCTCGTAGTCTATCGTTTCTATCATAATTTTTCTTTGATCATTCTATTTATATACCAATCCTCAAAAGGGGATCCCTGAGACTCTATATTTTCTCTATATATAAGATAGCCTTTATCCTCTAAAAAATTCTTAATTTCCCGCTTATAATCTTCCTTTCCTGTATAGAGATTATGCTCTACTGTGATTGCAAGAATTTCATAATCATCAAAAGGAAACCCCTTCAATGCTTTTAGTTCCATCCCTTCGATATCTAAACTTAAGTAATCTAACCCATATTGATCTTTTCTGAAATAGACTATACCAACATTATATTTCCCACTATCCGTTTCGTTATTTATATGATGAAGGGTTCGGTGTGTTACTATTCCTACACTGTATCCCTCCACTTCTTTTGTAATTTCTCCTATTCCTGAGTAAAAGTAGATATCGGAATCTATATAGATTAATTCTTCGGAATCTGTTTTATTTAAAATATAATTGCAAAAATAAGGGGTAAGAGCCCAAACGTAACGAGAATACTGATCACCAAACATACTTTTGGTTTCTTTCTTTTTAAGTGTTATTAGACCAGGATCATCGTTTTCTATGTCTAATAAATAATAAGGAATAAAATTTCCAATAGCTAAAGATTTAACTTTGTGATAAGCTTCAATATCTAAACAAAGAGCATGAGTTTTAATCCCTGTTTTTTCTATAGATCTGTATAGAGTGAGAGCTTTGGGTAAATAACTTTTATCGAAGACTGTACAAAATTCCATATTATTTTTTCAGGTAAAAAGCATCTCCCCATTCATATTGTGTGATACAAGTTTCAACCCTCGAGAAACCGAACTGGGATAAGTACGAATCAATCTGGTCCAATGTGTCGTTATTTCTGTACACCTCGCTAATATTTATCTCTGAATAAATGTACTTAAGGTCAAAAAAATAGTTTCCCAGTCCTTTTAGAGCTTGAAGCTCTAACCCCTGGATATCGAGATTAATGAAATCGAATTCTCCCCTAGGGATGGATTCTTTTTCTAACAGATCGTAGAGAGTGATTGTCTTCATCTTCAAATTCTGAATAAAATCCACGTGGGGGTGGTGTAATTTATGTTTACCGAATTCCAAAATAGAAGAGGATTGAGAATTGTTTGTTATTTTGAAATCAACTTCTAAGTCTGATTCCGAATGAACGAGACCGTTCAATACTTTTTCCCGATTGGAATTTTTCAATATACCTTGGGCCCTTTCTACTAGGGAAGGATTTCCCTCAACCCAAATAATTTTCTCAACCCCCGATGCCAAGTAATCTTCTCTTTCCTCTAGCTCATGAGCACCAACGTGTAAAATACCCTTAGGTTCGAATGCGTATTTTGATATTAGATAAGAATAAGAAATGAGCATATTTAACAGTTAATGATTGATTATCATATTTTTTCTTAACAAATCATCAATTGAAATACTCAATTTTTTAGAGTTAAAATTGCTTGTACTATGAATTCTGTGTAATGTCAAAACTTCAGGTATATTGAAGAACAATTTTCCATTTTTCGTGAGTTTGATCCAAAAATCATAATCTTCTACACCATCAAGGTTTTCATCCCACCCGCCCACTTCTAAGGCACATTCCCTTTTTACTAAAGCACTAGTATTTGCTATCTGATTATCGCCCGATAACATCCCCTTTATGATTTCTCTGTGATTGGTATGTAATTTTGGTCCTTTTCTCAAAAAGTTATTTTCTATCCATGGGCCACCATTTTCATCAATATATTCTATAAAGGTCCCAACAATATCATAATTTGGGAACTCTTTTAATTGTTTTTCTAGTTTTTGGGGAAGCCAAATATCGTCATCATCTTGTACTCCTATTATTTCTCCTCTTGCCTCTTTTAACAATTTATTTAGAGTTTTAGCCTTTCCCTTTTCTTCCCCATAATCAAAAATTCTGATTCTTTCATCCTGAAAATTTGATACTATCTTTTTGCTTTCTTCATTTTCCCCATTAAATCCAATAAGAATTTCAATTTTTTGATAGGTCTGTTTAATAACAGCATCAAGAGATTTCATAATAAATCTGTGACCCTTATAAGTTGGAAATAATACCGATATCATTTTCTAAATTTTAACTTTTATTTTTCTACAATTTTCTGATATTTTTTCTACTGACAGGGGTTGAAAATCGATGTTTGAAAATCCATCGGATTTTATTTTTTTAAATATTTCATCAACATTTTTAGAATGTCTGAATGCGAAGAATTTTGTAAGGTTTTCTTTATATAGATCACCCAGAATGGCTTTTTCGTGTTTCAGAGATGTATATCGTCCTATCTTCCTAGAAGTTTGAATTCCATTTGCCAAACATCTGAAAAAAATATCATCGTCTTCTGCCCCCCACCCCCAATAATCATTAGAAAACCCATTTATTCTTTCAAATGAATTCCTATCAAAAAGGGTAACTCCCCCAAAATAACCATTATATGGTAATTTAAAACCAAATTGCTCGACCTCTGATGCTAGATGTGTTGGGTTGGTTACTATAGAATAATCGGATCGAATAGGTAACATATCAACATCATGGAAACAGAAGTAATCTGCTTCTTTAGATTCTAAAACACCAATATTTAACAGTTTTCCTCTATTAAACGGTTTTCCTGGATTTTGTTCTACAATTAAAATACTAAAATCTAAATTTTTCAGGAATTCTGAATTTTCTAAATAAGGAACAAATTTTGAGAGATGCTCCTCTCTATCTCTGTAAGGAATAATAATCGAAAGTTTACCCATAATACGTTTTTACAATTATTCTCCAGAAAAGTTCCTATAGATTGAAACTCCCTATTTTTTAAGAATATAATAATATGAATGTATACTTTCTCTCAAATCGGAAATTTAGGTCGTCTAGGAAACCAGATGTTTCAGTTTGCCTCAACTCTAGGACTAGGCCATAAAAAAAACCAGAAATCATATTTTCCTTTAGTAAATAATTGCAGATTGCCAGAAGCTTTCCCAGCTACAAAAGAATATTTCAGGTCACTTTCAGAAATAAATGTAAATCGAAGATACAATGAAATTGACTTCAGATTTCGCCCAGAGGTATTTAATTTGGAACACGGGACAGATCTAAACGGGTATTTTCAAACCGAAAAATATTTTGATTTCATCAGAGAAAAGATTTTAAAACTTTTTTCTTTTAACGATGAAGTAGAACAAAAAACTAATTTAATTTGGCAATCTGATGTGGTTAAAATTTTATCGAAATCTGTGAAGGTATCTATTCATGTCAGAAGAGGAGACTATTTACTTTATCCCAATCACCACCCAGTTTGTTCAATGGATTATTATAGAAAAGCTATTTCTTGTTTTAATCATGATACCAAGTTCCTGGTTTTTTCTGACGATATTGAATGGTGCATGAAAAATTTAGAAGGCGACAAGTTCTATTTTGTAGATTCACAATCGGATCTCGTAGATTTGAAAATGATGACAATGTGTGATCATCACATTATAGCAAATAGTTCATTTAGCTGGTGGGGTGCTTGGCTTAACCCGAAAGAAGAAAAAAAAGTTGTAGCTCCTTCGAATTGGTTTGGCCCAGAGATCAATAAAGATCCTTCTGATGTTTATTGTCAAGGATGGCAAATCATTTAGCCTTTCAATTTCGGTAAAATGTTTAAAATTAAAGGAATAGAGTCGGATAAAATTTTAATTTTTGATTTGGACGACACGCTAGTTCAAACCGAGGCAAAAATTAAAATTTTGAATCCAAAGACCAAAGAGGTTGTTCGAAAACTTTCCCCTTCCGAGTTCAACACATTTAAAATAAAGAAAGGGCATGTTTTGGACTATGATGATTTTGATTGTCCAATTTTATTAAGACAGGGAAGGATCGTTCACGAAATGTTTGAACTTCTCAAAAGAAATTACAACAAACATGTTCCAATCGCTATTTTGACGGCAAGAGCTTCGTCCGAACTAGTTAGGGACTTTTTCCTGCAAAATGGAATAGACATTCATCCAGAATTGGTTATTGCGGTAAATGATCCTCAATTTGAATTTGAAGGAACAATACCAGAGAGGAAAAGCAAGGCAATTAAAAAGCTGATCGATTTGGGTTTCAAAGATTTGACCTTCTTTGATGATCACGATGAAAATTTAAGACTCGCCAAAGATACAGAAGGATATAGATCTGCCAAAATTCACACCATCAAGGTTGATTGACCTTTAATTTCGTCAATTACAATCGGTAGGATTTTCTGTAAATGCTGAATGTTGAATTTTAAAATTTCAGCGTTTGAAGTGTTCAATAAACAAAGGGTTGTTTCTAATACTCCCAACATGTATTCTTCTTTATCTGATTTGGAAGTAATCTGGGTATCCATTGGAATTCGATATTTTCTTTATATAATCCCAAGGTCGAAAATTTAAAAATTTTATGAATCCTGGTTTCGATTCAATGATTGTCTGTAGATAGCTTTCTTTATCTCTGCTCTTCTTTCAACTGAAGGTTTGATAAATTCTTTTCGACTAAGAAGTTCTTTTTTAATTCCAATTTTTTCGAATTTGAATTTCAACTTCTTTAAAGCTGATTCAATGTTTTTTTCTTTTTGTAAATCAATCTTGATCATACTAAATTTTCTTGTTTAATTCTATCTATCACAGAGGAGGGGGATATTTTCCTGGTACACTCGAAATTTTTATTTTCTGGGCAAAAAGTTCCATGAAAACAGGCAAATTTGTGGGAGTGTTCTTCGGAATTCCAACATCCGTGACAAATCTCGGTATTGATTATTCGGATGTTGTCTTCTTGAAATTCGTTGGATGGTAAAGTAGCGCCCGAAATCATCACTACCTTTTTTCCACAAGCCCACGCGAGCCAGCTCAGCCCCGAGGACACCCCCACGAAAAACTCACAGTGGTGAAGATACCATGCTCTGTCTTGAAGATCTAATTTTCCATTTCTCTTGACAACATTTTTCAAATTGGTTTTTTCAGCCGATATAGACACAACTTCAAAGCCTTCGTACTTCAAAAAATCAACCAATTTTTGCCAACCTATCTGGTTTTGCCAAACCTTCAAACCTGTTGAGTCTGATGCAAATTCGGAGATACAAACATATTTTTTTTCAATTGGTCTTTCTTTAGGTTTTGGATTTGGGAAGTTTGGTCTGATTTCCCTAAATTCCAAACCCAGAATGTCAGATCCTATGGCTGCCAATGGTATTCTGTGGGGATTTCTTGGATTTCTGAATTCGTCCCAAACTGTTAATTTTTCAGAATAAATAAAACCTTTTCTTTTTTGAAAATTTTGGTTTATGATTGCCATTTCCTCTTTGTGGGTTTTCCAGTCAAAAACACCATAACCCAAATCATAAGAGGCATAGAAAATCTCATCCTCTGGGTTGTAAACGTTATAAGGAACTATTTCTTCAATCTCAGTGAGATAACTGGACAATATTTGATGGTGTGGAGACTCTAAAATGACTTCACAGTTATGTTTTTTTGCAAATTCTCTACAATATGGACTCCATGCTATCGTGTCACCTAAAGAGGTATTACCAAGTGATATGAAAATTTTCTTTCCTTCCAACACCAAAATTTCCTCATGAAGTAAATCGAAACCAGACCATATTTGTATCTTCCATTTGGTAAACCATTTTCTACTGGCTCTAGTCCAATGATTTATTTTGATTGTGCTTTCGTGAACAATTTCATCTTTGTCTTGGTCTATGAAACAAACTCTGAAATTTCTAGGATCTAAATCTTCACCTTCAATCAAAACTTTTGGACCATATCGAAAAGAAACTGTGATTTTTTGGCTCCTATCAACTTCTGGTTTTTGATTTAATTGTGGTTTTTGTGGAGGTTTCCAGGTTTGCAACGGTTGTCCAGTATTATGAAAAACATTCAGTACTTCCTCTGCCACCTGCAAATATCCAGGATTACATTCAAAACTTGATTTCCCTTCTAGACATGTGTGAATTAGAGTCACTGCTTGGATATTACCCCAATCTCTGAGTGAATATGACAAATCAGAAGCACAGTGTAATCCACATCCCCCCAACACATAAGAGTACTTGTACTTTTGTGTCCCGTTTCTCCAAGGAGCCCTATAACTAGGATGAATAGAACTACCCAATTGAACGATGTGTGTATCTGTCGTACCTGCTAAATGTAAGATCCCAGAATCCATGGTCACAACACAGGTTGCCTTGGATAAAATGTGCCACGTTTGATCTAAAGATGTTTTGTTGGTTAAATCCAACCCGTGGTTAATTTCTAATTCCCAGGCCGGTTTTTCCTGGTGTAAATGGTCAGAATATTCTCCTGCATTTTTTCCTAAAGAAACCACAAAAATTCCAGATTTTTCCAATTCATAAACTAGATTCTGCCAGTTTTCTCTTTTCCATGTTCTAGATTCCCAGGTTTGTGCCGGGTGGATTACAACATATTTCTCTGGCAAATTCAGAGAATGAATAAATTCAAATTCAGAATCTGCCCAGTATTCACAGGTCATTTCATGCGGGGTAAGCATGAATCCCAGATCCTTGGCGTGAAACTGTCTAATGTCGCACATGGCATGTTTGAATTCAATCCCTCTTCCATCTCTTTTTCCAAGCAACATGAAAGATTCGTGCACATCGTAGTTTTCCCTTAAAGAATTCACATTGACATCTTTGACGTGTAAACTTTGCTCTACATAAGGATTATTTTTCAGAAGATCCGGGGTTTCAGAAACCACAATGATTTGTGTCTTGTAAATATCCGACAATTTTTTTATAGTTGGGGTGGCACTCAAAAAATCTCCGATAGATGGTGTCTTTGTTAGAAAAACGGGTTTTTTCATTTCTTAGATTTTTGTGTGTAAATTTACCTCGTGAATAAGGGTAGAATTTTGGAAAATCTTAACCTTCATTCCATAAAAATTTGATTCTGCTTCATAATCTCTGTTGTCCCCGGGAATGAACCAAAAATTAACACCAGGGTTTAATTCTACAATTTCAAAACCACCCAGAGAATTTTCGTTTGATAGCTCGAAAATTTGGATGCTCAAATTTTGAAACCTTTCATCCGAGGAAACTGTAATTTTCTTATAAGATCTTTCGAAATTCACCTGAAAACTTGGATTGATTATTTCAGATGGAAACTCGCACAGGATTGGTATTTGTAATTGTCTACACCTCCAAAAAGAGGGGCTGAATTTTAGACCTTCTTCTTCCCATTCAAAAGTGCATCTACAACCTTCTGGTATATCGTGATCGATCCCAGAATACCTTAAGTTTTGATATTTTATTTTATCTTTTGTGGCTTGAGTAGGAAGCCAGGAGTTATGTTCTAGGAAACATATTTTTCTAGGAACAGGTCTAATTTCTAAATCGAATACATTTTTTATCCCATCTTTATCATCAGAATAAACAAAATAGGAATCGAAATAAAATCTCCCAATTCCTCCCCATTTTCTGTTTCTAAATATTGTTGGTCTGTCCCAGGTTCCGGTAAACAAAGGATATCTTATTGTGTAGTTTTTAAGATACAAAGAAAAAGATTCAATTTCAGGGGTAGATTCTATAAAATGGATTGTATTTCTAATCTGGTCCTTTGTGTAAAACTCGTCACCGTCAACAAGCCAAATTAAATCACACTCGTGGGGTTTTAAAAAATCTAAACATCTATTTCTACTTGAATCTTCATCTAATAGTTTATTCCCACCAGTGATGGACATAAAATCGAAATCCCATTCTACTAGCTTCTTGAGGGTAGATTGATTTCTATTTGGTATTCCCAATAATTCATAATCTTTAAACCTTCCGCTAGTTACGGTGAGGATAAAATCATTTTCATCTTTCAATTCAAACCAAGGTGTTAAACAACGATCGACATAATCTTCACAATTGTAAATACAAAAAATAACTCCTATTTTCATACTGGCTGCCAAGAATTTATTGTGTTTATTATCAAATTGACCTCTTCTTCTTTTAAGAAGGGATGCATCGGTAAGGAAACTATTCTGTCGGCATATAAATCCGTTAGTTCGGAATTAAAAACAAAATCTAGTTCATAAGGCCCCCCAAAGATTTTAGTTTTATGGATTGGGATTGGATAATGAATAATCGTGGGAACTCCATGGTCAGATAGGTGCTGTATGAAATTTTCTCTATTACCTAAAACTTTGACGCAATAGATATGGTAAGAATGAAATTCACACCATGGTGCATTTATAGGTAAAGAAATTCCGAGATTGTTTATTTCTCTAGAATATCTTTCCGCAACTTTCTGTTTTGCCAAATTCCATTGGTCTAGTCTGTCCAATTTTAAACTCAAAACAATTGCCTGTAGGGTGTCCAATCGATGATTGTTGCCCATTTCGTCATATTGGTATTTGACGGGTGATCCATAGTTTCTAAGAATTTTGGCTTTTCGATAAATTTCAGGGTCGTTGGTCGTTAGAATTCCGGCATCTCCCAAAGCTCCCAAATTTTTACCTGGATATAAAGAATAAACTGAGATTTCTCCCAAGTTCCCGGGATTGAATTCTTTACTTTTGGTGCCGTGGGACTGGGAACAGTCTTCAAGCAGAATAAAGTCGTATTTATGTTTTAGATCCTTTAAAGTTTGTAAATCACAAGGATGACCATATAAATGAACTGCAACCACAACAACCTGTCTATAATTATTTCTATTCCTAGATAAAAAATTTTCCAAATCAGTGGTTGAAATTGTAAAGTGTTTGTCGTGGTCCACAAGATAAACCTCAGGGGTAGCCCGACCCGAAACTGGCAAATTTTTTAAAGCCAGATAATCTGCTATAAAAGTATTAGCCGGCATAATTACGAGATCCTGACCCGATAAATCGAAAATTTGAAATGCAATTTTTAGGGCGTCAGTCCCATTGGATATGCCAACCCCAAACGCAGATCCAGTATAAGCAGCGAATTTGGCTTCAAAATCCGAAATCGCCTTTCCTCCAATGTAGTCACCTCTGGTTCCAAGTTCATCGATGGCAATCAGTGCCTCTTCTCTGATCTCTGCCCATTGTGCTCCTAGATCGTTAAATTTGATCATAACTTAAACAATTTTTTGTTTTTTGTTTGTAACAGAGAAGTTATCTTCAAAGTCAAATTTCTATTTACTTCATATTCGGAAGCTTCCCCGCTAAAAAAAATATTTAAAGCAGTGTGAAGGGGGGATGGATAGTCAGTGTAATTTTTAACCTCTTTTCCATCTATAATGATGGTTTTATTTTGATCGTTAAATACAATAATTGAATCGTCTTCCAAAATAAAAAGTATAACCCTGTTTTTGGAAGTGTGTTGCCAACTAGAATTTACAATAATTTGAATTCCATCGGAATAGTGCCAAGATAGATTGGATCCAAAACTTTCGTTTGTTTTCAAGGAAAATTCGTTCCATTTAAACTTGAATGGAAAATTATGACCCATTATTTTAAGTAGAATCGTTAAATCGTGAGAGGATAAATCCCAATAAGACTGACAATCTGTTCTCATGGGACCGTTGTTAGTCCTGTTTAACATAATTTGTTTTACCTTTTTCCCTTTCAAATGAGATTGAAGAAAATCAATAGCATGATTGTAATTGTAAATCCAATCTACAAATAAATGATTACCTGTTTTTCCTGCAATTTCGTATAAAAAAGATGCTTGATCTAAAGTGCTCACTAAAGGTTTCTCACACCAAATCAACTTGTCTCTAAATTCACAGATTCTATGAATAATCGATTGATGAGTTTGAAATGGAGTGGCAATTATGTAATGAGAAAAATTACCATTCAGTGATTCAGTATTACCCAGAACATCATCAAAAATTTGGATGTCTTCGAATCCAATCTCCTTTAAATTTTTGTGGAGAATCTTTCCCCAGTACCCATATCCAATTAAAGCAATTTTAGTTTCTTGCCTCATTTCAAATTGGATCTTTAATTTTAGCTGGATTTCCAACAACGGTTGCACCAGGGGGTACGTCTTTTGTTACTACAGAACCAGCTCCGATAATTGCTCCGTTCCCAATTTTAACAGGTAAAATTGTTGCATTTGACCCGATTCGAACATCCTCTCCAATTTCTGTTGTTTTAAAATTCCAATTCGTAATTTCTGGGGAATCGAATTTATCATTGATAAACATCACTCCGTGACCTATAAATGTCCTTTTGCCGATAGAAACACCAGAACAAATAAATGAATGTGAACTGACAATACAGTCCTCTGAGATTGAAACGTCCTTTTGTATTTCTACAAAAGGCCCTATTTTTGTTCTATCCCCTATTTTGCACCCATAAGCATTAATGGGGCCAAAGATTTTAACATTTTTTCCAAATTCTACCTCAACAAGACCTGACATGTTTTATGATTTTGTTTCTGTAATTTTTGCTTTTACCGGAATTTCTTTTTTGGGGTCTTTTGTGATATCATACGACAATGTAATTCTGTCTCCTTTATTGATCATCTCTTTGATTGCTAATTCTGCGATGGTATCCTCGATGTACTTTTGGATTGTTCTTTTCAAAGGCCTGGCTCCGTATTTTGAATTATATCCAACTTTCACCATTTGTTCTTTTAAATCTTTAGTAATTGTAATTTTATAACCGATCTCGGCAAATCTAGGGATCAATCTTTTGATTTCTATTTCGACAATTTGCATCAGTTCTTTTGGGGTCAAAGGATTGAAATGCACAACCTCGTCCAACCGATTCAAAAACTCTGGCGAGAATGTACGATTCAATTCTTTTTCTACAATTTCTTTCGAAGCCTGGATAGAGGTTTCTCCGGAATTGAAACCAGGGGAGGTTCCAAAATCAGAAGCTTTCTTTTGGCCAATATTTGATGTGAGTAAAATGAGAGTGTTCTTGAAATTGATTTTTCTTCCCTGACCGTCTGTGACAAATCCCTCGTCCATAATCTGAAGTAAGGTGGCAAAGATATCTGGATGTGCTTTCTCTATCTCGTCAAATAAAACAACAGAGTAGGGTTTTTTCCTGACCTTTTCGGTGAGTTGACCTCCGTCTTCGTGCCCAACATAACCAGGAGGTGCTCCAATTAACTTCGTTGAATTGAATTTTTCCATATACTCAGACATATCAACCCTTATCAGGGCATTGCTATCACCAAAGATAATTTCTGCCAGTTCTTTCGCTAGCTGTGTTTTTCCAACCCCGGTTGGGCCTAAAAATATAAATGATCCGATTGGACGGTTGGGATCCTTCATTCCCAATCTGTTACGTAAAATTGCCTTCGAGATTTTCTGGACAGCCTCATCTTGACCAATCACCTTTAATTTTAATATGGACTCCAATTGTGACAATTTTTGATTTTCAGATTTTGTTAATTTATGAAGGGGAATACCCGTCATTGATGAAACAACCTCTGCAACTCTTTCTCCGTCTACAATTTTTCTCTTTTCCTTCAGTTTGTGTTCCCAAGATCTTGTTTCTAGCTCAATATTCAAATTGATTTTTTTCTCTAAATCCCTAAATTTAGCAGCTCCCTCGTAGTCCTGTTTGGCAACTGCTGACTTTTTGTCCCCTATAACCAACTTCAAATTCTCTTCCAACCGAATTAGGGATTCTGGTATTTTGACCTGGGCAATTTGTGTTTTAGCCCCAGCCTCATCCAAAACGTCCAATGCCTTGTCCGGAAAATTTTTTTCTGGAATAAATCTCTCCGAAAGTTTCACACAATTTTCTAGTGCATCCTCTGTATATTCAACATGGTGATGGTCTTCGTATTTATCCTTGATGTTTCTCAGAATTTGCATCGTCTCTTCCGCAGTAGGTGGCTCCACCAAAATTCTTTGGAATCTTCTTTCCAGAGCAGGATCTTTTTCCACGTGATTTCTGTATTCTGTAAGGGTTGTGGCACCGATACAGTGGACCTCACCTCTCGCCAATACTGGCTTGAACATATTGGAAATATCCAAAGATCCCGAGGCACTACCTGCCCCTATGATTGTATGAAGCTCGTCAATAAAGATAATGATATCTTTGTTTTTCTTCAATTCGTCTAAAATTGTCTTCACCCTCTCTTCAAATTGACCTCTATATTTAGTTCCTGCAACCAAAGACCCAACATCCAAACTAACAATTCTTTTGTTCAACAGGTTCTTAGAAACTTTGCGTTGAATGATTTTCAGAGCAAGACCTTCGGCTATAGCAGATTTCCCTACCCCAGGATCACCAATCAAAACCGGGTTATTTTTCTTCCTTCTGGATAAAATTTGGGTGACTCTCTCAATTTCACGATCCCTACCGATGACTGGATCAATTTCTCCTTTGGCAGCAGCTTCGTTTAAATCCCTACCAAAAGAATCCAAAGCTGGTGTCTTCGAATTTATTTGATTTTTGAAATTTTCTGTGAAGTTTTCCTCCTCTTCCTCGGATTCCATTCTGTTTCCCATCTTCGGGTCAAGATTTGGTTTGATTTTATCGGAATTTGGAAAATTTTGCTTTTTCATTCGATTTTATTTTCGGTTTTGAATGGGGAAAAATTTTAAACTATCACAACTTATACAACCCATTTGGTTGATGTTTTCCCCTCATTGGTACAAATTTATTTGCAAAGAGAATCTGCCACAGAAATGGCCCACGGAGAAACCGTTTTATATCTTGCCTTGATACCCAATGACTCAATTAAACCCACTGCTGCCCTTAAAACAGAGTTAGATTTATATTTAGGGTCCGGGTTCAAATCTATGTCAATATAATCAGGTTTTGGGAATCCAAACTGAAGTAATAACTGAGCCGTGGCCACACTGAGCTCGACTTCTCTCCAAAGGCGATTGTAACGATCTTGTATTCTATCCACCAAAATTTTAGAAAACAGAACGTGACCCCCTCCTCCTATACCATAATGTAAAACAATAACTGTAGCGAAGATTGTTTTGTTTCCTTGATTGTGGGAATCGCATCCTATGTAAATTTTATGGTTTGGGTTTTGTGCAATCCAATTGCTAAGATAAGAAAATAATTCAATTTCTTTTCTATCAGAAAGTCTTTTCCAAATCTTGGGAGCTGTCATAAAATGATTATATGGAATTTCATCTGAATTGTATCGGGCCGTTATAAGCTGAAAGTTTTCTAAACCTGAAATTGATATATAAGAAAAATTAGAAAACTTTGGACAAAGTTATAAATTTATCTGCTTTTGGTGATGTTTTAGAAAAACCTAAATCGGATGACCTGACGTTTAATTTTTTCAAAAATTCTTCAAAAGACAAAGAATCTCCTTCTAATGTGAAAATCCCTTCGGGAGAAATGGGGAAGGAAAAAACATCTCCAGTTTCATTGATTGCTTTGAAAAATTTACATTATACATCTCAAATTAAATTTTTTCATTGGCAAACTAAATCTTATTCAGAGCACAAAGCTTTGGATTCTTTGTTTTCTGGATTAGTAGAATTGGCTGATGAATTGGTTGAATCTACTATGGGGAAATATGGAAGACCAACTTCTACTGGGGGCAAAGATTCTTACACTATTTCTAATTATGAGGAGGGAGGATTGGAAAATTTCTTGAATTCTCTAATAGAATGCTACACTAATGAGTGTAAAAAATCATTCGATCCAGAATCAGATTCGGATCTTCTCAATATCTTGGATGAAATGGTCGCTTTGGTAAATAAAACAAAATATCTTCTCACTTTAAAATGAAATTCATTCACAACTTCGAAAATTTCGATTTCAGATTAGATGAAATTGAAAGGATGGACATAACACCGCCCGACGACTACATGTCCTCAGAAAGACAAGTTAATATGAAGCCCGAAGAAATCAAATTTGATGCTTTGGCTTTTGATAATTCAGATTTTGCTCTTCTAAAGTTGAAATCAAACGGTGATCTTTATCTTCTAAATGGTTTTGCAAATGATCCAGAGGAATTTTACAAATACCAAGATGTCCCTTATGAAACCGACGATGATATGGACGGGGGTTACTACAAAAATTATGATTACGATCTAGCAGATATTGACAATCAGGCTGTAGAAACTTATGCTACGGATCTTTTCAACTCCAGAGATTCCTTAAAAGTAGGTTCTGGATATTCAGCTTTAGATGACGGAACCCCTCTTATCAAAATTGATGCTGACTTTGCAAGAGTTTTCATTCAAGATCTATTTGATATTATTTCACATGTTAGTTCTGGTTCAGGATATTCCAGAAAAACTGAGGGAGAAATAAGAGAACTAAGAAAAATGATTTCAATCCTATCCAAAAATTTTCCAACCCAATGAACAATATCAAACAATACGAAGATTTTTTAGCCGAATCTAAAATTTCAGAAGCCAAAGGAATCCATCCGGCAATTAAAGAAATTCTTTCCAACTTCTTGGCAGAAAACCCGAAGGGAACTTTCGATGAGGCAAAGGTAGAAGTGAAGAAAAAAAGACCAGGATGGAAACTAAGTCAAGAAGATTTCCAAGAGGCAAAAGAAGGAATGTAAATTCAAATTTCTGATATCTTCTCAAGGTGGTAAAGAAAATCCCCGAGATTTCTAATTTGTTGGTTTGATGAAGACTCGTTTAAATTAGGAAATTTTAATTCCATATTCCAACTTGTCTCGAAGGTGTCGGGAGCCTGTACATAAGATTTTAAATTTTCATCGTTCTCGTCCCTTGTAAATTGCCATCCAATAAAAAGATCCGGTGGTGTTTCGAACCCAAAGAAATCTAAAACTTTTTGTTGCAATTTAAGTGCATCGGAAACTGCCCAGTTTTGCCCAATTAGGACTAGTCCCGCCTTTTTTCCTTTGATCGTTAAGGGTTCTCCTAAAGCAGTGTGCATATTTTCTATCCAGTCCAACCTTTCTATAATTTTTTGGTAAATAGCATTAACTGAACCCCATCTTTGAGAACCAAAGAAAATCACAGCATCGGATTCAAATAAAGGTGTGACCAATTTCCAAAGCTCGTCGTCCTTGTAATCGTGACTAGCCCAACATCTAAGATTTCCCGTTGGATTTTTGATTTTATCCTTGACCTTAGATTTTTTTACTCCGCATTGATTACCTAAAAGCTCGCTGACGCACCCAAGACAATTTCGAATATTCAGTTTGCTTCCGTCTAAAATTTCAACCTTTATTTCTTTTACTGATAATAATTTTTGTATGTGAAATGCAAGCTGTGAAGATTTTGGGGATTCTCCCTTTTTGGATACGAAATCGCTTCTAGTGCTAGTTGTAACAAATAAAACCTTTTTACATCCAGATAAACAATCTAGAAATTTATAAAGATCTACTGTTTCTGGACCGTATTTAACCTGAAGCTCGGATAACATGCTTCATCTAGATTTATTCATCTTCTTTTTCTTCACCCTCTTCCTCCACCTCAACTTCATCATCATCCCCAATAATTTGTATTTCTGGCATTTCTTGATCCTGCTCCCGCTCTTTTGGCATAACTGAGTCAGTTTCTGGTTCCAGTTGAGTAATCTCAGAAGACCTATTTTTTAGGAAATGATAAACCTCTTCAATATCATCAACGGATGTTGTGATGTGGTCCACTGCCCATGCATGCCCATCCTGTAAAATCTGATCAACTGTTTCTCTGTCCATCTTTAGAAGGTCATCTATAGCATCTTTAATTGTCATCAAATGTTGAAAGAACATGTAGTTATGAAGTTCCTTTTCTTCATTTTCAAACTGGCTAGAATAGGAAGAAGTCCATCCTTCATAGGGGATAGAAAAATCCTCGAAAGTTTTTATAATTTTCATTTTTTCTTTTTTTTTAAAAAATTCCAAGATCGGAAAGTCCAGTTAAAGCATCTATTCCTTCTTTTTCTTCATCCGATAATTGAAGTTTCTTCATCAGCCTTATAACAGGTTTTTTCTCCATAATGGGGTCATTCCAAATAGAAGACAGGGCGAAGGCTTTTGATTTTAATTCTTGCGGAGAAATTCTTGCTCTAATAGGGTCTCTTTGGGCTTTGCTCATTCTTTGAAATTGCGAGGTTGCTATCAAATAAAAATAAGCTGCTACCCAACTTTCAAATTTTATGGCATTTTCTAAAAGTTCTACCAAACTTCTTTGAGGTAACAAACATCCCTTTGCTTGTAAATTTCTTCCGCTTCTCATTGGTATACCCTCTATAGAGTAAAGATTTGGATTAAACGAACAATTTACGTTATATCCCCGGCTGGACCTAGGTGCTCCTATTAAAGTTTTTAAATTGTTTCCCGAACAATCAAATTCCGAATATGTTTCCGTTGGATTATAATTAGAAAATCCGCCTTCCAAAGTTTCTAAACCGCAATTTCGTACAAGAATTCCTCCCCGGACATCACAATTTTCTGTGCCCTCTAATGAACCAAGACTGGTGTTGCTTGAAACAACGAACGCTCCTCCAACAGAAGACGGACAACCGTTTAAAGATGTTAATCCACAATCATTTGCATTAAAGCTTTTTACACTTTCTGGACAACCCTCTAGGCTGGTTAGATTCCGATTGTTTGAAATGTCGAAGTCTCCTACTACTTCTGGGGGAAACCTTTCAAGACTTGTCAAATTAATATAATTTGCTTCGAAACTTCCTGAACAAATCCCGAATGTTATTTCTGGTATTAAAACACCATCTTCCGTTAATAAATTTTTCTTTAAACTAAATGATCCCTTTGTGTTGATAACACCGTCTTGATAAAACCAATCTGCATCATATCTTTGACAACAAGCATCTAAACGATCTCTAATATCTTCAGATAGGCCCTCTGGGCCTCCTAACGGAATATTGAGGGCTCTACAAGCTGCTTCGTAGTCTCCACCCTCCTCGTCACAGAGCTCTTTTATTTTTTCTCTCCAAACTTTTCCTTTTTTAGAAGAAAAAGCTTCTTGTAAAGACAAAAGTTCATCGTAAAAATGAAATTCTTTAATTAATCTCATCTGGATTTTTTTTCTTATATATCCAGAAGATAAAATTTTTTTTAGAAATCTCCAGGTGCAACCTGAAAACAGGGAATTCCGTTTCTTCTCCACATGGCAACCACCTTATCTCGGTCGTCATAAACACAAAGAAGATTTTGTTTATCTGGAAATTCCTGATTCAACCAGTCTTCTTTTAAAACGTCATCTGCTGTAAACATCTTGGAGCCAGTGGCTGGTCTCATAAGTAACTTATCGGGTCGAATACCGTACATGTCCAACCATTTCTCCGTTTCTTCTCTTGTCGCCTCGCTTCTCCCTGAAAAAATAACCATGTTAAATCCAGCCTTCTGTAGGGCCTTAAAAGATTCTATCACCGGAATATTTGGTTTATCCAGGGAGATATTGTTTGGATCGAAAAATTTGGGCCAGTCAATTTTACCGCTATCTTTTGTGGCCAATGTTCTTCTTTCCCTGATGTCAGCCAGTGTTCCGTCCAGATCAAAGATAATTGTTTTATTTTCCATTTGATTTTTGTGTTGGTACCCGAAGTACGATGATAACAAGAATTGCTCCTAAGAAAGATTTGAACGTGTAATCCACGTTAAAACCCATAAAATCCAAACCCAGCAAAAGTAGAAATGGACTGACAAGGAAAATCCCAAAAATAAAGAAAATCACGAAACTTAAAGCCCCCGCAGAGGTTAATTTTCTGGTTAGTTTTTGAAGGTATGTCATGTGCAAAATTATTTTGATTTAAAGTTGATCTCTTTCCCAGTATTTCACACCCGGTTCAGAACTGGCCCACACCTGTAATCCATCTACGTCGATTCGGGCTATGTTGTCCTTGAATTCAACCTTGGAAATGTAATTTTGTGGGCTCTTAATGTTGTCGTAAATGTAAACCATCCCGTCGTGACAGAAAAGTTTAACCACCGAACCCCCGGGTTGATGGCTCAGAGGGTTGGTTCTGTATTCGTCTTGAACTTTTATTTCTTTCATTTTAAAATTTTTTGCTAAAGTAAGGTAGAAAGTCTAAATTTTGAATCCACAATTAAGAAATTATCGGTATTTTTTAAACATTTTTTCAATTTCGTGCCACGAGATCATCTTTCCACTCAAAATCCTCATAACAACCAGGAAATCCTCCTGGAGTAGGTTGAATTCTCCTAAATTATGACCGATGGATAAATCTTTTGCCATCTGAATTTTTCTGGTTTTGATGGACTCCTGTCTGGATTCCCTGAATTTTTTCCTTTCTTCTAAACTTCTCCTTTGGCATTCTCTCCAGACAAGAAACCTTCTTTTCCACGACGTCATCGTTTTTCAAATTTTTGTTTTTTCCGCTGCCACCATCCGAATCATGTGAATTCGGATTGCATTTTTTTCCTCTTCTCTAATTTTAGATTCGTTCAGGTCCCTTACACACTCCTGGAGTTTCAGGTACACATTTCTTGCTGTACTTAGAACCTCTTGGTTGTAATTTGCCTTTAAACTTTGTGATCTTTGATCTTCCATTTTCATTTAATTTTAAGTAGTTGTGCCAGTTCTTCCTGGTTAAGGTCAGATAAAATGATTGGGTTTGGATTTGAAATTCTGCACACACTTCCAACATGAAACCAAAGCAGCCTCAAAGTCAACATTTTTCACCATCATTTGACACTGGCGACAGGGTAAACTTGAATTTTTATTTGAAGAATTTAAACCGTAACCTATTTTTTTAGCCATAAATTTCTCGATAATCAAAAAGTGGGGTTGGGTCGGGAAATTTGGTTTTAACAAGTGCAGATTTCAGCAACGAGCATTTTTCAAATTCCTCTAAATCAGAATAGAGACCCATCATTCTACGAATTCCTAAAATCGTATCTTCGTCAAAATTGAACTTTCTCCGTCTTTTCATATAAGGCTCAAGAGCACGGATGGCATCTTCACACACCAAATAAAAATTTCCGAATTTCGGATTTTCTGAAAATCGGGAAAAAAGTTCTGCATTTGGCTTAGATTCCATCCCTCTATTTATTCGTTTGTCCATTAAATTATTCCTCATCCGATTCTAATTTAGTTCTTAAAATCAAATTCCTACACAGATTGGACTGTTTTAAATCCCGATATAAAGTTCTTCCATGGGAAAGTATTTCAAATTCAACGTAAAAATCGTTCTTAAGATCTCTCACCCTCTCTCGGATGATCGTAGCCCTATTGAAATTTATTTTGGATTTTATTTCCCAATAGTCCTTCTTGTTATCAGTATTACAAAAAAATTTAACTAGCATTTTCTATTTTTCAATTTCTAACCCGACCTTATTTTCTTGAACCAAAGGAGAATTTGATTGAACTCTAAGTGAATGAAGCCACCCTTTAAATAAAATCCTTTCCCTTTGGCTCATCCCCTGGTAAAATGAACCAAATAAACCCCCAGACCCGAGAAAATCTTCAATAATCTGATTTAAACTTCTGGGTTCAATAATTTCTTTCATCTGGGATTAAATTTGGAATTATATCCAAAATTTCTCCCTTTGTTTCCCTAATCTATTTTCTCCCCGTCTCGGGTAAATTCATAACCCATCGAATCAATCCATCCTTGAATTGCCCTATCGGAAGTCATTGAATCATATTCATTTTGGAGTTCAGAATACAGTTCTCTAGATTTTGTTCTGGCCCATTCAGTAATCGAATTCTCCAGGGATCCCAACCAGACGCCTAACTCTTTTCGCTGTGATACATCAAGATCTCTTCCTTCCACAGGTTCGTCCACATCTAATTCTGCACTGATTGTGTTTTCGTGATAATAACGAGAAGAATCCCGTTTAATATTTATCCAAAAATCATCAGGTGTAATCTTATCTACTTCAGGTTCAAAAATCCCTAGACTTACAAAAGTTTCTTCAATGTCATCCAATTCTTTTTCTGCTTCGGTTTTAATTCTATTTGGGTCAGGCTTGGAATAAGTAAACCACTTTCCAGGTTTCAATTTTATCGCATCTCTAAAAAACTTTTCAACGTCTCTCACGCTTGCGGTGAAAGAGGCACCATCACCCTGTGAATAAAATCCACTAAAATTACATACAATATTCTCTAAACCCAAATTCTCTAATTTGGATTCGAAATTTTCTATCACATCCTCGTACCACCAGTCAGAAATACTTTCATCATAAGTTTGTCTGTAATCATTCAAAACTTTCTCCTGGATATCGGGGGATAACTCGTGAAACTGAAATGAGATTTTTGATTCGTCCGACTCGAATAAAGAAAATTTAAAAAAGGGAATGATAAATTTCATTCCTTATATATTCTAAATTATTCTTTTTTATCCCAAAATTTAACCCATCCAAATATCTTGGCCCTGTAATTTTCGAATCGAGTCATGGCAATCCATTTTCCCAAAACTGGACCTGACACATAAAAAAAGAATCCAAACATCTACTTTTAACAAATTGCCTATCGGGTAGTAAACTCAAATCAAACTGACTAAATTGATGAAAATGGAATTCAGCAACAAACCCGAAGTTTTGTTTTCAAAGGTTAATTTTATTTCGAGTACTTTTCCTATGTTAAACAGTAATTGTGAAAAAAGACAATAAGATAAATTTGCATGGACATCTATGATGATTCTAATTTAGTCACAAAAGTTCTTTTAATGATAGCATCGGGACCTCCCTCTTTCTCTCGAATGATAAAATACAATTCGTCGTGTGGATTTTTGAACAAATCAAACAAAATTTGTTTCATAATCCAAGATGAAAGTTCATCTAAACTTGAAATTGAATATGAGGTCGAATCAAAAACTGAACCACTTCCGCTAGGACTTAGTTTGTACATGTCCCATAGAATCCCGTTGGAAATTAAACAATTTAAAATACCTTCCTCGTTCCTATCACACGTTATTGTTTTTGAAAAAAGAACAAAACTATTTTTCTCTATGATCCTATTCTTTACCCCCAATTCTATTTCGAGGGTAATTGACGATCCATCTTCGATGAATCCCGAATTGGAAAATTCTTCTATTGCATATTTTTGTGTTCCCATTTTAAATTAAAGCATATTTTCGGCCAATTCCCAAAGGCCGGTGTTGATGGAATTAACGCGCTGGAAGTTTTTTAAACCCGTAACCTTTCGGTTCTTACCCCCGGAGTTGACGTGTTCGTTGGTTCCTCCGACAAATTTTTCTTGAACTAAATTGAAAGTGTTCCATAAAGTTGGATCTGCATCTTCATTCCTACGAGGAACCAAAATTTGTTGGTGGTTGATAATTGGAGCTTTTTCTTTCCCCCAACGAATTATTTTTGCCGCCTCCACATAAGAACACTGTTCCCTCCAGGTTAAAGTTTTTTCCGCCATCATCCTAACCTTATCGGATATAAAAGGCAATTTAGATGCAAAATCGTCTGTGATTTCTCTGACCTGTTCAACACTAAAATTCACGTGTCTAAGTTTGAAGGTGTGGGATAAAGCGGTTGGAACTGTCAAACCATTTGAACAAACCAAACGATGTAAACCTGTGCTTAAATTGAACGGGGTGCTTCCATCGTGGGAGTTAGATACCAGCAACTCGGGTAAACAATCTCCAACCTGTGGGAGCGAGTCCAGCCTCATACGTAAAAAGTGTTTACCGTGCAAATCTCTACCTCTCTGGGATGCGTGGGTAATTTGCCACCCCTCGGACAAGAATTTGTCCAAAATTTCGATGGTTGGAACAAAAGAATAGCGGTCGGTAACCTTTGGGGATCTGGAGGTAGTAAAGACCGCCGGGGCAATACCAAGGACCTCTGTGGGGGATAATGTTTTCATGTTTATTTTTTTTACAAGGTAAAAATACGAAAGTTCCCCCAAATAAAAAAATTTTATTCGAATTATTTTGGAATTAAATTTTGAAAATTCTGATTTATATTTGGGGGATGAAAACAACTAGACCCCTATCAGAGGTTCAAAAATTAACCAGAAGTGAACAAATTAGTTCTACTCTTTCCTGTCTTTGTGATGCCTTAAAATCTTTAGATGATTCATCCATCCCAAATACATTCGAGTTAAAGTTGAAAATTGTGGCTACGGCAGAGGCTCTGGTCGAAAAATTACAAAGACTCCACGGTGTAGATGACTCGTTTTAAAATTATAAATGCAAAATTTGGTTTTAAGATTTCCAAAAATTCAAAGTCACCTCTGAACCATTTCCGTGAAAAAGAGTAAAATGAGAAAATCCATTTGATGCTAGTCTATTTGTGATGGCTTCTCTGACTCCGTGTCCAAGTAGATTGGCATGAAATTCCATCCCAATCTTTTTAATTTTATTCAAATTTTGGTCTGTTAAGTCGTCTAAAATTTGTTTTTCCGCCCCTTCGCAATCTATTTTCATAAAATCAATTTGGTCTGGCAAAATCCCAATTTCAAACAATCGATTTAATGTCATACAGATAACATTCTCAGAACCAGATTCGTCGTGGTTTATATCCTGAACAACACTCGCTCCCCCGATTCCAGTTGAACTGTCGTACCTAAGAGTAATTGTTCCGTTTGTTCCGGCTACCGCCATTTTATGACACTCCACCAAATTTCGGGGGGTATTGTCCAATAAACAAGAAAAAATTTTAGATGCAGGCTCGAACGCTATCACTTTGCTTGCCCCTCTCTGTAGGGCTCTTCTGGTGAACATACCTATATTTCCCCCTATATCAACAACAACATCGCCCCTTTCTATCACACAGCCCATTCTTTCATAATCGCAACCTATAGACTCATAAACATAAAAATCAAAATTTTCCCAATACATGTAATTCATATCGTCCAGGTTAAATTGTTTAGAACAATATTTTTCCCAATCAAATCCTATGGTCTGATTTTCGAGCCCTGGGTCCCTCAAAACTTTTTCTCCTTTTGAATTTATTACCCAAAAAGAAGAATTTGTGTTCTCAAAAGAGAAAGGCAATCTTTTTAATTTTTCCAACTTAAATAATATTTGAAATTTTACCAGTTACTTCAAAATTTGTTCCATTCAATAATTTTAAATAGAAACCTAACTAAATTTAAAGCGATTCCCAAATAAATTTTTTAACTAAATAATGACTTACTTCGGAATTTCCTGGTACATATTCTCTCGTAACGTTGGTGTTAATTAAAACTCTAATTCTACCTCTCAGTTTTAAAAATTCGCCCATCAATTCTGGATCAGAAATTGTTCTAACTTTTCTATTATCCCAATAAATTTCAAATTTTTCTGGAAACCAATTCACCCGATACTTGACAAAATTTTTTGTTGGATCCTTAGACAAAAAACCCCTCCTAGCACCCAACATTCTATAGGGTTTAGGGTTGGACAAAAAAGCGTTTGATTCAATTTTGAACCAACGAAATGGATTAAAAAAATCGAAACTAAGGTAATTTGGGTTTTTTTTAGAATATCCCTCAAACACATCTAACTCTGGTGGCCATTGATCCAGAGGGGAAAGCCAAAAAGCAGGCCAAAGATTTTTCCCAAAAGGAAGCTGTGCTTCAATCTCGAAAGATCCAAAGTCAAACCCATCAATTGAACAAATCAAGCCACAACCTGTTGGAATCTCGAGATCGCCGAATTTTCTAGGATTATGTCTGGTTTTCAAATCTAAAATACCGTCATTTCTTATTTCTGTAGCCCCAGGATCAGTCCACTTGTAAGTATGTTCTGGATGATAAGAACCCCATTCTTCCTGAAGTCTCCAATTATAACCAGACCAATTTATTTGCTCGATTTCCATTTTTTATGTTCCTAATTTTTTTAAAATTTCGGCCAAATTTTTAGCTCTTTCCCCAACCTGTCTTGCCCACCTCGACTTTAACATTTCGGATGCTGCTTTTTGGAATTTTTTAATTTTGAAGTACTTCAAAAACGAATCAAATTTCAAAACTCCAGTTGTTCCCAAATTGAAAACCATTTCTGTTAAAACACCCAAAGCCGGTATCGACATGTTTGTAGAAGAAGGACCTAATATTCTACGTGCTCCTGCCAGGGCATTTTCTAAATCTAAAACAAGTAGATTTTCTACTTGCTGTGGTGTAAGTTTTTGTGATCCTTTCTTGACTTTTGCGGCATTTGAACCGATTTTCTTCAATTTTTCATCGGCGTCTTTCCTTTTAAGATTGAATCCTACACCAATAGTTGGAATCCCCCTTGAATCTAAATATCTTTGAAATTTAACGCCCTCGTGTTTTTTTACCCTTTCGATAATTGATGAAATAACAGGATCAATTTTTGGTTTTGTCTGAGACTGTTTTAGTCTTGTTAGGTGGTTTTTGGCTTCTTGCTTTTCCTTGAAATCAAATAATTCGAATTCGCCATTGATCGCAGATTGAACATCCCGATAAGAAAATTTAAACGAAGAAGACATAATTTTATTTACACTCTCCAATGTTTTGAGGTCCCCTATGGCTCTTATTGCTTCTAAAAATTTTTCTTCATCCGTTCCCAATCCACCAACCGATGTTTGAATCAAATTGGCAATTTCTGTGGGGTTTTTTGGATGATTTTGTCCTTCGTTCAAAGGAGTTTCTGTTACAAATTCAAAAAAAGATTTCACAAATCCAGGATTGACCATCATCCACAAATTTTAATTTTTTGAGTGATATGGGGTTGTTTCCCCTCTTTCTTTTCTAACTAAAACTTGATATTGTCTTTCGGTTGCGTAACCCCTTTGTCTTTTAAATACCGAATCCAATACCCCTGATAAATAGAAATCATTACCAACAATATTTCTCCAATAATTTTCTGTTTTTGGCATCGGAATCATTTTTCTTTTTGTGGGATAACCAAGGTTCTCCTTGATGAAATGATTAAAATTAACCAGATTTTCTAGAACTCTCATACAGATATATATCTCCAAAATAATTTGAACTGATTGAAATATATTTCCGTTTACGAATCATGGTCTGGAGAAAAAATTGTGATTTTGGAATCCATCCGAAATCGTGCTAGAATTACCTTGACTGTTCAAGGAGGCAAAATTCAATCAATAGACAATCCCAGAGGTATGAGATTCCCTTGGTCGGTGGGACAGGGAATCAATCGAAGTCTAGAAACTTGGGCCTGTAACAACGGTTTTACCATCAATGGCAAAGATCCTTGTCCAGAAGAAAAAATCTTCGGGGTAAAAACTTCTGACGTTCCAAGGGGTCACGAGTGGAGAATGATATTCCCAAATAAGTTTAAGAATTAAATCCCCAATCAAAATTACATGTTGAATAATTGCAATCCTGACGAAAATGGAGAAAAATGGATATTTGAAAGAATCTCAAATAATCTCATTGTTTTTGATGTCGGGGCTAGAAATGATTCTTTTTTTTTAAAATACCCCGGAGAAGTTCATTATTTCGAACCACAGCCTGAATTTTTATCTAGCTTGCAATTACGAGACCCCAAAATAAACACTTCTTCTTCTTTTAATTCATTTGGGCTTTCTGACTGTGAAGATAAAGCACCTTGGTTTCCAACTTTTCAATCATTTGTAGACAGGTCACAAACTCTAAAAAGACAGTCGGAACCTGTTCAATGGTTGGAACTTAGAATGGGCTTGAAATATGTACAAGATAAAAAAATAGAAAAAATTAACTTTTTGAAAATAGATACGGAAGGATTTGAGTTAAAAGTTATTAGAGGGTTTGGGGAGTTTTTGTCCAATATAAATCATATTCAATTTGAATATGGTGGAACTTACATAGATGCAAAAATTTGCTTGAAAGATGTTTTGGAATATTTAAGAAAAATGAGGTTTGGTAATTTTGGTTTGTTGTCTTCTGGTGGAATTGTACCCTTGAGTTCGGAAGAAGATCATTGGCAATATTGCAATATTATCGCAGATAATTTAAATTTACCTTCAATTTTTTAGGATTATTTATTCCAAGTTCTTCAAATCCCGTGATCATGGAATCAATGTCAGATTCAGAAATCAAAAAACCCTCGATGTTTTGTAGGTGTTTCATACATAAAAGAAAATTTCGAAATATATATTCAAAATTCAACTTTAATATATGAGACATTTGACAGTTTACGAATCATGGTCTAGAGAAAAAATTGTGATTTTGGAATCCATACGAAATCGTGCTAAAATTACCTTGACTGTTCAAGGGGGTAGAATTGAATCGATAGATAATCCCAGAGGTATGAGATTCCCCTGGTCGGTGGGGCAGGCCATTAATCGAAGTCTAGAAACTTGGGCCTGTAACAACGGGTTTACCATCAATGGAAATGATCCCTGCCCAGAAGAAAAAATATTTGGGGTGAAAACATCAGATGTTCCCAGGGGCCACGAGTGGAGAATGATTTTTCCAAACAAATTCAAAAAAAATTAATTGTTCATGCCAAACTTAATCAAATACAACAGTTCAACAACAGAAGATCTTGCTTTAAGAAAGGGAAATTTTTACATTGGAACTGGGGATGTCCCTAAAGGACCTCCCAATAATGGTTGGTTTAATGGGATCGATCCTCCCGGAGCAACTGCCTACACAATTTACCTTAATAAATCAGCGGATGGACCTTCTATTTACCAGGTCGGAGGAGGAGCGGATCTACAATCTTTGGCATCTAGAATTTCGGGACAAAGTTTGACCACAGACGCTTCGGCTATCAATTATTTCATGGATACTAACGGAACAGACAGAATGATTATCAACAAAAATATTGGCCCCATCGTCACCAATGGTCTACAGTTTGCAGTGGATGATAGATCTACACTTTGTTGGAATGGAATTAGCGGTACGAACGTTTGGAGCATGGCTGGAAATAACGCAAAAAATAGCAGTGCCTATACATGGTCAAATTCAGATGTTTCTTCTTGGGCCAATTCAGCCTCTGCTTTAACTGTTTGTTGCCTAATTAAATTGAAATCAATCCCTGGAACTGACGTTTATCCAATCAATAAGTTGAATTCATCAACTTCCACTGCTTCTTTTGGATTGATGGTAAATTCTTCCAGACAGGTAACTTGGTTAGGACCCGGGGCATCGGCATATACCGCATTGGGAACAGAAAACTTTGCTACGTTGGATCAAGATACGTTTGATAATTCTAAAACCACATGGGTTGGTCTTCAATTTAACTCCACTACTGGTGGTTTGGCCTGGTTAAACGGGGTTTCTACTGGTTCAAGAGGCGGCTTAAAAGGAAATCTAGGAAATGGCACGGGAAATTTGTCAATAAACCAGATTCCTTATTTGAACTCCGAATGTGAAATTATTCAGGCTCTCTTTTACAACAGAGAACTGACCGACGCCGAAATGTACCAAAATTACCAGGCATCTATAGCTCCACCTGTTGGTTCTTTCTACGGCGGAGGTATAGTATTTGCTACGGAAGCATCCGGTACGACCGGAGCAACTGGAACTGCCTACATCGTTGCTAATGTTAATTCTGGTCTCCAAGTAAACATGAGCGGAAACTTCAGCATAATTCCTACAATTCCTACAACTGGCAATTCTGGGGCAATTTCTGCCTCGGAATCAAATACAACTGCTTTGATAAATGCAGCTGCCAGTGCTGGTGTGACTGTAGGAGGAGCATCCTGGGCTAGGAATTTATCAGAAGGTGGATTTGGGACTGGATCATGGTCATTGGCCTCATTTGGGGCAGCAACTGCTATTCACAACAACATTTGGAAGCCATCTCCTGGAGCTAGCTCGGCAATCAATAGATTCGCCTCGGGAATGACAGTACCGAATTCTGTTTTGTGCTCCAATAAAGCTTCTGCCTCGGCTCTTACTCAAGGATTGACCCTCAATGATTCTGGAACACCAACGGTAATTAGCCAATTTGCTCAAACTTATAAAGTTGCCTGGGCAGTGAGATCCCAGACATACTCAGTAACAGGCGTAACCTAAATTTTAAAATTCAAAATGTCAAATTTTCTATTTTTCACAATTCAGCCGGATGACTATCACGGATCTCCTATGCTCGGTGAAACTTTTCCCGATGGAAATAATCAGGGAAATTCAAAATTTCCAAAAATTCCAACCAAAAAAGAAATTTTCGATTTATGGATGGAAGCAGGTTATAATTCTTTTCACATGGGTTGGGGAGGGGATGCTGATGGAGATGAAGAGGAAGCACAAGAATATTATTTTAATGAATATGGCAACCAACCTCTTTTTTATCACATCTACTTTATTTCAATTGAAGATGATACGGAGGATATTGAGGAAATTTTGAATTCGGCAATAGAAGAATTAGTAGAAATTACTTATTCAGAGCCAGAGAGAAAATTTGAAGGAAAAGAATTTGTAGAAATAGTGAATGAAGAAATAGGAGAAAGTGGTAACTGTTTTATTTTAATTTAACCTAAATTTAAAAATTTTACTTGTGATATATTTTTTCAACCTGAAACCTGATGACTACAATGGATTGCCAGAACTTAATGTTTTGTTTCCCGATTCCAACTCCAACTTAGGTTTTCCGAAAATACCATCACAAGAAGAGGTAAAACATCTTTTCTTCGAAGCTGGATATTCAACTTATGATGCGGAAGATGAAATACAACAACTTGGTGGATTGGATGGGTATTTTAAAAAATGGGGTAATTTACCAGTTTATTATGTTATTTATGTGATTATTGTTGATGAATCTATGATTTCTTCTTCTGGATTTCCTTTGAAATCTTATTTGGGTGAATGGATCAATCAATTCATGATTGAGTACAATGGTGATAGAACGCCCGAAAATTTGGTGAAAGAAATAAAAGAATTTGGAGTGCCTTGGGTTAAAGAAATTTTTTATTACTTCTAATAAGATATATATAAAAAAAAAATCTAAAGAATGAAAAACGTGGTACACTTCGACGACTTTGATTCAAATTCGTTGGAAAATGTTGATGAATCTTTCCTTTTTCCGGATAGAAAAAAACAATTTGGACAATTTCAGACCTACAAAAGACCAGGAATGCTTCAGCAGATGGCCCGAAAGGCAAAAAGCTTCGTTGGAATGGAAAACAAAAAAGATCGGGAGGATTTTGAAAAATTTATGAAAGCACTGATGAATCCTCCTTATCCAGATTTCATTGATAGGATCGAGGATATAACTGGTTCCGATGGGGTAACAGCCATGGTGGCCAATACAAAAATGGGCAATTTGCTCGTCAGATGTGACGAGGAAGATCCCATGATTTCTTTTAGAGGAAGAGATTTAGATTTGGCAGATCTTGAGTATGAATGCGACCGACTTGTTCAAATTTTGAAATTGGAAGCCGAGGAACACGGGCCATATCCAAATTTGTATTAAAATTTTACCTCCTGTAGGTAGATATATTTTTGGCAGGAATCTTGAATTTCTTTTCTGTGGGGTAAACCATTTCCTGTAGATTGAATAAAGTAAAATTCACATAAGCCATTTCCTAGATCCTTTGAGTTGATCATCTTCCAGGGTTCAGATTTTTCTGGACCGGAGCAAGAAATTAAAATGGATAAAAGCAAGGGGATTGGGAAAATAAATTCGAACATCTTCATCCAGTTTTTGGATTATATGTCAAAATTTAAAACTTGTTTTTCGAAGTTTCGTAATTATTATCGACAATTCCAACAAATATCATCTCTATAGGAAGTTTGTGATAGTTCTGGCAAATGAACACGATTTCTATTTTTTTTCTCCCTCCCGCAAAGAACACATAGGTGAATTTCTGTAAGGTACCAGAACTTTTCTTCCTCACATTGTTTCAAAATTTTGATTGACTGTTGGTCGATATTTGGTTTTTTAACTGGCATCAATTTGTAACCTTTTGGATTCCAAATATACAAAAGAATTTGAAATTTTTTTGGATCTTGTAATTCATTCAAGATATATAAAGAAAAACCCTTAAACCCAATGAATAATATTAAACACATAGAGAGCTTCCTACAAGAGAGCGAAGCCATTAACGAAGCAGTTTCTCCTTTCTACGATGGTGTAAATGCTATTCAAGCCATTATCTCAAGCGATGAAGTGGCTAGCATGTTGAAGCAGCAACCTATTCAAAGGATCAATAGATCACAGGACGGCATGTCTTATAACGTGACTAACGTAAATAAAATTACAGTCACTGTTGAACTAGAGAGGGTGCCACAAGCAAAGAATCAATATGGTGGTGCAACTTATAAGGTGAAGGGTGTGCATCAAAACTACGGATAGATAATACAAATAAATCAAATACATAATATTAAAAATTATATTTAGTTAGATGAAATGGATTAAACAATACGAAGAATGGACAAATCTCTATTTTGATCGTAGAATAGATTGTCATGAATGTAATATCAAGGAATCTGAATTGAATAGTATTTTTATAAATGGGGATAATAGTGTGAATGAAGATAAAAAAAAATATACCTCCCATATCTTTGAGAATAATGAAATTATCATCGATGGGAAATCGGACGATCCGTATAAATATAAAAAAGTGGGTTCTGATTTTTTCTTCGCGAAAAAGGGTTCTGACTCATGGAAAAAAGCAAAAGGAGAGGGTCTCAATGCGATAAAAACAAAAATATTTTCCAAATCTGATAACGTTTCTTCGGGAACGAAACAATCCAATAATTTGGGGGGTAATCCACAAAGTCAATCAATATCCATTTCTAAAATGAATTCACCCAATCCTACAAAAATTGATTCAATTTATCAAAATAGATTGGATATTCCAACATTAAATAAAAATTTAGGTTGCATAGTTGATTCCACAGGTAATATATTCCTAGAAACAAAACCAAAAATATATTCTCCAAACATCAAATTATTTACTCCTGATTTTGACATCAAAATATCTAAAATAAATCAAAATAATATTCAGGGAGCAGTTACGAAAAAAAATTATACCGGGGAAACAACTACCTGGAAAATAACAGATGAAATTTTAGACAAACTAGCAAAATTTGCCGAAAAACCAAGTAAAGATGAAGTAGAAATTGGAAAAGTACTTCATCTGGGGAAAAATTATCCACTTTACGCAGAGGTAAACAATCAAGCCACCACCAATAAATTGAATTAGAAGAAAACAATAAATTCAATTCAGAGAAATCTTGATTCCCATTTTTTTGATCGGTGATTCATTTCAAATATATTTATACGTAAAATGATGTCCTAAAATGAAACACCTTGAAATTTTTGAATCCTACACAAATCCAGATCAATTCAATTTGGCTGAATTGATTTTATATATCACCAAAAACGACATTTGGCCTGGTATCGAAATTGAATTTATTAAATTTCCTTTCTGTGGAATTTCGACGAAATCATTCGAAAAGGCAAAATTGTTATTTGGGAAAGAATGGACAATATGGGATTTTGTTTATGAACGACGTTACTGGGAAATGTACATGGAAAGACCAAATCACAAAAGTTTATTTCTGTCCGTATTCAAATTTATAGATTATAATGATTTTGGTTCATTAATAGGATGTTATTTAGACTTCGACCTGAATGAAAAAACTTTATATTTTAGTGCCATAGAAAAAAATAATAAAATTATCTTTAGTCAATTTTACGATTTTAACGAAAATGAATCCAATATAAAACAAGATATAATTGAAAACATGGATGAAGTTTTTCCCCAAGACGTATCACAATCTGTAGTCGACTTTCTTTTCCGTGTTGTTGAATGAGAAATTCACGGATTTTACATTTAATTTAATAAAAAAAAATAAATTAATTATTAGACCTTACAGGAAAAACGTTAGACGGATCAAAAACCACATATTGCTTTGATTCGACCGCGTACTCATCTCCAGTGTCATTCCACGTATCCCGTCCAATAACAATTCCGTCATAACCCTGATTCATTAATTGACTTGAATATTTTTCACGGGATTGAAAAGTTCTTTCACCTTTTCTATTTATAGGATGAACTTTTTGCATGTATGCATGCCAAAAATTTTCCAAATATTTTGGGTTTCTAAGTATAATGTGATAAGGTTCTGCCTCGACTTTTTTAAAAAACATCGACATCATGAAATCTTCAGAACCTTTTTTTGTTTCTGAAAACCATATACCCCCTTGATTTTCATTGTATTTAATATCCCCTGAACGATAAACAATATCTTTTACTTTTGAATCATTCAAATTGTAAACCCCATCTGGATTATAATTACCAATTTTTTTGGGGTCAATTTTTTCGCCACTTAAAGTTTCTTCAATACCTTTGATGGTTTTTCCAATCCATCTTTTATCAAGCCATTTTTCATCTGAGACCCATAAAAATTCATTGTATTTTGATCCTTCTGCACTTTTATGTTTTAAAACATCGTGAATATCTTCATCATATTCCCCGACAGGATAAACTCCATTAACAACACCATCTTTCAATGTCAAATACCCAACACTATCTTCGTTGGGTTTATGCGAAATCTGCCTATTCATGAGTCCCATCATCCCCACACTAAAATTTTCAAATAATTTTATATGTTTCATATTCATAACTTTTCTATTATATCATTAACGATTTCAGATTTATTTCTTCTTTTACCATCATTATCATAGACACTTATAATGTGTTTTGAGATGTCTTTATTTTTTTTATCCTCTTTTTTTGTTAAAGGAACATATTTATTCCAATCTTTATCCATATTTAATCCTCCCCATCCTTCCATTTCTTCTGTATTCGGTAAATCTTCTTTATCAAACTTTCCGCCCTCTCCCCCCATCATTCTTTCTAACTTATCAATGAGTTCTTTTTCTTTTTCTTTAGAGTGTTTATGTTTTCCGCTTTTCAAACCCTGAATTATTTGTTTCATAAAATCAGACCATCTTTCTGTATTACCTTTCCTTAATAATTCTTTAGATTTTCCGTCATCTTTTGAAGGCATTAATAAAAACACATTTGGATAATCTTCCAATAATTCTTTAACCCCCTCATTATAAACATGTCCTCCACCAAAATCTAATATTGATGATTTATTAAATTTTTTAAAATTTGGCGATAAAACATATTTAACCAATTTGAATTCTTTTCCTTTCCCATAACCAAACTTTTCTTGTAATTTATCAAGTTTTACCCATTCAATTCCAAGTTTGAATGCAAGTTCTTCGGCAACTGTTGTTTTACCCACAGTTGGGGGTCCAATTAATATAATTCTATTGATTCCCCCATAGTTTGACGATTTTTCAATACTTTCCTTCAATATAAAATTTCTGAAGGATTCAATATGTTTTCTGATTTCTTTGCCCACAATTTTTATTTATGTATAAATATTCAGAATACATCTATAATTACAAATCATGGTCCCGGTTTGTTTTTGTCCTGGTAATACTTAATTGCAATTATTACCACACTGAAGACACAAATCATGATCATATTCATGGTCACAAAGTCAATTCTGTTCATAAATTATATTTTTTAATTGTGTTATTTTTTAAATTTACTGGCATAAATGGTTCTTTGTTCCTTCTTACATTTTGAATGTAGGAGATAATTTGTTTTTTCCCATCATAATCAAATTTTTGACCACTTTCAAACAATTAAAATTCTTTTAAATGTTTCATTCAGAACACATCTATGATTATAGAATAATGGGTCAATTATCTGACAACAATTCTTCTCGCTCTTTGGAAAGGAACATGTAAAGTGAATCTAACTGTATCCGTGCAAGATGGTCCGGTTGGGGTGATAGCAGGTCTTACGATAATGTGTCTGATGGTGTAATTTCCTGGTCTGAACATATGTCTCACCATCCGAGTTGTTCTCACAGGTGAAGTATCGCCCATTGCCCAATAATGGTTGATTGTGGTATCACGTAATGGAGACCCGGCAATCACTCTATTGGGCGGCATAAGTTCCAAAACAAACCCGGCATCACAAAGATTACGAGTTCTTGCACCTGATAACGCTGCATCCGCATTTGTTTCCCCATTTGATTTTGACAGTTCAATGTCTTGACCAGCCGGAATATTCAATAAATTGTTTTCTTTTTGACAGGATAAAGTCAAAAATAAAATGGCTGTGATTAACAAGATTATTTTTTTCATGTGGATTATTTTTTTTGAAATTATTTTTTCAATGTTCCTGGATATAATTTTTTACTAAATCTATTACGTGAGAGATTTGTGATGTTGGCGCATGTTTGAGACCTCTATGATCTATCGCTAAATATTTTTCATCGCTCGGATTCCATTTATTTGCTAATTTTGGTTTTAATTTCTCTAATTCATCGAGGACTTGTGTTATTTTTTCCTTACCATAAGTAGTAAATAGGCTTGTTGCATCTTCAACTACTCCCGCAAGATCTTTTGTAGATGGACTAAATCCAACCGATCTAATTAAACGATTCATTGCGTCTATTATTTCATTTGCTTCTTTATCATTCTTACCGATAAAATTTTCAAATAAATGTATGTGTTTCATGCGGTTTTTTTCTTTTATATATTCGAACTTTTTCATTTCTTCCATCTGGTTTTGGGAGATAGGTGTTTCTCTAATATTATTCAAAAAAAATCCGTACCTTCTTATTACCCCTTTAAAAAATAACCCCCGGCCCTAAAATTGTAAAGACTTTAGAGACCGGGGGTGTGAATTTTTGGATTTTTATTTCGCAGGCTTTGCATCCTTGGTGAATCCCAAGAACTCACAAACAACTTGGCCTCCTTGACCTTGTCTATTGAGCTGTGAAGCATTGATACCCTCGCCCCATTTTGTAGAACATTTGACAGGATATTTTGGATTTGTGCAAGGGGTGGGGGGATTTTGAGACTTATACCCCAAATCACATTGGTATGGGTACACCCCAGGAATATCCACGCAACTTTCAAAAGATATCCCATTCATTGATTCATGGAATTTGACAAGATTTCCCGTTTGATCGGAATAACCATAATCCCAAAAGGCGCAGAAGTTAGGGTTGAGCCCCTTATTGTCTCTGGGACCAAAAGATGTCACATGTTGTCTTAGAACTGAATGAAGTCCATCCACACAAGAAATGTCAAAGGATTCATTTGCTCCCGTTGTTTTTCCATTCTGCCACCAGGTATTCACGGTGAATTCAAAAATATTCAACCCAAAGGGATAAAGTTGTTTTCCATCGGGGCCCAAGATACTTTGAGCCGCAGTACAGGCTTGGTTATCAATACCAAAAGAAACCACAACGGAATTAAGAGGAGTAGAATCGCCCAGATGATATTCAACGCCCTTCTTCGCCCAAAACGTGCCCTTACAAGGACAATACGTTGTGTCTTTTCCATTTATATTTTGACACTGGATGTAGATGTTTGAAGAATCCATCCCAAACTTTCCGATCATCGAAATCGTGCTGGGAAGGGTGAGAAATACCTGAACGGAATCAAGGTTTGAATTGTTAATTAGAACAACGTCCGTGTACTTTGTTGTGTCCACCGGGATTTCTGAGGGGGTTGGGGTTGGAGTTGGGGTTGGCTTGTTCCAGTTCCATAAGATGGCACCGGCTATGAGCAGTCCAATCCCAAAAGCGATTAAAATTTTTGCTATTTTTTTCATAGAATTTAATTTTTTTCCTATATATATCAAGATGTGGAAATCAAATACCGGAAACAAATCCTCAAATATTGGATAAATGATTCTGAAAATTCTTCATCTACACAAGCACCATCTTCATAAAACACACAACTTCAAATCTCATTTTCAACTATGCCAAACAAAAAATTAAGAAGATCTTCCTATGACCGAAAAATTGGTGGGGTATGTGGTGGTCTGGGTGAAT
>Ga0194116_10000612_pt1 | contig 60379 bp, 10 predicted proteins | sample TA2MahsurfametaG_4_FD_148617 | JGI IMG/M metagenome (GOLD analysis project Ga0194116, IMG submission 148617) | Freshwater microbial communities from Lake Tanganyika, Tanzania - TA2015008 Mahale S9 surface | ecosystem: Environmental > Aquatic > Freshwater > Lake | place: Tanzania: Lake... | reverse complement strand
TGCGGTGTTTGAAGGGGAGACGACCACGATTGGTTCGACGAATGCGACGGGTTTCCTGGCGACCTCGGCCAACCTGAGTGTGGCGATGGCCAGGAGCGCGGCGGCGGGGGATACTCGTCGCTGGACGGGCATCGCGGCCAGCGCCGCCTCGATGTCGGTGGTGGGTCTGCCCAGCACCTACACGGTGGAGGTGAAGGACCTGTCGGTTCAGTACAACGCGGCTTCGGGACAGTCCTTCGCGAGTGTGGCCGCGGATCCCATCGCATGGGCTGCGGTCATCCCCGGCGAAACCAGTCCGCTGGAGGTCCTGACGGGCAATGTTTCACTCCGGGTCAGCGGCCTCATCCGCCTGAATCTCGGTGGTTATGTGTTGGCCAGTGGTGGGTTCGTGGTGGCCAAGAGCAGTTTGCCGACAGTCAACCTGGGGACGAACGATGCGGTGTCGATGGACCTGCTGACCATCGACCTGACCGGGGTCAATTTGTTCATCGGGGTGGGAGGTGCGTTCTCGGGCACGGGTTCGGCCATCAGCACCTCGGGGGCCACGGGTTTTGTGGCGCAGTCGGCGAACCTCAGTGTTGCCTTGGCCAAGGTCACCGCGGCCGGCGACACCCGCCGCTGGACGGGCATCGCCGCCAATGCGCTCGAGCTGACCATGGTGGGTTTGGAGGGGGATTTCGACGCGACGGTCCATGACCTCACAGTCCGCTACAATACAGCGTCAGGATCGTCGGGTGTGTCCGGATCGGACACCGCTGCCGTGGCTCTCGATTGGAGCGAGGTGATCCAGAGCCTGACGAGTCCGCTGCAGTCCCTGAACTCCGGCACCGCCTTGTCGGTGAGTGGTCGACTGCTGCTGGGGATCGGCGGGGTGGTGAAGATTTCGGGCGCGCTGGAATTGTCGCGAACCACGGTGGAGGGGGTGGTGGATCCGGACGCCGCCAACACCACGTTGAAGGGTGAGTTGCTCACGTTGGCCGTGAGCCAGTTGACCGTGTTCGTGGGTTCAGGTGCCACCTTGAATCCAACGAACGGCACGGTGACGTTGCCTTCCAGCAACGATGTGGCTGCGGTGGGTTTCAGTCTCAGCGGCGGCAGCCTGAAGTGGGCCTTGTTCACGGCACGACCGTTTTCCACGGGCGGTTCCTACACCGACTTGAGCGCCACCCGAAAGTACACCGGTCTCTCCGCTTCGCTGGGCAAGGCGCAGTTGCAGGGAGTCGATTCGGTGAAGCTCATCCTCAACGGCTTCACGATCGGCCTCAATCGGACCTCGGTGGTGGGCGGTGATCGGCTGGATTGGACCCAGACCCAGCTCTCCACGGCGGGTCTCGCGCTGACGAATGCCTCCCCGACCTTGCAGATCGGCGGCTCGGTAGGTTTCGCCATCGCCGGGGTTGTCTTCGGCAGCGGCACGGTGGATTTCACCCAACGGGTGGTCGACGGAGTCGACGATCCGGACGATGCCGGATCCCTCCGACTGAAGGGCAGCCTGCTCGGCATCTCGATTCGCAACGCCACCCTGTACATCGGAAGTGGTGCGGTGCTGAACGAGGATTCCACACTGGCCAATTTCGGAACGGTGACCGTTCCGGCGAGCGACGATTCGACGGCCGTGGGCTTCTCGGTGAGCGGAGGCAGTCTGGACCTCGGGATCTTTACGGCCACCGAAGGTGCCACCACGGGTTCGGCTTATAATGCGCTGCCGTCGGTGCGCAAGTACACGGGCCTCAAGGGCTCGTTGGGCCGGATGCAGCTGCAGGGTGTGACGGATCTTCAGTTGGTGGGCAAGGATCTGGCCTTCCAGATGAACCGGACCTCGGTCGATTCCGGCAAGGTGCTCGATTGGACTCAGGCCGCTCTGGCGGACACCGGCGTGGGTCTGAAGAGCTCCGACCCCACCTTCCGCATCAGCGGCTCCGTCGGATTGAGCATCGCCCAAGTGGTCTTTGGCAGCGCCACGGTGGAGATCACTCGCAGCACGCTCTCCACGGTGATGGATCCGTCGATCGGCACCTCGGGTGCCGTCATGACGGGCGATTTGCTGTCCCTGAAGTTGACCAGAGCCCGACTGTATGTGGGAACGGGAGGGAGCCTGAACGTCTCGACCGGCACCGATTTCGGCACCGTGAAACTGCCGGCAAGCGATGATCAGGAAGCCATCGGTTTCAGCGTGGACAACGGAAACCTGAACCTGGGGATCTTCACCCATGGTTCCGGCGCGACCCTTCGCAAGTACGTCGGTCTGAAGGCCGACCTGGGCAAGGCCGAACTCCAGGGTGTGGATGCGGTCAAGATCATCGCCACCCGGCTGACCTTCCAGATGAACCGGACCTCGGCCGCCGATGGTCTGCTGATGGATTGGTCGCAGGAGTCGCTGGCGGGTGCCGGTGTGGGTCTCAAGCCCGGCGACGTGCCCTTCCAGATCGGGGGAACGGTGGGGTTGAGAATCGCCAATGTGGTCATGGGCAACGCGACGATCAACCTGACCCGCGGTCCGGTGTCGGGTGTCAAGATCGATGACTCGACCACCATCCAGGGCAACCTGCTCACGCTCGCCGTCACCCGGGCCAATCTCTACATCGGGAACGGCGCGACCTTCGACATCGATTCCAGGAGCTCGACGTTCGGGACGGTCGTCCTGCCGGCCACCGGCACCGATGCTCCAGGCGCCGTGGGCTTCGCTGTCGAGAACGGGGCGTTCAGGATCGCGGTGCTTACCGTGGGAACGGGAAGCGCGGCCAAGAAGTTCACCGCCATCGATGCATCGTTGGGCCGTGCCCAGCTCCAGGGTGTTCCCCAGGTCAAGATCATCGCTTCGAACCTTTCGCTGAAGATGAACCGGACCTCGGTCTCCGGTGGCACCGTGTTGGACTGGAAACAGGCTTCGTTGGCCACCGCCGGGATCGTGATGGGGCCCTCGGATCCGACCCTGCAAATCGGGGGTTCCGTGGGCTTAGCCATCGCCGATGTCGTCTTCGGAAGTGCGACGATCAACGTGGCCCGGAGCGATGTCTCCGGTGTGAAGGACCCGGATGCCGTAGCGCCCAAGACCTTGGAGGGGAGCCTCCTGACGGTGTCCATCCGCAAGGCCCGGCTGTACATCGGCAGTGGGGCGCGTCTGGAGGAGGATTCGACCGTGGCCGATTTCGGAAACGTGGTTCTGCCGGCATCCGGCGACCAGAAGGCGGTGGGCTTCGGCATCGATTCAGGCAATCTCGACCTGGCCATATTCACCGCCACTTCGAGTTCCGCTGACGGCAAATTGGCCTTGGCTCGCAAGTACACCGGTCTTCAGGCGTCCCTGGGCAAGGCCCAGTTGCAGGGGATCGACGCGGTGAAGATTCTGGCCACAAATCTGACCCTGACTCTGACCCGAACCTCGGTGGAGGGTGGCAAACGGTTGGATTGGTCACAGTCTGCTCTGGCCTCGGCAGGGCTGCCGACTTTGACCCCGACCAGCCCCACTCTCCAGATCGGCGGCACCGTTGGTTTGGCCATCGCCGATGTGGTGTTCGCCAGTGCGACGCTCAATATGAGCCGCAGCGACGCCGAAGGGGTTGACGATCCGGACGATGCCGGCACTCGGGTCCTAAAAGGCGATCTTCTGGCCATCCAGATTTCGAAGGCCAACCTGTTCATCGGAAGCGGCGCCAGCCTGAATGAAGTTTCGACGGATGCCGGCTTCGGCACGGTCACCCTCCCGGGTCCCGAAGATTCGAATGCCGTCGGTTTCGCTCTTGAGAACGGCAACCTCCAGTTGGCCCTCTTCACCGCCCGTCGTGAATCGACCTCGACCTCGGGCTCGACTTACACGCTCCTCCCCAGCCCCCGCAAGTACCTGGGCATCGAAGCGTCGCTGGGACGCGCTGAACTGCTGAATGTGAAAGACCTCGAGATCCTCACCACCAATCTGGTGTTCCGTCAGAACACGACCTCGGTGGCCGGTGGAGTCGCCCTCGATTGGGTTCAGAAATCACTCGAATACAGCGGCCTGAAGCTCGGGCCGAGCGACCAAGGGTATCTGATTGGAGGCACGGTGAGCCTAGGAATCGCCAATGTGGTCTATGGACGAGCCACGCTGAGCATCAGTCGGGGGCCTGTGACCAAAGTCGTGGACCCCGACGGCAATGGTGCCCAGACCTTCGACGGCGACTTGCTCTCGGTTCGGGTTTCGAACGCCCAGCTTTACATCGGCGACGGGGCCACGCTGAACCGGGACCGCACGAGCGAGGATTTTGGGGGCGTTTCATTGCCAAGCCCGGGTGACTCGGATGCCGTCGGGTTCACGGTGGATGGCGGGACGCTGAACCTGGGTGTTCTGAAGACGACCCAAGGTGCCGTCACGCGGCAGTTCATGGGCCTCAGCGCCACGTTGGGTCGGGCCCAGTTGCAGCGTGTGGATGGTTTCCAGATCATCGGCACCAACCTTTACCTCAAGCTCAACAAGACTTCCGCAGTCGGCGGAAAGCTCGTGGATTGGAAACAGGGGGCCCTCGACAAAGCGGGTGTCACCACCGGTGCAACCGACGGAAGTCTGCAAATCGGAGGCGCGATCGGGTTCGGTATCGCTGATTTGGTGTACGGAAACGCCACCGTGTCCATCGGACGGACCCCCGTCACCGGCCTGGTCGATCCGGACAACGAAGCTGGCGAGCGCATCACGGGCAACCTGCTCAGCTTCTCCGTGACCGAAGCCAGCCTGTACATCGGCACCGGAGCCAGCCTCGATGAGGATCAGGCCAGCGCGAACTTTGGCAAGGTCACCATGCCGGGCGAGGGTGATTCCACGGCCACCGGATTCCGTGTCGAGGGTGGTCGATTGAATCTTGGGTTGCTGACGGTCCGATCGGGAACCCAGGTCCGCAAATACAGCGGACTTCGGGCCAGCCTTGGCTTGGCGCGGCTTCAGGGGGTGGATGCGCTGGACATGATCGCTACGAATTTGGTCCTGCAGCAAAGCAAGACCACCGTGGCGAATGGTCGTCTCATGGACTGGTCCCAGGAGGCGTTGTTCAAGCCTGCCATGGTGGACTTGAAGTCCACCGATGCCGCTTTCCTCATCCGGGGAACGGTGGGGTTGGGAATCGGAGAGGTGGTTTACGGCAGCGCGACCATCCAGATGAGCCGCACGGTGGTGGATCGTGTCACCGATCCGGATGATCGAGCCAGGATGCTGCGTGGAGAGTTGCTGTCGGTGAGGGTCACTGAAGCGCGCCTGTTCATCGGCAGTGGGGCCAGCCTGGATGTGGAACGCGCCAGCAAAGATTTCGGCAAGGTCAGCCTGCCTGCCTCGAGTGATCCGGATGCCGTCGGCTTCCGAGTGGAGGATGGCACCCTGGACTTTGCCGTGTTCACCGCCCGTGAGTCTTCGGTCGGTGGCGCCGCCTACTCCAAGCTGGTCGGCCTTCGCAAGTACACCGGATTCGAGGCCGCCCTGGGTCGCGCCCAGTTGGTCGGAATCGACCGCGACACCTTCAACCTGATCTGCCGCGACCTCGTGCTGCAGATCAACCGCACCACCAGCTCCACCGGTCTACTCATGGACTGGCGCCAAGAGAAGTTGGCGGGTGCCGGGATCGATCTGGGTTCCGACAGCCCCGGCTTCCGCATCGGTGGTTCGGTGGGCATGAGCATCGCGGGCGCGCTCTACGTCGATGCGACCGTCCACTTCACCAAGTCGATCCCCTTCGGGGTGGATGATCCGGACGATCTTTCGGTTCGGGTGCTCAAGGGTGATCTGCTCACGGTCCGTATAACCAATGCCACGGTGTACCTGGGTTCCGGCGCGAGCCTCGATGCCGAAACGGGGCGGGTGAACCTGCCTCCGATCGATGATCTGGATGCGGTCGGATTCCGTGTCGAGGGCGGCGGGTTGGACCTGGGTGTCTTCACCGCTCGGTTCTACTCGAACGACGGTGTCACCTACAGTGCCATGGCCGCACGCCAGTACATCGGCGTCGAGGCTTCGCTCGGCTTGGCCACGATCCAGGGGCTCGATCCCGGCACCTTCTCCATGTCGGTGACCAATCTGGTGTTCAAGATGAACGGGACCTCGGTCGCCAATGGCAAGGTCCTGGACTGGACCCAGCAGCAGGTCTCCTTGGCGGGGGTCGAGATCTCGCCGGCGGACCCTGTGCTTCAAATCGGTGGCACCCTGAGCCTCGGCATCGGTGGTGTGGTGCAGGTGACCGGAAGCTTCGGTTACGCCAAGGAAGTGGATCAGGTCACGAAGCAGACCCGCATCAAGATCGGTGCCACCGGGGTGACCGGAACCGCCGGCAGCGACGAGTACAGTGTCACCGGCGGCACGTTGGGATTGATCCTCTACCGCAACGCCACGGGCACCTCGCAGGGCTATGCGTTGGATGGCAAGCTGACGGGCTCCGCGAAGGGTGGTGCCATCAGTGCCGAGGCCACCCTCCGGGTCCGCCGCAACACGACCACCTTCGCGGTCAATGACACGGTGCCGGTGCTCAACCTGAGCGTCCCGGTGGTGTTTGAAGCCACCGAGGTGGCTGTCGCCGGCAAGCCCTTCCAATCCATCGCCCTCACCGATGCGCTCATCAAGATCGGGGAGATCACCATTCGCGGCAGCTACGAGTCGCGCCCCTCGGGCCCTCGTGGTGAGTCGATCACGATCATCACCGGGGCCAGCCTGTCGTTCGGTGATCCGGCGCTCTTCGAACTGACCGCTGAGAAGGTGGTCTACAAGTCCTACCCGAATCTGGTGACCCTGGATGGCATGGTTTATTCCTCTGGGGCTCAGCAGGTGACGGTGGAATCGGGTGAGATCCAGTTCGGGGATTCGGTGGCGCTTTTCGGAAGTTTCAATATCACCCGGGGAGCCATTGTCGGCCAGGCCACCGTGACGCGAGTTGCCTTCAGCAATGCCGGATTCCGCGTGGTGAAGGATGGGCAGACGATGGTCACGATCGCCGGTGAGGGGCGATTCTTCTTCCGGGAGGGTGAGGGCAGCGGACCGAAGTTCGCGATGCAATCGTTTGCAGTCACCAACTTCGAGATTTTGCCGGCACAGCAAACCAAGTTGCCCACCTTTGCCCGCATCGGACCGGTGCATCCGATGGCGAAGTCGGGCTCGGCGGGAACGAGTGGCTTCGATCCGGCGACCGGTGAACTGGTCCCAACTCCGGTACGCACGCCCAAGACCTACACGCTCGGGCCGGTCACGCTCGTCGATCCGAAGCTGACCGTGGGCAACTTCGCCTACGACCTCGACAAGGAGACCAAGCTCTTGAACTTGTCGATCGACATCACGATCGGCTTCGGTGCGGCCACGGTGAAGCTCCCTGGCGGATCGTCGGCGGCATTCAAGGACGGCACCGACACCGATGTGTTCGGTGTGGCGGGTGTGTTCAAGGTCGAGGTCGCCCTGGATCCGGCCCAGATGTTCAAGCCGGTGACCGGAGGGTTGGGCGACTTCGACCTCAAGGTCGATCAGTTCGAGCTCAATGTGGGAACCTTCCTGCAGGTGAAAGGTGGCGATGTTCGGTACAACCTGGAACCGAAGGCCAATGAGCAGATGCTCTATTTCGGGAGCCTGTCGGCAACGGTGAAGGCAGGGGGCGTTGCCATCGGCGGCACGATGAAGGACTTCGGTGTCACGGCCGACGGCGGATTCTACACCGGCAAGACGTTCAGCGTCTCTTTGAGCCTCGGGGCCGATGATCCGTCGAAGCTCAAGCTCCCTTCCTGGCTGCCGCTGAAGAACTTGTCGGTGGGTGTGGAGTGGCGCGATTTCAACAACAACCCGACTGACTTCCTGATCACGCTGGATGCCGAGATCGGTTCCATCCAGGGGCTGTCGAGCCTGCAGTTCAGCGGTGGGGTCAAGGGGTTGAAGATCGACGTGGGATTGCTCAACAAGGGGCAGTTCCCCATCACGGCGATCGATTCGTTCAACATCTCCGTTTCGGGCAAGGCCTTTGGCGGGGAATTCGAGGGCCAGTTGATCGCCGGTATCCTCAAGCTCTCCTCGGATTATCGCCCGATCGCTTCGACCGACACCACCACGGTGGTCTCCCAGCGCATTTTCTACGCGGGTCTGCAGGGAGGTCTGACGCTGCCCGGCCTCGGAAAGATCGAAGCGCGGGTCGGCTTCTGCGAGTTCGGTCCGCTGTCGCTCTTCATCAGCGCGCCGATCCCCATCGTCTTGGATCCCCAGAGCGGTCTGACCCTGTCCGACCTGCGCGGCGGCATCGACTTCGGCGCGACCATGACCGACCCGTCGGTCTACGAGAAGAACTCGGACGGCGACGTGGTCATCGATCCCACGACGAATTCACCCAAGATCGACGTCAAGGAGAGCGCCTTCGGCTTGCGGAGTCTCGCGACCTCCAACGACGCGTCCTCCATGACCTCGGCGCAGTGGGAGGAGAACCTGCGCCAGCAGATTGCTCGAATTTCGAAGAGCGCCGGAGGCACCGGGGTCAGCTTCGATGACCTGACGAAGAACATGGTCATCTCAGCCGGGGCGACCCTCTACAGCTCCTATGCGTCGCGGCAGACGTTCCGGGCCGAGGTGGATCTGAAGATCGACATCACCGGCAAGATCCTGCTGACGGGCAAGGCGATCTTCGCCGACACCATGTCGGTGGACGCCTACTTCTATGCCAATCTCACCGATGTAGCCAAGGGTTCGGGGCGGTTCCTCTTCCTGTTCGACCTGCCGGGTCAACCCGCTCGCAGCAAGGGCGGCATCAGCTTGTACGGCATGCTGGACTTCGGCCTCACCGACGATGCCGGCAATCGCCTGACCTCGGAGATGATCGAGTCGCGGTACTACGTCACCCGCACCAACACGCAAACCTTCACTGCGGGCGCCAATACCACCTCGATGTCGCTCAACTACACCGTCCTAAAGGATACGACGACTACGGTGAGCGTCGGAGGGACCGCGTTGGGGGCCGACTCGTTCACGGTATCTGGCAACACGCTCACGCTGAAGACCGCGCCGGCCCAGGGCCAGGCGGTGCGAGTGACGTATTCGTACCGCGCCCAGTATGTTGACCCGGTGACAGGTGAAACCGGTGTCAATCCGGCGTCCACAGTTCCGGAGCCGACCGGATTCCAGGTGATTATCGCCGGTGGTGTCCGGGCCGATCTGTTCGACAACACCCTGTGGGCGCAGTTGGATGGCCAAGCTACACTGACATTCACACCGACGGAATTCCGTCTGGATGTGTCGGCCAAGCTGGAGGTCGCGGTGCTCGGCGTCATCGGCACTGCCGCGGCCAAGCTGGTCATCAAGCACGGCGACGGTTTTGAGATGTATGGCGCGCTGCGCATCCAGACCGGCGACGGACTGAAGAAGCTCGAGCAGTACGGACTCGTGTTGCAGGGCGGACTGACGCTGACCATTAACACCACCGGGACGGACAAGAACATCGACCTGCGCTTGGCCGCGACCAAGCAGGCGACGACCACCGACACCTTCAACCTGACGGCTGGGGATTTCGAGACCCTGTATCTGACCCACACGCCCAAGGCGGTCGGCGCCCTGACAGTGAAACAGGACGGTCAGTTGCTGGTGGAATCTACCGATGGCGGCAAGACGGGGGACTACGTGCTCGACCGGTACAACGCCACGGTCCGGCTTTCCAAGTCCATCACCGCCGACACCAAGGTTGAGGTCCAGTATGCCTCCCACGACTATCTGGATGTGCATCAGGTGGCGCGGGCTAAGAGCTTCACTTTCGTGATCTCGGCGGTCGGCGCCTTCAAGGTGGGTGACACCGAGATCTTCCGTCTGGCGGCGAGCTTCGCCATCAGCATCGATTCGCAGGGCTTCACTCTGATCGCCTCGGGCCGACTGACCATTGGGCCGCGCAGCTCTCCGTTGTTGTCATTGAGCGTGACCGCGTTGGTTTACCTGGGCGCCAAGGATGGCCAGTTTGGATTTGCCGCGAGTTTCACCGGTAACCTGACCGCGGGCATCACCGGCTTGAAGCTGGAGGTCGAGGCGTTGGTCCAGATCAACACTTTCGGCAGGGACATCGTCTTCACGATCCCTCAGACGAACCCAGCCTTCGAGACGATGCGCGACGAGAAGGGTCAGGTCATGGAGGAATCCCGGACCGAGAATGTTCCCGCCTTCAACGGCGATGGCAGTCCGAAGCTGGATGCCGATGGCAACCGCCTGACCAATCCGACCACGGTGCGCACCGTGACCATCAAGGGGGCTGCGAAGAATATCGACGGTACCTATCAACCGGCCGGTTGGTACATCCTGATCCGCGCTTCCGGCAAGTTGACCATTTCCGGTGGATTCGAGGTCGAGGCCAACCTGTTCTTCTTGATCGCTGACCAGAAGTTCACGTTGAGCATCAACGGCTACATGACCCTGGGGCCGCTCGGGAAGGTGCAGGTCAATGCCTACATTGACATTTCCAGTGCGGGCATGGTGGGCGCTTTCCGCTTGGAGGTCGCCTCGGGCGAAGCCTTGGGCAAGTCCATCGGGCTGGAGATCAGCGCCAAGCTCCGCATGGAGTTGAACACCACCTCGCAGGTGAAGACGGTGAAGTTGGATGAGAAGACTACCCTGACCTTGAACCCGGGGGTTCTGGTGCGCGTCGAAGGCACTATCATATTCGCCGGCGTCCTGGAGGCCGAGGTGTGGGTTCAGATCTCCTACAACAGCGAGACCAAGGTGTTCCGCATGGAGGGCCGCGCCCGGGCCAACTTGGTGGGCATCGCCAAGGTGGACATCCAGATCGGTGTTGAAATTAGCAGCGAGGGCATCGCCCTGGGCGCCGCCATCGAGGTGGAGGCCAACTTGGTGGAGATCATCAAGGTGAAGGCCAAGGGCCAGCTCTACATCAACACGATGAACCGTGATGTGGTTCTGACGGGTCGGAACATCCAGGCCAAGTCCGTGTACCTGTCGCTGGAGGGCGAGGCCAGCATCGTCGAGATCCTGAAGTTCAACATCAAGATCACCGCACAGGTGGGTGGCAAGTTCCTCCGACCGGCGAGCTCGGTGCCTTCCCACGTGCCGCTGAGCGTGCAATTGGGTCGCGGTGAGTGGGCCTTCAGTTTCGAAGCCAGCACGACGCTCTTCGGTATTGCCACGGTCAGCCTGGCGGGTTGGGTGCAATCGAACGGCTCCTACGGGATCGACATCCGTGGTTCGATCAAGTTCGGTGGCACGTTCTTCGGCTTCCAGGCTTCGATGTCGGCGCGGCTCTATTACATCTTCGAACTCGAGGAATTGGGATTCTCTGCGTCCCTGAAGGGCAAAGTGTACCTGATGGGTATCGGCATCGGTTTGGGAGCCGAGATCTCCTACAACTCGACTGACGGGCATGTCCTCCTCTACGCCGAGGCGGAGTTGGATTTCTTCTTCTTCTCCATCTTCGTCTCGAAGACCTGGAAGATCGGATACATCTCACCGCGGCCCCGTCCGTATTGGTTGGCCACCGCCATCGATGGACGGATTTTGGTGGATGACAGCTCCGTCGCCGACGACCAAGGCGTCCTCAACCTGACGATCGAGGATGGTAAGACGCGCGTCTTTGAAGACGATGATACGGACCCGATCTACTTGGTGAAGCATGTCAGCACTCAGGCCGACGGGTCCGAGACGGTCATGGTGGTCTACAACGGTCGCGTGAAGACCTACAAGGGGGTCCGCAAGATCGTGATGAACTCGTCGGACAGCTTGGCCCTGGACAACCCGGCCAGGGGTCGTGTGGTGAACTCCACCGTGTATGTGGATGAGGGTGTCACCTCGGAGCTCGTGTTCGATGGTGGATCGGGCAACGACAGCTTCTATATCGATGGTGGCAGCACGTCCGCCGTGAACAGTCTCAAGGGCGGCTCGGGCGACGACATCGTCGTGGTGGGCGGCAACCGGACTGGACGCAAGTTCCGCATCGAGGGTGGTGAGGGTGTCAATCGTCTGGAGGGCGGATCGGGCGACGACGAGATCTTCGGTGGCTCCGGAGTGAACTTCATCATCGGCAATGCGGGTTCCGACGTGATCCGCACCAACGGCGGGGTGAACTACATCCTCGGTGATGAGGGCTCGATGAGCGTGCCTCCGGGTTACTCGTTCGCGCCGAGGATCTCGACCAGCGGCACGAGCGGCGGCAATGACACCATCTACGCCACCTCGGGAACCAACTACATCCTGGGTGGCCTCGGCAACGATACCATCCATGCCGGCGGGGCCAACACGGTGGTGGGCGACGAGGGAACCCTGTGGTTCTCCAAGTCTGGCAAGCTGGAGCGGGTCTCGAGCAATCCCTCCCGGAGCGACTCGTTCTCGGGCGACGGTTTCCAGAGCACTTGGACGCTTTCAGGAACTCCGTTGAGCGCGCCGGTCACGGTGAGTGTGGCTGGCCAGACCCTCGCGGCCTCGGCCTACACCGTCAGCGGTAGCACGGTCATCCTCAGCTCGGCCGCAGCGTTGGGGGCCCCGATCACGGTCACCTATGCGGTCTCCAATTCCGGGACCGGCGGCAACGACACGATGGTGGCTTCGACCTCCGTGGTCACCGTGCCGATGAACCTGATTGGCGGATCGGGCAACGACACGCTGATTGGCGGCAGCAAGAGCGATGTGCTCATCGGTGACGACGGTGAGATCGTTCTCAACTCTGCCCAGGGAGTGATCGCGGTGCAGGGTCTGTCCGGTTCCGGCAACGATGTGCTCGTCGGCAATGGGGGCAATGACCAGATGATTGGTGGATCGGGCAATGACACGCTGACCGCTTCGACCGGCAAGGATGTGCTCATCGGCGATTACGGCGTCATCCGGTTCGACGACTTCGGTGGTGTTATCAGCGTCGAGGGACAGGATGGCAGTGGTGCTGACACCATCGCCGGGGTCTCTGGCAATGACCTGATCATCGCCGGCGGTGGCAGCGACACGGTCTCCGCCTCGGGTGATCGCACTGTGGTGATCGGTGATGCCGGCGAGATCCGTTTGGTCGGGGATTCGATGCAGCCCCCGGTGCTGACCTCGATCCAGTCGACCGAGAGCCTGGTCAAGCGCACCTCGATCACAGAAACAGAATTCCGGCTGATAGCAGGCTCCGGCCCGTGGTTCAGTGCCCTGGAGGATGCCGTGAAGCGCGGCGGGCATCTCGCCACCATCACCACCCAAGAGGAGTGGGATCGCGCCCGCTCGTTGGTCGGCAATAACGCTGTCTGGATCGGGGGATATCAGGCCAACAAGAACTCGGAGCCGGGCGGTGGATGGAGCTGGGTGACCGGTGAACCGTGGGGATTCACCGCTTGGGAACCTGATGAACCCAGCAATTCCGGCGGGACGGAGGATACCCTGCAGATTTGGACGACCAAGAAGTCTGGACAACCCTTCTGGAATGATCGTTCCAACTCCAGCAATGTGCCTTTCTACCTGCTGGAGATCCCGGTTCCGGCCGCTCGCCTGATCGGAGCCGAAGAGTCCTCCCCGGGGAACGCCACCGACAACAATTTTGACACCGATTATGCCGCCATGGGCCTCGGTGGTGCCGGCAGTGGAAACGCGAATGACAATGGCTTCATCGTGCAGATGTCAGCGGCAGCGGCTGCTACCAGCCTGACCCTCACCGCGTCTCGGACCGGGACCTGGCAGAGCGTTCCGTCGACCTACCGGATCTACGGCACCAACGTGGCTTCCGGTGACGAGGATGCCGCGATCTGGCAGTTGGTGATCTCGGGGAACACCGGTTTCACCGGGGCCCCGGGTGAGACTCAGCAGGTCGCCTTCAACAACACGCAGGCTTTCAGTCGCTATGCCGTCACTTTCCCGACGACGCTGGGGGTCCAGTCGGTCAATTACCCGGCGGGAGTCCGCGGCCCTGCCAGCCACTCGGTCGTCCGCATCGCCGAGGCGCGTCTTGGGTTCCACACCCAGGCCTTGGCGAGCAGCAACGGAGTGCTGACACCCCAACCGGTCATCGCCAGTCCGGGGTCTTCGCCGAGCAACGAGACTGTGGATTTGGCGACCGACGGTCGTGTAGACACCAAGTACCTCAATTTCAATGGCCCTGGCAGCGGTCTGATCCTCAAGTCGCCGTCGTTGTTGGATCCGATGAACGCGTTGACGCTCACCACCCGGACCAATGACGACATATGGGAATGGGATCCGAAGGTCGTGTCGATCTACGGTTCCGAGGCTGAGCAGGCCCCGGATTGGAGCGGAAACTGGGTGCAGATCGCCACCGCCGACACGAACCTTGGTGACGCGCGCGGAGTGTCGAGCACGGTGACCTTCAACAACGCGGTGGCCTACCGGCACTATAAGGTCGTGTTCACCAAGGTGAAGGGAACATGGAACGGAGAGCAGTACGTCACCGTTTCGGAGATCTCGTTGGAAGGTAGCACCTATACGTTGAGCAAGGTCCAAGCAACGGCCTCGGCTAATGGTGCCGCGGATGTGTTGATGGTCACAGGGGCCAAGACCGTGATCGTGGGTGGCGAGGGCGCCGATACCATCACCACGCCGGATTCGGAGACCAAGGCCATCGTCTTGGGCGACCTGGGGCAGGCCCGCTTTGATGCCTCGGGCATCCTGACGGCCTTCCAAATTGCCGCCTACAACTCGCCGGACCCGTACCGTATTGATGGAGGCCTTGCCAGCAGCACGCTCCAGTTGCTCGAGGACACCCGGGTGTGGATTGGCCGTGATGCCAATGGGGACATCCTGCGGACCCGCGTGGACTTCGTGGGCAGCGTGAACCTCACGGGCAGCAGGCTGTCGCTGCTCTTCCAAGACAGATTCAACCACGAAACCGACCGCAAGGCAGGCGAAGATGTGCCGCTCTTCAGTGGCATCATCGGCAAGTTCGAAGCGGCCTCGGGTCTCTTCCGCAATGGCAACCTGACCTATGACCTGGTTGAGGGTGACGACGCGATCACTCTGGGCAGCAAGACCATCGCGTTGCGGACCACGCTCATCCCCGGAGCCGGCGACCGCAAGATCCACCTCTACATCGAATCCCTTTCGGGCCAGGACGAAGTGGGCATGGGCTTCACCGACTACTTCTTCCGCGAACCGGCCCGCGTGGGACGGGTTCTGATGAATTTCGATGGGTTGGCTTACCTCGATGGTGTGTTTGATTTCCGCGAATCGAAGAACACCTCGGATAGCAGGAAGGACACCTGGGCCTTTGTGTCCACCGATGTCGAGGGCGGACTCCGGACCGGTGACGGTGACAAGATCTTCGTGGGCTTCCGTCGTGGGGCTGGAGTCACAGTGACCGGAAGCCCGGGTGCTTCGCCGAGTGATACGGCAGCCAACGCGGTGGATGGCGACTTCGGCACGAAGTACCTCAACACCACCGGTGCGGGTTCGGGATTCATTCTGTCGATGAAGACGGCGACCACCGTCACCACGATGACGCTGACCACCCCAGGTGACAGCGAGATCTGGCAATGGGATCCGAGCGCCTACAAGCTGTACGGCACCAACGGAACGACCTCCCCGGCCTGGGACTCCACCGCTTGGGCGCCCATCAGTGCCGGTGACACCCTGCTGGGCGATGGGCCCGGAGCCAGCAGCACGGTGCGTTTCACCAATGGTTTTGCATACCAGCACTACAAGCTGGTGTTCACCCAGACGAAGGGGAGCTACGAAGGCAAGAGATACGTCCAAATCGGCGATGTGAGCCTGGGCAACACGGTGGTGTCGAAGGCCTCGGTCGAGCTGTTCCGTGACAGCAATCGCCGCGTCTTCGGGTCCGGCCAATTCGTCTTCGAGGCGGCCAATAACATTCTCAATCCGCGTGGCGTCATCCAAATCCGTCAGTCGACCAGCGGGTTGGCCTCCGACGCCACCGAAGTCCGCGGCGTGTTGACCACGATCCAGGTGCCGAATTTCCAGGTGGGTGAGAACCAGTTGGGCGGCAACCTGGGCATGGAGATCGGTGGCCTGATCAAGCTGCAGGGTCGCACCTACTTCTATCGCCGTGACGGCGGTGGCCTGGAGGTCGAGGTGGATGGCTCGGTGGCTGGTAGCCGCTTGACCATGAGCGTGCACGGCTTCAGCGCGGGCGTCGCAGGCGCCGATGTTGGCATGGTCGTCACCCCGCAAGGTGGTGTCGCCCTCCAAAGCAACATGGCGGAAAACGGTCGGGGCAAGACGGTGCTCGAGTTCCCGACGCTGCTGGGCATCCGGTTGCTCGACTCAGCCTCTGTGACCGGTGAGACCACCGTGTACTACAACGACACGGGAGCCGCGCAGGATCTGACCATCAGCCGCCGAGTTGCGGCGCAGACCACCCAGCCGCTGGTCGTCCGGGTGGCGGTGCAGCCGCCGGACGGTTTCCCGGGTCAGCCGTTGGCCATCGTCGACATGCGCAACCTCCAAGCCACGATGCTCAACTTCGTGAAGCTGGAGGGTGATTATGTGGTGAAGCGCCGCTCGAACGGCGACTTCCTGATGTCGAGCTCATGGGCTTCGCTCAAGTTGATCACCGGCACCGACGCGTGGGGTGCGGGCATCGTAGGAGCTAAATTCGGCATCCTGGTCGAGAATACCGGCGGAATCGCCTTCCATGCCTCTGCTGCACGCGAGGTCGGCAAGACGGCCGAAGAGGCGGGCATTTACATCAAGATGCCGGAAGCCATCGGCCGGGTCAGCGTCGACCGGGTCACCATCGACTTCAACAATACGGGGCACGAAGTGATGGAAGACATCACCGTGACCAACAGCGCAGGGGTGACCAGCGGGATCAAACTCAATGTGCCTTCGGGCAGCGCCGCGATGCCGTTTGTACAATTGGAGATCATCAACCTCCAGGCGTTCATTGGTCCTCCGGGCGGAGAGTACTTTGAGTTGACGGGTGACTTCGCCTTCAAGATGGATCAAGGAGTGATCATCGGGATCGCCCGTGATGCCCGCTTGGCCTTCCGCGTGGGCCAGAACGAGTTGTCGATTCGGGATGCGGATGTCGGGCTTCAGATCAACCCGGATGGCGGGGTGGCTTTCGACGGGAGCGGCGCACCGACCCTGCGCCTGGTGGGTATTGCGGAGGCCAGGGCCGACCGATTGCGGTTTGGTTGGAACTCCACCGGAGCGGCGGTGACTGGAAGTCTGACCGTGGGCGAGGTCAGTGTTGCCATGGATCTCGGCGCGGGCACGCCCGAATTCCCCTTCGTTTTGGTGATCGCCGAGGGCTTTTCGGGACGCTTGGGCGAGTTCCTGGAGATTTCCGGCGACTTCGCCTTCCAGCGAACCGGCACGGCGACGGGTGGCGACATCACCGTGGCGGTGACGGATGCCAACGCCGTCTTTGCGACCCCGGCGTTCCGAGCCGGCGTCGTGAAGGGCAACATGGGCTTGATCATTCGGGCGTCTGGAGGGGTGGCTCTGTCCATCAGCGGCGAACCGTTCTTCGTCCTCGAAGATGGCTTCGCCCGGATGTTCGGTGCCGGCGGAGAGTTGGCTTTCGCCAAGGACTCCGCCGTTGGCGCTGTCGTTGCCAGTATTCCCACGTTCATCGGGGTGGGCTTCGAGTACAACTCCACCGGCGCCGCCGTGGATCAGCAGTTGGTTGGTGGGTTCTCCAAGACGCTTCAATTGCCGGTGGGCACCGAGAGAAATCCGTTCGTCTCGGCCATCGTGACCGGATTGAAGTGGAATCTCGGCGACTTCGCCTCGCTCTCGGGAGACTTCGCCTTCCAGTACCGCAGCAATGGTGACCTGGCCATCGTGGCCGACCGGGCGGCCGCAAGCTTCGCGGTGGGGGATTCCATCCGCGGTGGTGTGACCGGGGCCACGGTGGCGTTGCTCATTAAGAATGACGGAACTTATGCGGTCCAGACGACCGGCGGCGCCTCGTCATTGAGCCTCGGCGGCGGGTTTGCCCGGGTCGGTGTGCAGGCCCTGGGCTTCTCCTACAACAACACAGGAGCCGACCTGAACGAGCAGTTCGACATGAGCGCCTATCGGGTCGCCGTCACTGCTCCGCTGGTGGTGCGGAACGAGGTGGCGACGGTGCTGGTGACGGGCCTCGACGCCGCAGTCGGCGGCTTCGTTTCGATGGCCGGCGATTACGCCCTCCAGAAGAAGACCGGACCGGCCGCCAACGACGACCAGTTGATCATCCTCACGCAGAACGCCGCTGCTCGTTTGACTGTGGGTGATTCGCTGCGGGTGGGTCTGCAAAGCGCCACCCTGGCAATGGTGGTGAATGAGGATGAGACTCTGGTCCTCCAAGCCACCGGTTCTCCGGACATCAGCCTGGGTAAAGATTTTGCGTCCGTCTCCGCCGCCGGCGTGGGTATCTCCTACAACAACACGGGCCGGAACATGCTTGAGACCCTATCCATCCGGGTGGGTGCGGTCGATGTGAGCGTGCCGGTGGATGTCGAGGACAGGGTTGCGACGGTGGTGGTCAATGGTCTTCAAGCCAAGGTGGCCGACTTCGTCACGTTGTCGGGCAGCTTCGCCTTCCAGAGCCGCCCAGCCACCACGACCGATCCGGCCGCCTTCGTGGTGGTCACCCGCGATGCCGCCGCTTCATTGACGGTCGGAGACACGGTGAAGGCCGCGGTGGAGAACGCGACCTTGGCGCTGGTGATCCGTGCCGATGAAAAGCTCGCATTCCAGGCGACCGGTGCGGCGGATCTCAGTCTCGGCTCCGGATTCGCCCGTGTGGCCGCGGCGGGGGTGGGTGTGTCCTTCAACAACACCGGGACCGATATCGACCGAGAAGTCACGCTCAAGGTGGGTGATGTGACTGTAAGCGCACCGCTGGTGGTGAAGAACGGTGTCTCCAGCCTGGTGATCACGGGCCTGGAAGCCACGCTGGCTGGATTTGTGACGGTGTCTGGAGACTTTGGAGTCCAGTATGCTTCGGGTGCTAAGCCCGGTGAGGAACAGTTGTGGGTGGTTTCGAATGCAGCCTCCGCCTCGCTCCGGGCCGGCCCGGTGGTGCGGGCGGGCGTGAGCGATGCGACCGTGGCGCTGTTGGTCCGGGGCGATCAGAGGCTCGCTTTGCAGGCGACCGGCGCGGCCGAGGTCAAGTTGGGTGAAGGCTTTGCCTCGGCTTCCGCCACGGGCATCGGGGTTTCCTACAACAACACCGGCGCCAATCTCGATACGACGCTGTCTGTGGCTGTAGGTGGGGTATCCATCAGAGCCCCGCTGAAGGTGGAAAACGAGGTCTCCACGGTGACCGTGACCGGGCTGCGGGCGTCCATCGCTGGATTCGCCCAAATCGGCGGAGACTTCGGCTTGCAATTGCGCAAGGGGGCCACCGAAGCCGCAGATGAATTGTATGTGGTATCGAGCAATGCCTCGGCAGCGCTCTCGGTGGGCACCGCGGTGAAGGCGGGCGTGCGCGAGGCCACCGTCGCTATGGTGATCCGCGGCGACCAGAAGCTGGCCTTGCAGGCGACCGGCGCGGCCGACCTGAGCCTGGGAGAAGGGTTTGCCAGTGTCTCGGTGAACGCCGTCGGCGTGGCGTTCAACAACACCGGCGAAGACATGGCCCGCAATTTGTCGGTCGTCGTGGGTGCTGTGGCGGTGACCGCGCCGCTGAATGTGCTTAAGGGTCAGGCCGGTGTGGTTCTCACCAGCCTGAAGGCAACCATCGGCGGATTTGTAACGGTGTCCGGTGACTTCGGTGTCCAGAAGACGCCTGCCATGGGTGCTGCACAGGAGGAATTGGTGATCGTGGCCCGCAACGCCTCGGCTCGCCTGAGCGCGGGAGAAGCGATCCGGGCGGGAGTCACCGATGCGACGTTGGCGCTGATCATCCGTGCCGACCAGAAGCTGGCGCTGCAGGCGACCGGCGCGGCCGATCTCAGCCTTGGCAGCGGTTTCGCCGAAGTGTCGGTGGCCGGGATCGGAGTGATCTTCAACAACACCGGTGCAGACGTGGAGCGCACGGCGGCTGTTCGCGTCGGTGCCATCGAGGTGAGCGCCCCGATCCAGGTGGCCGCGGGTCAATCGGCGGTGGTATTGACCGGACTCCAGGCCACGGTCGGAGGATTCGTGAGCATTTTGGGCAACTTCGGAGTCCAGAAGGTGTCGGGCAGCAAGCCCGAACACGATGAACTCATCGTGGTGGCCAACAGTGCCGAGGCCCGGGTGCAGGCCGGTGTGGCGCTTCGTGCCGGGGTGCGGGATGCCCGGTTGGCCATGGTCATCCGCGGCGACCAGAAGCTGGCGCTGCAGGCGACCGGTGCCGCTGATCTGAATCTGGGTGATGGCTTTGCCTCCGCCTCGGCCACCTCCATCGGTGTGGCCTTCAACAACACCGGCTCTGACATCGTGAATCGCACGCTGACGGTGTCGGTGGGCACCGTGAACGTCAGCGCCCCGTTGAATGTCCGCGATGGACAAGCCTCGGTGGTGATCACCGGGCTGCAGGCTCAGGTGGCCGGGTTCGTCACACTTTCGGGCGATTTCGGGGTGGAGCGCCTCCGTGGTGCTACCCCGGCGGCCGATGAGTTGATGGTCGTCTCGAACTCCGCCGCAGCGCGATTGAACGCCGGGGACGCCGTTCGGGCCGGCGTCAGCAAGGCCACGGTGGCGCTGGTGATCCGGGGTGATGGCAAGCTGGCGATCCAGGCCACGGGCGGAGCCGATCTGAGCCTGGGCAACGGATTCGCATCGGCCTCGGTGGAATCGGTCGGCGTGGCATTCAACAACACCGGGGCGGATGTGAATCGAATGGTCTCCGTTACCGTGGGTGATGCGATCGTGTCGGCCCCGCTGAAGGTGACTCGAGGTCAGGCGGCGCTGGTGCTCAATGGTCTCCAGGCGACGGTGGGCGGCTTCGTCACCGTTGCAGGCAACTTCGGAGTCCAGAAGACCGAAGGTGCTACCGTGGCCGAGGATCGGTTGTTTGTGGTCTCGAATGCTGCGTCCGCCTCGTTGACGGCGGGAACCGCAGTTCGCGCCGGGGTTCGCAACGCGACGTTGGCCCTGATGATCCGGGGTGACCAGAAACTCGCCTTGCAGGCGTCTGGAGCGGCCGATTTGAGCCTGGGCAATGGCTTTGCCAGCGCTTCGGTGGAGTCGGTCGGAGTCGCCTTCAACAACACGGGTGCCGACGTCCTGAATCAAACCGTCTCGGTCGATGTCGGCGGCATCGAGGTCAGTGCACCCCTGAATGTGAAGAACGCTCAAGCGGCCGTGGTGCTCAAAGGTCTGCAAGCTCAGGTGGCGGGCTTTGTTTCGCTGTCGGGTAACTTTGGGATCCAAAAGACAGCAGGTGCGACGGCGGCTCAGGATGAATTGCTCATCGTATCCGACAAAGCGGCGGCCTCGTTGACGGCGGGCACAGCGGTGCGCGCGGGTGTGAGCCATGCCACGGTGGCCTTGATGATCCGCGGCGATCAGAAGCTGGCGCTGCAGGCGACCGGTGCGGCCGATCTCAGCCTGGGCGACGGTTTCGCCAGCGCCAGCGCGACGGCGGGGGGTGTGGCCTTCAACAACACCGGAGCCGACATTGTGAACCGCACGGTGACGGTGACGGTGGGAGAGGTTTCCGTGTCTGCTCCGCTGAACGTGAAGAATGGTCAAGCGGCGCTGGTGGTCACGGGCCTGCAAGCCCAGGTGGCGGGCTTCGTGACGTTGTCGGGCGACTTCGGCATCCGGAAACTACCCGGCGCTACGGCTGCCCAGGACGAGTTGCTCCTCGTATCGGACAAGGCAGCCGCCTCGCTCTCGGCGGGTACGGTGGTTCGGGCTGGGGTGACCAATGTCACGGTGGCGTTGATGATACGCGGCGATCAGAAGTTGGCACTGCAAGCGACGGGTGCCGCCGACTTGAGCTTGGGCAACGGCTTCGCCAGCGGCAGCGCGACGGCGGTGGGAGTGGCCTTCAACAACACCGGAGCCGACATCGTGAACCGCTCGGTGACCGTGGCAGTGGGTGAGGTTTCCGTGTCTGCGCCGTTGAACGTCAAGAATGGCCAGGCGGCGCTGGTGGTCACGGGCTTGCAAGCTCAAGTGGCGGGCTTTGTTTCGCTGTCGGGCAACTTCGGGATCCAGAGGACGCCGGGTGCGACGGCGGCTCAGGATGAATTGCTCATCGTATCCGACAAGGCGGCGGCCTCGTTGACGGCGGGCACAGCGGTGCGCGCGGGTGTGAACAATGCCACAGTGGCCGTGATGATTCGCGGTGACCAGAAGATGGCGCTGCAGGCGACCGGTGCGGTGGATCTGAGCTTGGGCGACGGCTTTGCCAGCGCCCGTGCGACGGCGGTGGGCGTGGCCTTCAACAACACCGGGGCCGACATCGTGAATCGTACGGTGACGGTGACCGTGGGTGAGGTTTCCGTGTCTGCGCCGCTGAACGTCAAGAATGGCCAGGCGGCGCTGGTGGTCACTGGCTTGCAAGCCCAGGTGGCGGGCTTTGTTTCGCTGTCGGGTAACTTCGGGATCCAAAAGACAGCAGGTGCGACGGCGGCTCAGGATGAATTGCTCATCGTATCCGACAAAGCGGCGGCCTCGTTGACGGCGGGCACGGCGGTGCGCGCGGGTGTGAGCCATGCCACGGTGGCCGTGATGATTCGCGGCGATCAGAAGCTGGCGCTGCAGGCGACCGGTGCGGCCGATCTCAGCCTGGGCGACGGTTTCGCCAGCGCCAGCGCGACGGCGGTGGGCGTGGCCTTCAACAACACCGGGGCCGACATCGTGAATCGTACGGTGACGGTGACCGTGGGCGAGGTTTCGGTGAGTGCGCCGCTGAACGTGAAGAACGGTCAGGCGGCGCTGGTGGTCACTGGCTTGCAGGCCCAGGTGGCGGGCTTCGTGACGCTGTCGGGCAACTTCGGACTCCAGAAGACGCCGGGTGCGACTGCGGCTCAGGATGAATTGCTCATCGTATCCGACAAGGCGGCGGCCTCGCTGGCTGCGGGCACGGCGGTGCGCGCCGGCGTGAGCAACGCCACGGTGGCCGTGATGATCCGCGGCGATCAGAAGTTGGCGCTGCAGGCAGCGGGCGCGGTGGATCTCAGTCTGGGCGACGGTTTTGCCAGCGCCCGTGCAACCGAGGTGGGCATTGCCTTCAACAACACCGGTGCCGACATCGATCGGACCCTGTCCATCTCCGTCGGCACAGCGACGGCGACCGCGCTGCTGCGGGTGGCTGACAAGACGAGCTCACTGACGGTCATTGGTTTGCTGGCCGATGTGGGTGGATTCGTGGTGCTCTCTGGCAACTTCGGTGTCCAGAAGACGGCGGGGGCCACGGCGGCTGAGGATGAATTGCTCATCGTGTCCGACAAGGCGGCGGCTTCGTTGACCGCAGGTTCAGCCGTCCGGGTCGGAGTCAAGGATGCCGCAGTCGCCGTGTTGATCCGTGGTAATCAGAAGATGGCGTTGCAAGCCTCCGGTGCGGTGGATCTTGCGCTCGGTGGCGGTTTTGCCAGTGCAACGGCTTCCGCTGTCTCGGTGGAGTTCAACAACACCGGGGTGGATCAGGATCGCACGGTGGCCGTTACCGTGGGAACCCAGACGATCAGTGCCGCACTCAAGGTAGCCGACAAGACGACCTTGGTGACCGTGCAAGGACTGAGAGCCCAGGTGGGAGGCTTTGTCTCGCTGTCGGGTGACTTCGGCTTCCGGAAGCAAGGCGATGACATCGAGGTGGCCGCCCAGGGCGTCCGTGCGGTATTGACGGCCGGCAGTGTCGAGGTGGGTGTCCGCGATGCCGAGCTGGCCCTCGCGCTGCCAGCAGCCGGCGGCGTGGTGATTCAAGCAGGCGGGGTGCCGGTCGTGAACTTGCCGACTGCGTTCGCTTCGGTGAGCGCTGCCCGGGTGAATGTTGCCTACAACAGCACGGCCACGGCCGTCGACCGGAAGGTGACCGTAGGTGCAGTCAGCGCTCCGCTGACTGTTGGGGCCAATACCGCCGCGGTGGTGGTCACTGGATTCGAAGCCTCGTTGGGCGGATTCGTGACCCTGAAGGGCGACTTCGGGTTCTCGAAGACCGGAGCTGACATCCAGGTGGTGGCGCAGGGCGCGAGCGCGCTGTTGACCGCGGGTGGCACTGAAGTTGGTGTGACAGGGGCAGAATTGGCGGTCCTGTTGCCGGCCCAGGGCGGGGTGCAGTTGCAGGCTTCGGGCACACCGGTGCTGACGCTGCCGGGTGCCTTCGCTTCGATCTCGGTGACTCAGGTGACGGTGGCCTACAACAACACGCCCGACGCCGTGGATACCCGCCTGACGGTGGGCACGGTGAGTGCGCCTTTGAAAGTCGGAGCCAATACCGCCGCGGTGGTGGTCACCGGATTCGAGGCCTCGTTGGGCGGCTTCGTGACACTGAAGGGCGACTTCGGGTTTTCTAAGACGGGAGCCGACATCCAAGTGGTGGCGCAGGGCGCGAGTGCGCTGTTGACTGCGGGTGGTGTCGAGATCGGCGTGACAGGGGCTGAATTGGCGGTCTTGTTGCCGGCTCAGGGCGGGGTGCAGTTGCAAGCCTCAGGCTCGCCGGTGCTGAGGCTGCCGGGCGCCTTCGGCTCGATCTCGGTCGCGAAGGTGACGGTGGCCTACAACAACACGGCCGACGCCGTGGATACCCGCCTGACGGTGGGCACGGTGAGTGCGCCTTTGAAAGTCGGTGCCAATACCGCCGCGGTGGTCGCCACTGGATTCGAAGCCTCGTTGGGCGGATTTGTGACCCTGAAGGGTGACTTCGGGTTCTCGAAGACCGGAGCTGACATCCAGGTGGTGGCGCAGGGTGCGAGTGCGCTGTTGACCGCAGGGGGCGTCGAGGTTGGGGTTAAAGACGCTGAGTTGGCGTTCTTGTTGCCGGCGCAGGGCGGGGTGCAGCTGCAGGCCTCAGGTTCGCCGGTACTGACGCTGCCGGGCGCCTTCGGCTCGATCTCGGCGGCCCAGGTGACGGTGGCCTACAACAACACGGCCGAGGCCGTGGACACCCGCCTGACGATGGGCACGGTGAGTGCGCCCTTGAAAGTCGGTGCCAATACCGCCGCCGTGGTCGCCACCGGATTCGAAGCCTCGTTGGGCGGATTTGTGACCCTGAAGGGCGACTTCGGGTTCTCGAAGACCGGAGCTGACATCCAGGTGGTAGCGCAGGGTGCGAGCGCGCTGTTGACCGCCGGTGGCGTCGAGGTCGGTGTAAAGGATGCCCAGTTGGCGTTGCTGCTGCCGGCCAAGGGTGGGGTGCAGCTGCAAGCCTCAGGTTCGCCGGTGCTGACGTTGCCGGGCGCCTTCGGTTCGATCTCGGCGACTCAGGTGACGGTGGCCTACAACAACACGGCCGACGCCGTGGATACCCGCCTGACGGTTGGCTCGGTGAGTGCGCCGTTGAAGGTGGCTGCCAATGTCGCTCAGGTCTTTGTGAGTGGCTTCCGGGCGAATGTGGCCAACTTCGTCAGTCTCTCGGGTGATCTGGCCATCCAGAAAGATTCTGCCGGCCGGGTGTTGGTCGTCGGTCAGGCTATCAGCGCCTCGCTGGAGGCGGGATCGGCCTACGTTCGAGTGGTGGATGCCGATTTCGGCCTGAAGATCGCGGACGGATTGGTGACGTTCGAGGTCTCGAAGGGTCGCTTGGAGGCTGGTTTGCCGGGCTTTGCCGACATCGCTTCCGATTCCTTCCAGGTCCAATATAGCGACGCGTCGGCCGCGCCGGTGGAGTCGGGCGATGAGATCGTGGTGGGTGAGCGGAGCTATCGGTTCGCCCAAGCTATCGCTCCTGGGGAAGTGGCATTCTCGGTCGTCGGGTTCCGGGCCACCTTGGGCGGCTTCGGTCGACTGGGCGGCGACTTCGGATTCAAGAAGTCGGGTAGCGACCTGATCGTGGTCGCTTCGAAAGCCTATGCCTTGGTGACCGCGGGTACGGTGGAGGTTGGGGTGACCGACGCCTCGCTGGCCCTGCTGATGCCGGCCAGTGGCGGTCTGGTGTTCCAGGCCAGTGGCTCGCCCAAGTTGTCGTTGCCCGGAGTCTTCTCCGGCATTCGGGTCGAGAAGGTCACGGTGCTTTACAACAGCACCAGCGTGGCCCGCGAGGGAATGACCCTGGAAGTGGGCGACCTGCGTGCACCCCTCAGCGTCCAAGCCAACACCATTGCTGTGGCGGTCACCGGGTTTGAGGCGGTGATCACCGACTTCGTCCGTATCCGGGGAGATCTGGCCTTCCAAAAGCAGGGCGACTCGATCGCCGTGGTTGGGGCCGGTATCGAGGCCGTGTTGACCGCCGGTGAATTCCAGGCGGGTGTCACGGGTGGCGCCTTCGGCCTGCTGCTCCCGTCGGGCGGCGGTGTCATCCTCCAGGCCAGTGGCACGCCGGTGCTTCGGTTGCCCGGTGCGCTGGCCGAGGTCTCGATGAAGCAGGTGACGGTTTACTACAATTCGACAGACCTGGCCGTGAATCAGTCGCTCACGGTGGGCGCACTGACAGCCACGATCGATGTGCCGGGTCTCACCACCGCTGTGGTGGTGAAGGGCTTCGAGGCGGTGATCGGGGGGGCTGTCCGCTTGTCGGGTGACTTCGGATTCCAGAAGCAGGGTGCCGATCTCAGCATCGTGGTATCGGGTGCCAAGGCCAGCCTGAAGGTCGGATCCTTCGAGATCGGCGTGCGCGACGCTTCGTTGGGCGCCTTGATCAAGCCCGAGGGCACACTCGCGCTGCAGGTCTCGGGCACGCCGTTCCTCGAGACCGGCGCCGACTTCCCGTCGTTGCTGCGGTTTTCGGTGACCCGGGTGGTCATTGCCTACAACTCCACCGGAACCGCCCTGAACCAGACCCTCACGGCGGGCGATCTCACGGTGCCGTTGGTGGTCGCACGGGGTGGTGCCACCGATCCGTACTTCTCGGTGTCGGCTTCGGCTCTGTTGAGCCTCGATGGCTTCCTCGAGGCTTCCGGAAACTTCTCGTTCGCCCGCGAGATGTCGTCGGCGACCGGGGTGACGAAGCTCAAGGTGGGCCTTGCCGAGGTGAGCGGCACGGCCGGCGGAGGCCAGTACGTCCTCAGCAGCGGTTCGATGGGACTGGTGGTGTTCACCGATTCGGCCAGCGGCAAGGCCCTCGGGTATTCGTTGTCGGGTTCCATACTGGGTCGCCTCTCCGGCGGTGCCGTCACCGCCGAGGCCACCATCGGGCTGCGGCGCAATTCGATGCGAACCGCCGTCGACGAGTCCGTGCAGGTGATGTCGGAATCGGTTCCGGTGGTCTTCGCGGCAGGAGAGGTCTGGAGCCCGCAGACCGGCGACTTCAGCTCCATCGTCGTCGCCGATGCCGTCATCAAATTCGGCGGGATCACCGTGAAGGGCAGCTACCAATCAGAGCCCACCGGCAGCATGGGGGAGAGCGTGACCCGGATCACCGATGCGGCGCTCCTGTTCGGCGAACCGGAGTTGCTGCGCATCACCGCCAAGGAGGTGCTGTATCGCAACTTCAAGGGCCCGATCACCCTCGGCAAGGTCGCCTATGCGCAGGGACTCCAGCAGATCATCGTGACCGGAGGTGAATTGCGGTTGGGCAGCGACCTGTCGGGCGTGACGATCTTCGGCAATTTCAACATCGTCCGGGCGGCCGATGCCTCGGCCGATGCGCCGACGACCGTGGACTTCTTCGGGGCCGGATTCCGGATCCAGTTGGAGGGACGCTCGCTGGTCGAGGTGGCCGCCAGCGGTCGCTTCCTGTTCGGCGGGCCCGGTGGGTTCCGGCTCGAGACCATCAAGATCAACAACCTGGATTTCCTGCCACAGGAACAGACGGCTGCGCCGCGATATCTCGCCAACCAGATCCCGGCTCCGATCCCGACCAAGGCCGCTCCGTCGGCCATGACGCTGGACGCGGATGGTTATCCGACCCTCGAGCCTGAGGGCATCAAGCCCGAGGACACCATCGAATGGGAGTTGGGGCCGGTGAAGCTCGTGCAACCTCAGTTCGAGTTCACCAACTTCGGACTGAACCTGACCGGCGACATGAAGGTGCGTGTCGAGGTGGGCATCCGCATCGGTTTCACCAAGGCCCAGGTCGCCCTCGGCGGGGATTTCGAGGCCAGCCTCCTCGACGGTCCCGACGCGGACACCTACGGCATCTCAGGCACCTTCGGTCTGTTCACCGAGATCGATCCGATGGCGGTGCTGAAAGGTGATTGGGTCAAGTCCGCTCTGACGGCCAAGATCGGGTTGAACGGGTTCCGGCTCGATGTGGACCAGTTCCGCATGGACCTCGGCAATATCGTGACGTTCGAGGCGAAGCAGGTGGTGTTCGATCCGATGGCCTTTGGGGCGGCGTCCCTGAGCCTGCTTTCGGTCGGCAGCGCCGACGTCACGGTGGCGGTCTCCGGACTCCGATTGACCGGTGGTGCCAGCAACCTGGCGATCCAGGGTGATGGCATGCTGAAGGTGGAGAAGAACTTCGCCATCCGCATGGCTCTCAAGGGTGGCGGGGCGGATGGTCTCGGATTGCCTACCTGGATGCCGGTGGCGATCGACAGCCTCGTCCTGCAATGGCGCGATCTGATGACCGATCCGCTGGACATGGTCATCACCACGAGTGTCACCGTGGTGGGTATCCAGGGTATCGAAGCGGCCAAGTTCACCGGCAGCATCCAAGACCTGAAGATCGATGTCGGTCTGCTTCGCCAGGGCAAGTTCCCCATCATCGGCATCGGGGCCATGGGCGTCGGTATCGAGGCCGACCTGTTCGGTGGCCGGTTGGTGGGTGGCTTGATCGGTGGCATCGTCAACATCGACAGGTATGGTCAAATGATCGCCGCCGACGCTCCTGCCGACACAGTGGTGGTCGATCGGGTGTTCTTCCTCGGTGTCCAGGGTGGATTTTCGATGCCGGGGGTCGGTGGTCTCTACCTCAGGTTCGCGCTCAGTGATCGTGGACCGCTAGGTCTGATGGTGACCGCGAAAGCCCCGGCGGGAATCCCGATCGATCCCACCGGAGTCACGGGCCTGGCGATCAACGACTTCGTCGGCGGCGTGGAGTTCTTCGCGACCTTGCCCGAGATCGCCCGGGCGGAGGATTTGCGGAATCCGAGTCTGAGCGCCAAGTCTGCTCCGGATTCAGGCACCTGGTTGGCCGCCGTGCAGCGTCAGGTGGTGGATCAGTACCAGAAGACGAAGGACCTGCCGCTGGGTGCGGGTCTGCTGGCGGCGTTCACGGCCCCCATGATCATCTCGGGCGCGGGCAAGATCTTCAGCAATTACATCCCGATCGACGTGTTCAATGGCGATCTGGAAATGCGCATCAGCACCGACGGCAAATTCATCGCGATCGGCACCCTCAACATCACCGGCCTGAGCGTGGCCGCCCGTCTCTATGGCGATCTGTCGAAGATCGCGAAGGGAGAAGGCAAGTTCCTGTATTTGATGACGGCTCCGGACGAGTTGGAGTTGCTCGAGGCCGGTGGCGAGTTCACCTTCGGCTTCATCGATTCGAAGGGGGCGGAGATCGTGTTCACGCCGCCGAGCAGCGGGTCGGGTCTTGCTTCGGCGACCCTCTCGGTGCTCCCGGCGGTTCATGTCGGTGTCGAGTATCCAGTGACGGGTTCTCGAGTGGACGTGGGTCAGTGGAAGTCGACTGGAAACCTCGCGCTGCGAGTGTCCAGCACCGACGGCAGTACTCTCGATGCGTCGACTCTCTCCGACGGACAGGTGGTGCTGAGCTTGAAGTCGCCGCAAGGCAAAGTGTTCACGCTGACCGACCCGGCTTCCATCAGCGGCGGCGTACTCACCTATACCCTGCCGACAGACTTCGTCTACGCTCCGGGTACCTACACGGTTGAGGTCAGTGGCGGCGCGTTCGGAAACGCGAAGGGCCAGACCAATGCGCCTGCGACCTTCACTCTCGATGTCCACGGACCGGCAGTCTCGCTGTTCCAACCCGCGATCGATGCTGCCGAGTTGGCTTTGTCGCGATCGATTGATGTCCGAGTGACAGCCACTCATAAAGCGGCCCTCGACACCGGATCGATTCTGGATGGCGCTCCGGAGGTCGGTGTGAAGATCGATGGCATCGTGCAATGGTTGTCCGGAATTCCTGAAGCCCTTGAGCCTGGCCTGTTCCGCTACCGCTTGCCCGATGGGTTGACCGTGGTTCCCGGAAGCCTCGAAGTGGTGATGGCCGCAGGATCGGTTGTCGACAACGCGGGCTACACCAACGTCGAGACTTCGATGTCGATGACCGTGCGGGGCGTGACCCTGGAATTGGTCGGCTTGGGCAACAACGCCCTGCCGGTCGATCGGCTCAACTCCAACGGCTATTTCGATGTCCGGTTCCGGCCGACGACCGGAGCGACCCTCGTGACGACCTCGGTTACCGACGCCGCGCCCGAGTTCGCCCTCACGGGAGCGGGCGCATCCGGAGTGACGGTGGACGATTCTCGGACCATCGATCTCGGCGATGGTGTGTTCCGTTACTACTTCACGGGCCGCTTCAGCGAGGGCTCCGTGACGCTGACGACGGTGTCTGGTTCGGCGACGGATTCGGCGGGCAACGGCGTCGTGTCGGAACCGGTGGAGTTCGAGGTGGCGGCGCTGCGTGCAACCCTGGTGCGACCCACCCCGTACTTGATCATCAACAAGCCGACACTCAACTCGATGGGTTCGATCCTGATCGAGATGCCTGATCGGTTTGGTGCCGGCCTCGACGAGCAGAGCATTGTGGATTCGGCCCCTGAGTTCGTGCTGGAGGGTGAGGGAGCAGCAAATGTCGTGCTGAACGGATCCGGCACGGCCGTCGTGGTGGATGGTCGGACGTATTACAAGTACTCGTTCAGCGGTGACTTCGTCGACGGTCTGGTGGATTTCCGGATGGTCGAGGGCAGCTACAAGGATCTCGCCGGCAATGCCAACAAATCGGATGCGACCCAGTTCGGTGTCCGTCAGCAGGCCGCCGCCTATGTCGTGCGCCTGAGCGGGTTCGTGAACCTGAAGCTCCTTCCCGACAAACCGGTGGCTGGCCTGCGGGGTGACTTGACGGTGACGACCGAGGTGCTGACGTCGGAGGAACAACCGGACCTCCCCATCGGATTCCGGATGGTTTTGGCCGCCGTGGGAACTGTGACCTTGCTCGGGAACGACCTGCCAAAGGCCAACGTCCGCTGGATCTACTCCGCCGGGGCGTTCGGACCCGGTGGTAGTTTCGCGGAGAGTCTGAATGTCGAGGCCGGCATCGGCGAAGCCCCAAGCCTTGGTGGCAAGCTCAACCTACCGTCGTGGTTCCCATTCGATATCAAGAAGATCGACATCGATGCCAAAGCGGGCGTCCTGACACTTTCAGGTGCCATCAACCAGTTGGGGATCCCTGGCTTCAATGTCAGCGGCGTCTGCGAGAACCTGCGTCTGGATATCAACAACAACTTCCAGATCCTGAGCTGGGATGCCCTCGGCATCGGTTTCGAGTTGAGCCTGCCGGGCTTCGGTTATGTCAAGGCAGAGGGACTTGTCGGCCTCATGAAGTTTGATGCGGCCCACAACCGCATCTTGGATGGCGATACGACGACGACCGTGGCCGAGACGGTGATGTACGTCGGCTTCTCGGTGGATGTCCGCAATGATGTGCTGACGTTGCTAGCACCGTTCGCGGTGGCTACGGCCGCTTTGGCGCTGGCCGGTTCCCCGCTTGCACCGGTCATGGCTGGTCTGACCCTCGCACTGACGCCGTTGCTCCCCATCTCGGGACTCGGAATCAAGGTCCGGATGGCCTTCTCCGATTACGGTGTCCTGAGCATCAACCTGGGCTTCAGCCTGAGCATGCTGCCGGTGTACGGCGAGTTCGAGGGCCAGGTGACCTTCTACCGCACGCTGCCGGTGCTGACATCCCCGATCCAGTTGAAGGATCCGTCACTGCGGTTCAACCCGCCTCTAGGCGACTGGTTGACGCAGATCCAGGGGCAGTTGCAGCAGCAGGTTCGCCAGACACATGCTTTGCTGGATTCCTTGGGATTGCCTGCCACCCGGGCTGCGATCTTGGGTCTCGGGATCTTCGCTCCGTTGAGTCAGCCCTATGTCATCTCGGGTCGGGCCAGCCTGAAGATCGGCTTCGGTGCTTCGCTGCCACTCAGTGAAACCTCCGGTGAGTTCCAGTTGTCGACCGATGGCAAACTCTTGATCACGGCCACCCTCCCAGTGCCTATTTCTGGCGGTCTGTTGCCGGGGCCGACCATCCGCCTCTACGGCGACACCAGTCAGATCTCCAAGGGAACCAGCCGGTTCATGGTCTTGCTGACCTACCCGGATCCGTTGGCCGTCTTGGTCATCGGGGGCGAATTGTCCGCGGACGCGGGTCTGACCAACGTGGTGGACTACACCTACGCCACGCTGCCGTCGACGACTGTGAGCACGTCGGCGAACGGTCCATCGATCTCGCTGGAGTATGGGTCCGGTGCCGATGCCGCTTACTTCTTCGCCAAGCGCACCCTTGGCCTGCGGATCGAATTCGGCGGCAAGGATCCCTTCCGAACCGCCACGCCCAGTTTCCCCGCGTTCCAGTTGGTCGATCCTGCAGGAGGTATCCACACGATCGACCAGTACACCGGGATCGTCGATGGAGCCCACCAGTTCGCCTTGCCGGAATCGGTGCCGAGCATGTCCGGAACCTATCGTGTCCGCCTCGCGTCCGGTTTTGTGAAGGCCGGTGATGGAGTGTCGAGTCCTGCAGTGGATCTGGCGCTCCAAGTTCGCGGGCCGACGGTTTCGCTGGATTCCATCCCGCAGTCCGGGGGCGTGACCTTGGACTCGCTGAAGTCCTCCCGCTGGATCGATGTCGCCATCCGACCCACCTTCGGCAAGACCATCTCTGAGGCGATCATCCTTGGTTCCGCTTCCGTGTCGCTGAAGATCAACGGCGTCCAGTTGGCCACCTTGACCGCCCCGACGCGCCTCAGCGGTGACACCTACCGGTTCGTCATCCCGGATTCCGTGGCTCTCACCACCGGAGAGGCTTCCCTGGAAGTCGCTGCGGGAATCCTCATGGACTCGGGTGGTTTCAAGAATACGGCGGCGAGCCTTGCGTTCACTATCCAGGGTCCGAGGGCCGGCTTGTTGCTCTTCCGCGACGCAGGTCTGGTCGGACTTGCAACGATCAACGCGAAGGTCGAACGCAACGGGTCGGTCGGGGGCTATCTCGACGTGTATTTTGAGACCACCGACGGCTCTGAGGTGGACTCTGTGAGCATCCTCGACGCCGGGGCGGAGTTCACGCTGGGCGGTTCGGCGGCGAAGTCGGTGACCCTGCGTAACGACCGTGTGACTCGACTGGGGGTGAACCTCTTCCGCTATGCCATCGACGGCCAGTTCTCCCCCGGCGACCTCACGGTCGACTTCGTGGCGCGATCGTTCAGCCAAGGTTCGGGTATGGTGACCAACGTCGCGACCGGATCGGTGGTCCGAGTGGCTACCACCTCCGCAGAACTGGTTGATCCGACGCCCTACGAGCGGATGGATCGGGCCATTCTCAACGATCGCAAGTACCTGCTGGTGCGGTATTCCACGGTGAATGGTGTGGCGCTCGATGCTGCGTCCATCAACGATGCCGCCCTGGAGTTCAACGTTTCTGGAGCGGGGGCGGGAACGGTGAAGGTCAACGGCGCCGGCCAACGGGTGACTGTTGGAGGCGCGGAATTCTGGAAGTACACGTTCACCGGCGAGTTCACCGACGGCGTGGTGCGGGTGGACTTTGTGGATGGGTCTTGGAACGACGTCGCCGGCAGCGCTAGCGCCAGTCGCCCGGTCGAGTTCGGCGTCTACACGCGGTTGCCTCGCAGTGTGGTGAAGATCGCGGGCTTCGCCGATATCCAAGGCGCCGAGATGACCCCAGACCTCGACGGCGACGGTGTGAACGATCCGTTCCTGAGCCTGCGGGGCTCCATCGTGCTGACGACCGAGCAGCTCTCGAACGCGGTGGCCTGGACTCTGCAGGTGGCTGCCACCGTCGAGGTGTTCGGCTTGGGCAACCTGGGATCAGCCTCCGGCTCGTTCACCGTGAAGATCGGCAATCTGGGCGGTAGCGGCGGTGCTCTGGCCATCGGCCCGAACATCCAATTGACCGGTGCACTGCTGATGTCCGGATCGACGGAAATCTTGGGTGTGCGTCTCGAAGGCGAGAGCCAGTTGATGGTGAACACCACCAGTGCCGCCGTTCCGCAGACCTTGCGCCTCGAGGGAATCCAGGGTGACGAGATCTTCAGCTTCAACGACGGCGGCATGAGCTCGGCTTTCGTGACCGAGAGCCAGACGAAGCTGGGTGGTCTGGCCTCGATCCCGACCGCACTCCGGAACCTGTTCCAGTCGAACGGCTACCGTCTCGGAACGAACGTCATGTTCCGAAATACGAAGCAGGTATCTGCCTCGGGCACGGGCTTCGGTGCCGGCAGCTCTTGGACCATCCAAGACAATGACAACTTGAACCGTGTGTATTTCCTGAGTCTCGACGCGGACGGAATGATCCACGTCGCCTCGGAGTTGCGCACGGTGGAGATCGCTCCCCAGACCTTTGCTCTCGGGTTCGTCGGTCGGCTGACCTATCGGGGGGTCATCGATATTCAGGGATCCGGATCGATCCTGATCAATGCAACGGGTGCGAACGTGAAGCTCGAGGGAACGATGATCACGCCGATCGCCCGGTTCGCGGTCTCGGGCGAGTTGGGCTTATCCTGGAAGGCTGGCGAGGCAGGGCTTTATGGATCTCTGCAGCTCGGGTTGAGCGTCGGTTCCACCACCATTCCGAACGTGGCGCTCTCCGGGGTTTTCCAATTGGAGGTGAATGGCACGGCCATCACCCGCACGGTCCGAACGCTGGACATCGATCCTACCACAGGGGCTGTGCGCGGACTCAAGGACGGGGAGATCGCGCCAGGGACCGCGAGGATCCTCGCCGCCGGAACGGTCAGGTTGGCCGCCTTCGAGCTGACGGGTCGATTCTCCTTCGCGCTCTCCTCCACCAGCATGTCTGTCGAGGTCTCGGCCGCGGTAAAGCTTGGCCCGCTGGGCACGGGGATGGCGTCAGGCGCGTTGACCATCGACAGCGCTGGGGTCCTCGGTGCTCTAGTGATCGTTGGCGATGCCGGGGTGGGTGCTTCCTTGGGGTTGTCCATCAACGGTAGTCTGCGATTGGAAGTGAATACCGCCTCGGTCGCTCGGACGGCCACCTTGGCCAGCGGGTCCGTGCTGGTTGCCCCGGGCTTCCTGCTCCGCATGAGCGGTAATCTCGTGCTAGCCGGTGTGCTCGACAGCAGTGGCGATCTCGAGCTCAGTTACGACACGGCCACGCGCACCTTCACCGTGGCGGGTACGCTGCGCGTGGTCCTTGCAGGGGGTCTCCTGGATGGCAATTTGTCCGTGTTGGGCATCCTCAACTCGGCCGGCCTAGTCCTGATGGCGGATGTGTCGATCAAGTCGAGCGTCCTTGGGATCTTCTCGCTCGATGCGGCCGGCAAGCTGTACGTCAACACCCGGAAGTCTGGATACACGCACCCAGTGACCGGAGTGGTGCTGGGCGCTAGCCGTGTGTTCCTCCAGGTGAAGGGACAAGCCACCCTCATGAACGTCCTGTCCCTGGATGTGGACGCGCGGGTGCAGGTGGGCGGTACCTTTGCTAGGCCGGCGAGCGCCGTCACCGGTTCAGTCGCCACCTCGGCGGCCCTGCGGCGCGGAGAATGGGGCATAGCCTTGAGTACCCGGATGTCGTTCTTCGGGATCGGCTCCGTGGATGCGGCCGTTTGGTTGCAATCCAACGGATCCTTCGGAGTGGGTGCCAGTGGGTCGGTCCGGATCGGTGGCGGAGACATCTTTGCGGAGGGACGGCTGACTGCGGTCATCTGCTACGACAGCGTCACTGATTTCTTCGCCCTCACGGGTTCGATTCTGGGGCGTGTCAACATCGGACTCTTTGGCCTCAACGCGTCGGCCCAGCTCAACTATGACAGTGCTTCCGGTGCGCTGAGCGTGACCGGCTCCATTTCCGGTTCCTATCAGGTCCTGGAATTCGGTTGGGTTCCTCGGGAAGTGCCTGTTCAGGAGTTGGTCATCCGATGGCCGCCGTGGAACAGTTACTGGACCACCCGATGGATGACCGTCTACGAACTTCAGGCCAATTGGGTTACCAAGAACTGGGCGGTTTCCAATACCTGGTCGTTGGGACGTCTGGCTCGCCCGGTGAAGGGCGTCGGCTCGGGCACCCAGTTGATCGAAACCTTGCGGAATTCGGCCGGAAACAACCTTGAGGACGGGGACTCGGTCGGGGCCTCCGGAGAGTTGTTCATCGACATGACCCGGTCCGGCAGCACCCAGCAGGATTACGCGGTGCGACTGGCCCAGAACCAACTCCCGACCGCCGGGGGAGGCCAGTCCCTCGAGGTCGTCCATCAAGGTCGGGTCCTCGTGTTCCACGGAGTCCGGACGATCCGGGTCAAGGGCGCAAACGAAGCGGCCTCCGTTGACATCGGGAATGGCATCACCGCCCAGGTGCTGGTCAACGATACCGGGGGCGACAACAAGTACACCGTCGCCGGCGGCAGTGCGTCATTGATGAATGAGATCATCCTTGGCGGAGGCAATGACACGGTGAACACCACGTCGGCTCCGGCTTCGGTCCGCTTCACGATCCGCGCCGGCAATGGTTCGAATTTGATCGAGGCCGGTGCCGCCAACGACATCATCCACGGCGGGTCCGGGATCGACCGTATCTCGGCCGGCGCCGGGGACGACACGGTCAACACCGGAACTGGCACCAGCTATGTGACGCTCGATTCGGGTCGCACGGAACTCACTACCGACGGCAAGGTGGCACGTCTGTTGACCGCCGGATCCGGCGCCGGCAATGACACGCTAATCGGTTCGGCCAGCGGAACGGTGTACGTTCTGGGCGGCGGCGGGAATGACACCATCACCACGGGTTCCGGTGCGGATGTCGTCGTGGGTGACGAAGGCACCCTGACCTTCGGCACCGACGGGGCTCTCACTTCGGTCGTCTCGAGGGCCTCGGATTCCGCAGGTGCCGACCTGGTGGATGCGGGCACCGGCACCAACCTGGTGATCGGCGGCAGTGGAGCTGACCGGATGACCATTGGCGTGGGGTCCAGCCTGATGCTCGGTGGCAATGGCACGGTGACGGTTTCACCCTCCGGCCGGGTCGTCTCGGGACTGACGGCTGGCGGCGCGGTCGAGGTGGTCTGCAGCACCGGGACCATCCTGGGCGACGAGACTTTGGTTGCTGGGACTCTTTCGATCAGCTCGGCAGCCAGTCTGGTTGTGAACTCGCTGTCGACCTCCGACTCCGCCTCGCCGATCGCGCTGTCCTCCACGGCCGGGGATGTGACGGTCAACACGACTTCCGGCGCGGCAGGGTTGCTCTCGATCTCGGCCTTCGGAGCCATCACGGCATCCCAGGTTCAGCCCGGTATTGTCATCAGCCGGGCTCAGAGCCTCGGCAGCACTGTTACCCTCTCGGGTCCAGGTGACCTGACGGTGGAGTTTGCGGCCAGCAAGGCTCGCACGGCAGCCATGAAGACCGGTTGGGACATAACCATCACCGCTGGTGGCAATCTGCGCATCGGATTGGTTCAGGCACCCGGTGCTGCGGTGACCCTGTTCGCCTCGGGATCCATCGAGGAGGCGGGCGACGATGCCGACGCCGATCTGATTGCCAAGGCCGCAAGCCTCTCAGCAGGTTCCGGCATTGGAGCCGTCGCTCCGATCGAAACGCAATTGAGCGGACTCTCGGCCGTCTCCACCGCCGGCGACATCAATCTTGCCAACTCGGGTGCTCTGTCGGTGAACGTGGCCAAGACCCAGGCGGCGACCGGTGGCAACATCCGGTTGTCGACCGAGTCAGGGACCCTCACCGCCACCGAAGTGACCGCCTCGGGCAAGGGAGCCCTGATTGCTTTGGCAACGAAGGTAAGCGGCGACGTACTGGCCGGAATCGTGACGGCCAACGAAGGCAAGATCGAGGTATCCTCCATCGGCTTCATTGAGGCGATCGCGGCCAAGCCGGATGGCAAGTACCACCTCATCGCGGGCTCGGTGAAACTGTCGGCGGCGGCCGTGGGGACGAGGGGGCCAGTGAAGACCCTGGAACTGGCGGGAAGTCTGAAAGCCGTGACGGGCCTTCCCGACCTCAGGAGCTATCTGGGCACTGGATGGACGGAGCGCGTCTGGAACAACATCAGCGGAGCCAGTGATACTGAACGGTTGGAGGCCCTGAATTCCGCAGCAGCCAGCAGGCCGGCGGGCGATGCTCTGCGACTGCGCCAGACGGACCTGAGCACTCCGGTCACGAGCGTGGCCAACAACTTTGGTGTGATCGCATCGGGTTGGATGCTCACGACCGCAGCAGGGGACTATCGTTTCTGGGCGGCAGCCGATGACGTCGCCCAATTGTGGATCTACGACGCCACTGGCAAGGCCATGGGTGGTGGTCCATTGGTCACCTCTCCGCTAGTGACCGCAGGCACCTGGACCAACGCCCCGAGGTCGGCCGCTGTGCGGTTGGAGACCGGTACCTTCTACCGCTTCGAGGTGCGGTATGTGGAGGTCAGCGGTGGTGAGTATTTCAGGGTGGGTTATGCAACTGGAACCAATCCGACCACTCCGCAGGCGATCGTCGGATCCACGACTCCGTTGACGGCTGGGGCTTCGACTCCGATTTCCATCGTGCCCGACTTCACTGGCAGTGTGGTTACGGTCAAACTCAATGCCGGAACGGGTTCCACCCTCGACGTGGGCCGACCGGGGATGCTGGACAAGGCGTGGACCATCGGAAGCTCGGCCTCGCCAAACCTGACCCTCCAGGGCGACCGCACCGACACGGTCTCCCTGATAGGTACGTTCTCCAATATCCAGGCCTTCCTCCAAACCGAAGGCAATGTCCGCTACTCTGTTCTGGCGGATTCGATCCTCAAGATCTCTGTCGCCACCGCGAGCCTGCCCATGACCACGAACGGAACCTTATTCACCACGAAGGTCTTCTCAGTGGATCTGCCGATTTCTGGGTTGCCGACTCTCACCCGGTCCTCTGGGGCCAACTCCGGGACATTGACCCAGGGCGTGCTGGATGAAGTGCTCGGGAAATCTAGAAATCGGGCGCTGAATCCCCTGAAGTCGGTCCTAACGACGAGTGGTATGGATTCGATCCTCTTCTGATGAAGGCATCTCAGAACATCAGTCTCGAATGGCACGATGAAGAATCGTCTCCAGGTCCGCGAACTGCAGATGCGTGTTTCGGGTGGCAGGGCGGGTCCGGGCGATTCCTCGGGGCGGGCGACCGAATCGGGATTCGACTCCGGTCATTGGGTTGGGTGATGGCCGCGGTCGTTTTGGCACTGGTCCAGGTTGTCGGCGACGCGGTCACCTATCCGATGGTCGGGGGTGGGTTGACTCGGGGCGGATCCACGGACTTCGCGGTGTCCGTACCCGATGGGGCTTTCGTGGACCAGTTGGAGTTCCGGTTTGCCGGCGAGGTAGGCGGCGATGGTTTCATGGATTATCTGGACGTCAGCCTGATCAGTCCGTCGGGGACCACGGTTCGCTTGCTCGCATCCAGCCTTTTGGATGACGAGACGGGCGTGTTGGAGGGATTGAGTCTCGAAGACACGATCTTTTCCGAGGACGGGGCCGTGACGATCGAGGATGGGGCCCCTCCGTATTCGGGACGCTACAAAGTGGATGGTTGGACGGCCGGTACCGGTCTGGCGCGATTCCGCGGCCAGCGCGCGGGTGGCGTGTGGATCCTGCGGGTTCGGGATGTTGGTTCTTCCGGTGGCACACTCTTCGGGACGGGCAATGCTTCCTCTGCCGGGTGGTCCACCTTGGGTTCAGCCCTCCTGATCACGCCGTTGCCGACCGAGCAGCAGCCTCCAACCCTGGTCGCCGCCTCAGATTCCGGGCCGTCTTCGGTGGATGCGATCACGAACGATAGCACTCCGACATTCACCGGGGTCGCGGCGGCGGGATCCTCCGTGGTGCTGATGAAGGGTTCGACCTCCCTCGGTACCGCAGTGGCGGCCGGGGACGGTCGCTGGACCATCACTTCGGCCGCTCTTTCGGAAGGCGTGCACTCCATCCGGGCCGTCGCGACCCGCGGGGCCTCCGTGGTTGAGACCCTCGCCCAGTCGGTGGTCATCGACCTGACGCCACCCGCCCTGACACCGCCCGCCGACACCGAGACCGACGAGGAAGTGCCCAGCTCGCCGGTCAAGTTCATCGTATCCGACAACTTGACCCCAGAGGCTGACTTGCTGGTGTCCGGTACTTGCGATCCCGCTGCGCTGGTTGAAAAGATCATCTCCGGTGGAACCGGGGCGGCGCGCAATGTCGTGGTGTATCCAGCGACGGGGCGAACGGGCACCGGCGTGGTCCGGGTCGTAGTGAGCGATCTGGCCGGCAACACGGCTCAAGCGACCTTCAATCTCACCGTGATCGACGTGAATCGGGCACCAGTTCTCGGGGCCGACACCTTGACCCGGCTGGAGGGAGATCGCGTGGTCAAGGTTCGAGCAACCACGTTGCTGGCCAACGACACGGACTCTGATGGAGACGTGCTGACGATCGAATCGGTCTCATCGCCGTTGCCTACGGGAGCCGCCGTCGCCCTATCGGGTGATTTCGTCGTCTATTCGGTTCCCACCGGAACATCCGGTGGCGGCAGTTTCGTCTACACGGTGTCCGACGGCCTGGGCGGGCACCTGGTCGGGCGGGTGGTGACTGTCATCGAGGGCGCAGGGTCCGGGACGTCCGACCTGGCATCGCCGGTGTCGGTCTTGGTCGATGGCCGGGATGTGTTGCTGACGTGGTTGGGAATACCACGAAGAACCTATCGGGTTCAGTACACCACCTCGATCGGAGCGCCCTACGTTTGGAGGGAGTTCTCACCGGGTGTTGAGCTTTCGGCCGCCCGTTCCGGGATTGTTGGGCTTTTCACACACCGCGATATCAATCCACCGGAATCGTCCCGGTTGTACCGGGCGGTTCCAGTAGGTTGGGACAACGTGGCTCCAGTAGCGGTTCCGGACACTGTCCAGAGATTGGCATTGAGGCGCGAGATCTCGGTCCCGAGCGCCAGCCTTTTGGCGAATGACACGGATGCCGACCTCGACGTGCTTCAGATCGTCTCGGTCGGCGAGGCCCAGCCAGCGGGTTCGACTGTGGCGATCGATGGGGCGTCGATTCTCTACACGGCTCCGTTGAGCAACGAGGGTCCGGGATCTTTCGAGTACGAGGTCTCCGACGGGGCTGGGGGGCATCGGGTCAAGACCACGGTCACCGTCGAGAAGGTGGATTGAGCCGGAGATGAACATCATGCAACCCCTTCTGGATCGTTTCATTCAACGATTCTTCGGCCGCAACGAGGCCCTGTGGCGGTTGCTAGGATGTGCTTTGGTGTTCTGGGCCTCGGTAGCGGGCGCGCCAACTACCGCCAGTGAATCCGTGGTCGAGACGACCCGAACCTTCACGGTGGGAGAGAATTTGCAGGACCTCCAGGATCCGCCGAAGGTGTTCACGGCCGAGATCTCCGACTCACGGATCCTCGACATTACGGAGGTCCGCGTTGGCCTCAATCTGGTCGGTGTCTCTTCAGGATCAGGCTTCGCTTCGGAGATGTTCGTTTCGCTGAACAAGGACTTGTCCGCCACAGCGGTCCTATTGAACAAGGTCGGCGTGACCCTCTCCGATGGTGCCGGCTTTGGGTATGACGGGTGGGATGTCACCTTTCGGGATCAGGCTTCGGCGGGCGATATCCATGCGATCGAATGGCCTTCTGGTGTGATGACCGGTGAAGTGCAGCCTGACGGACGGGTGCTCCCTGAATCATCCGATCGACCAGCACGGCTCTCTGCTATCAATGGGCAGATAGGCAACGGAACCTGGCGGTTGTCCATCGCCGATCTACACCTTGGGGGCACGATGCGGCTGGAGAGCTGGTCGCTGACCCTGGTGGGCAAGACCAATCGGGCTCCGACCTTCGTCGGATTAGTCGATGTGAGTGTTCCGGAGTCGGCGGAGTTCCGCCTTCCGTTGGTGGTTCGGGATGCAGACATCCCGGCCCAGAACCTGACGATCGCCCTGGTGGAGGGCCCGGCCGGTGCTGTGATTTCCGAGGGGCAGTTCCGATGGACTCCTCCGGAGACCGCCGGCGGGACGACGAACCTGGTCCGGGTCAGCGTGAGGGATGGGGTCGATGCCACCACGAACAGTTTTCGGGTGGTGGTGACCGAATCCAATCAACCGCCCGTCTTCGGTGCCTTGCCCGAGGTGATCCTGACCGACCTTTCGCCCTACAGCCTCAGGCTGAGTGCCACCGACGCCGATGTGCCGACGCAGTCTCTGACGTATGCCCTGGTGGACGGACCCGAGGGGGCCGAGGTCGTGGGGGATACCTTCCATTGGGAGCCATTCGAGGAACAACGTCCCTCGACGAACGTGGTCCGCATCTCGGTCGGTGATGGAGTGGTGACGGTGACCAATCAGTTCATCGTGAAGCTTCCCGCCGCTAACACGGCGCCCAAATTGAGCGCGATCGCCGACCGCACGCTCCGCGAGGGGGTGGCTTTGGGGTTCAATCTTCAGGCCGTGGATTCGGATGTCCCCGTCAACGTTCTGACCTACGGGTTGGTCGACGGGCCGCCGGGTCTCGTGGTGTCTGCCGCAGGGCGGGTGAGTTGGGTGCCTTCCGAAGCCCAAGGGCCGGGCACCTACGCGGTGACGGTGAAAGTGGAGGATGATGGCTACCCGATGCTCGGCGACTCGGTGACCTTCCAGTTGACGGTCAGTGAAGTGAACCTTCCTCCCGAAATCGAGGTGCCTTCGAATCGAGATCAAAACGAGGGGGAGCCGTTGACGCTCCTGTTGAGAGCGACCGACCTCGATCTTCCCGCCCAGGCCGTCGCATTCTCGCTGGTGTATGGACCGGCTGGCCTGACCGTGTCATCGGCCGGGTTGCTGGAATGGACTCCGACGGAGCTTCAGGGACCTTCGCGTCAGGTGGTGAGAGTCCGTGCGACCGACAGTCTCGGTGCCAGCGGAGAGGCGGAATTCACGGTGAACGTGCTTGAGGTGGCCAACCCTCCTGTATTGCCCGCGCTTGGGCCCTTCACCATCCGTGAGATGGTCGCGTGGTCTCAGGCCCTGGACGGCAGTGATCCCGACCTCCCGGCCCAGGCCATCTCCTACGCCTTGGTCTCGGGGCCCACTGGGCTCGGGTTGACGCCTGAGGGGCGTCTGACGTGGACCCCCACCGAGGCCCAGGGACCTGATTCTTACACCGCGGTGGTGCGGCTTTCGGACGAGACCGGGCTTTCGACCGAGCGCAGTTATCCGATCACCGTTTCCGAAGTGAACCGGGTGCCGGTGCTGGCGACCGTGTCGAGCCAGTCGGTGGGTGAGGGAAGTCTCCTGAGTGTACAGCTTGATGGCAGCGATGCCGACCTCCCCGCGAACACGCTGGCCTATGCCCTGGTGCAGGGGCCGACCGGAATGCGGGTGGATCCGACCAGCGGACGTCTCGAGTGGACCCCATCCGAGGTTCAGGGACCCTCCACGAACACCGTCGTCGTCTCGGTCAGCGACGACGCCGGGACACCGCTCAGCTTCCAGACGAGCTTCCGGGTCACGGTGTCCGAAGTGAATCAGCCTCCGTCCTTGGCTTCCATCGACGACCAACCGGTGACCGAGGGACAAGCCCTGATCGTTCAGCTCACCGGCAGCGACCCCGATGTTCCGGAAAACACCTTGCGCTACCGATTGGTTTCACCGCCGACCGGCATGCGAGTGGATGCGGTGTCCGGCAGGATCACTTGGACGCCGACCACCGATCAGGGGTCGGCCACCTACACGGTGACGGCCGAGGTCTACGACGATGCGGATCCATCATTGTCCGCTCGCCGTTCGTTCCAAGTGATCGTCATGGATTCCAATCGAGCTCCGGTGGCGACCGCTCAGGCGGTGTCGGGCACAGAGGAGGTTTCGCTGTCCATCCGCCTGTCGGCCACGGACGCCGACGGAGACCCGTTGACCTACTCGATCGTGTCCCGCCCCACCAAGGGCACCCTTGCAGGTTTTCCGCCGAACCTGACCTACGTTCCGACGGTCAACGCTTTCGGGTCCGACTCGTTCACTTTCAAGGCCAATGACGGAACGGTGGATTCGGTCCCGGCGACCGTTTCAATCATGCTGGCCGGGGTGGATGAACCTCCGGTGGTCCAGGGGGGGCAGATCACTTTGGCTGAAGACACCCCCACCAAGGTGCTCCTTTCCGCATCGGATCCCGACGGTGATCCGTTGTCGTACACGATCGAGAGTGCGCCACAGCGCGGAACTCTCTCGGGGACCCCGCCGAACCTGACCTACACTCCGTTCGCCGATGTCTCGGGCCCGGATCAGATCTCGTTCAAGGTGACGGACGGTCGCACCGAGTCGGGGGTGGCGATCATCAATCTCACCATTACTGCGGTGAACGATCCTCCGGTGATCGCGGCATTTCCCGAGCCGACCATCGACGAGAGTTCATCGCTGGCGATCGATCTGATCGCCACCGACGTGGATCTGCCGGCCCAGTCGATCACCTTCAGTCTGGTGAGCGGCCCCCGTGGGTTGTCCATTTCGGCCTCTGGTCGGGTGAGTTGGACGCCGCAGGAAGATCAGGGACCCGCAACGAATGCAGTGACGGTCCGAGCCACCGATGGAATCGCGTTCGGTGATCGCACCTTCCAGGTAGTCGTGCGCGAGGTGAACCAACCGCCGGTCATGGTCGCCATCTCGGATCCGTCGGTTCCCGAGGGTGAACTGTTGTCGATCGACCTCGTAGGGACCGATTCCGATCTGCCGGTGCAGTCCCTGAGTTTTAGCCTCGTCAGCGGTCCGTCCGGGATGAGCGTCTCCCCCTCGGGAAGGCTCACCTGGGTGCCCGCGTCGAGCCAGGCCCTGATGAGCCACCGGGTGACGGTGCGTGTCAGCGACGGGGCGTTGACCGGTGAGGGAACCTTCCGTGTCGCCGTGACCGAACGGATCGTGCGGATTCCTCCGGTGTTCGTTGGGCTTACGAACGCGGTGATCCCAGAAGGTCTCCTCTACCGGCAGTCGTTGAGGGGGCGTGACGAGGCGGGCCGGACTACCGGTCTCACGTTCCGGTTGGTCGAGGGTCCGGTTGGTGCGTCTGTGGAGGAGGACCAATTCCAGTGGACTCCGACCGAAGCCCAGGGGCCGTTCAACCACGCCGTCCGAGTGGCTGTCTCCGATGGTCGACTGTCCGCAACGAACGACTTCCAAATCACCGTGACCGAGGTGAACAGTTCCCCCACTTGGCCCGGGTTGCCCGATGTCCGGGTTCGCGAAGGGGACTCCTACAGTCTCAGATTGCGAGCCATCGACGCCGATCTGCCAGAGCAGCCTATCCGCTATCTGTTGTTGGAAGGACCAGACGGTTCCCGGATGGATTCGGACGGACTGTTCACCTGGAGTCCCACCGAGCGGCAGGGGCCTTCCACGAACCTCGTCCGTGTATCCGTGACCGATGGGCAGTCGGCGGCCAGTTCCACCTTCCGTTTGATCGTCGACGAGGTCAATCAGCCTCCGACGCTCATCGGTTTGGGCGATGTCAGGATCACCGAGAAGGTTCCTTGGAGTCTGGTGCTCCTGGCCACGGACCCCGATGTCCCGGCCCAATCGCTTTCCTTCCGCTGGGTGTCCGGCCCGCCCGGATCCGTAGTCACCAACGGCGTATTTTCATGGGTGCCGTCCGCTGTCACCGTGGATACCGCATTCCCGGTCGCGGTCGCGGTCGGTGATGGTATCGAAAGCGTCACCAATCGGTTCACGGTGACCGTCGTGCGTTCAACCGGGACTCCCTCCTTCGTCGGACTGGACAATGCGGTGATCCCGGAAGGAACCGCCTATCAGCAGGTCCTCCGAGCCACTCATCCTCAGCTTCCGGAATCCCGGTTATCGTTCCGCTGGGTCAACGGACCTGAAGGTTCGACGGTCGAGGGCGGGGTCTTTCGCTGGACTCCCGGCGAGGCGCAGGGGCCCAGCACGAATGTGGTCCGGGTGGCGGTGAGCGACGGAACCCTGGCCGTGACCAATGCCTTCACCTTGCTGGTGGAAGAGGTCCATCAGCCGCCAGTCTTCAAAGGGCTCACCAACGCCGTGATTCCCGAAATGGTCGCCTATTCCCAGGCGATGACAGTGACCGATGCCGATATTCCTCAGCAGACCCTGAGTCTCCGGTTGGTGACTGCGCCGGACGGGGCTCGGTTGGTGGATGGCCGATTCGTTTGGACCCCCACCGAAGCGCAGGGGCCTGCCACCCATGTGGTTCGGGTGGCCGTGAGCGACGGGGTGCAGAGCGTCACCAATGCCTTCGCTGTGACGGTGAGCGAGGTGCCTACGCCGCCGTCGCTGAGCGGGATGACTCCTCAGTCCATCCCCGAATCCACCCCGTTCCTCTGGGTGATTCCTGGGGTCGATTCCGATCTTCCCGCCCAGACCTTGACCTACCGGTTGCTCCAAGGACCAGTGGGTGCGGTGCTGACCAACGGTGTCTTCGCCTGGACCCCCGATGAAAACGCTGGAGGCACCGCTTCCACCGTGCGGATCGCGGTGACCGACGGCGAAGCGAGTGTCACCAACAGCGTCCTGTTGACCGTCACCGAGGTGAATCAAGCCCCGGTGCCGGTGCCCTTGGGAACACGCCGGGTCAACGAGGGCAATCTTTTGACCTTCACGGTCGGGGGCACGGATGGAGACCTGCCTCCTCAGCGCCTGACCCATACGTTGGTCACAGGGCCCCAGGGCCTGACCGTGAGCAGCAATGGCGTGGTGACCTGGCGACCCACCGAGGCACAGGGTCCGAGCACCAACCTGGTCCTGGTCCGTGTGACCGACGATGGGCAACCCGCCTTGAGTGCGACCAACGCCATCGAAGTGTTGGTGCGGGAGGTCAACACCCCGCCAGTGGTGGTCCCTGCGGGACTGCGGCGGGTGAGCGAAGGCAATCCGATCAGTTTCACCGTGGGGGCCACGGACACCGATCTTCCCGCGCAACGGTTGACCTATGCGTTGATTCTGGGCCCGGTGGGGCTGACCGTGAGCAGCAATGGCGTGGTGAACTGGCGTCCGAGTGAAGCCCAAGGCCCCAGCACCAATACGGTTCTCGTCCGGGTGACCGATGATGGGGCACCGGCACTGAGTGCGACCAATGCAGTGGAGATCGTGGTGCGCGAAGTGAACGTGGCCCCTGTGCTGGATGCGGTGACGGATCGGGTGGTGAAATTGCCGGGATCGGTGGGGCTGGTGCTGAAGGCGAGCGATGCGGACCTGCCGATTCAGCCGTTGACCTACCGATTGGTGTCGGGCCCCGCAGGCATGACGGTGGGTGTCGAAGGTTCGCTGAGATGGACGCCGACCGAAGCTCAGGCCCGAAGCACCAATGAGGTGACGGTGTCGGTCAGTGATGGGGTTGTCAATACGACCACGGCCTTCAAGGTAGTGGTGGAGGCATCCCCACGATTGTCTTTGCAGGTGACCGGCGGGGCCTCGGTGTCGATCCAAGTGGCTGGTCCTTCGGGAGCCCTGTGCCGTCTGGAGCAGGCGGACAGTCCGTTTGGCCCCTGGACGGCCGTGTCAGGGGTGGCCGACATCGCAACGCAGGGATTCGGCACACCGTTGGCGGTGATCGTGCCTGGTCCGCTGCAGGCTGGGCGTCTCTATCGGCTCCGGGTCTTGTGACCGGACCCGGATTGGTCGCACGGATCTGAAATCGGCCCACGCGGGGCGAGTTCAACCTGCTTCGCGCCCAGTGAACGAGAGGGATTCCTCGATCCAGGTATCCATGCGGGCCACATTCCTGCGAAGGGTCTCGGCCTTGCGCTGGGCGAGGCCCTGGGCGATGTGCATGGCCGCGGAAGCCAGTTGTTGGCATCCGGGTGCCCGGTGCTGGACGGCCTGCTGGACCCGGCGCAGGACAGGGGCCGGGATATTGCGGCTCAGCAGCTCGTCTTCGGCGCTGACGATGGCCTGGGCGCTTCCTGGGTCGCCCTGACGCGCATTGCGGCCGAAGAGTTGTCGATCGACCCGGCCCGACTCGTGACGTTCGGTGGCGATCACGTGGAGCCCGCCCAGATCCGCCACTCCACGCCCGAGTCGGATGTCCGTCCCGCGCCCGGCCATGTTGGTGGCGATCGTGATGCGGCCGGCCTCGCCCGCCATCGAGATGACCGTCGCTTCCTCGTGATGGCGCACCGCGTTGAGCAGTTGGAACGACAGGCCTTCGGCCTCGAGCAACTCGGCCAAACGCTCGCTGGCGGCCACGCTGCGAGTGCCGATGAGGACCGGTTGCCTGCGCGCATGCACCGACCGGATCTCGCTCAACGCCGCCGCCCAGCGCGCCTCGGCCGTCGGAAGGATGAGGTCGGGGTGTTGGACGCGCCGGTTGGGACGGTGGGGCGGGATCGTCAGCACCGGGAGCCCGTAGGTCTGCCAGAGTTCCACCGCCGCTTCTCGAGCGGTGCCGGTCATGCCCGCGAGCCGGTGGTAGAATCGGAAATACCTCTGGAAACTGATCCGGGCGATGGTCTCGGAGGGATCGGAAAGCTTGAGCCCCTCCTTGGCCTCGACCGCCTGGTGGAGCCCCTGTCGCCAGGTGCGCTGAGCCATTTGCCGACCGGTGAACTCGTCGACGATGACCACCTTGTCATCCACGACCACGTACTGCCGTCCCGGCAGGTAGAATTCGCGGGCCACCAGGGCCTGCCTCACGAGTTCGGTCCGTCGTTCGGGGGCTTTCCAGAATCCCGGCAGCGGAGCGCAAAGCTCGTCGAGTCGCGCATTGCCGGCAGGAGTGAGCTCGATTTCCCGATGCCGTGGGTTCACCGAGTAGTGGACCGACACCTCCAACGGCTGCGCAATGGCTTGGGCGATCTGGACGACCTCCTTCAAGGAGTCGTTGCTATGGGGAGCCGAGATGATGAGGGGCGTGACCGCCTCGTCGATCAGGATGCTGTCGGCCTCGTCGATGATCGCTGTGTGGAGTCCCCGCATCACCAGGCCGTCTTGAGCTTCCTCTGTCGGACGCAGCAATTGCCAGACAAGGCGCCGCGTGGGTTGTCGGAGGTGCCCGAGCTTCAGCGCATCTCGGAGGAAATCGGCCACCACCTCCTTGCTGGTGGCGTACGTGATATCGCAGGCGTAGGCCTTCCGTCGATCCTCGGGCGACTGCGGCGCGGTCACGAAACCGGCATGGATCCCACAGAACCGGTACAGCGGGCCCAGCCATTGGGCATCCCGCTCCACGAGGTAGTCGTTGACGGTGATGACGTGGCAAGGCCGACCGTTCCAGGCCATCAGCACGGCGGCGATGCCAGCAGTCAGAGTCTTGCCTTCGCCCGTGGCCATCTCGGCCAGACAACCGCCATGCAAGGCGAGGGCACCCATCAATTGCTCGGGAAAGGCCAACAGGCCAAGTTGCCGATGCGCCGTCTCGCGGATGGTGGCCAGGGCCGGAAGCAGGGCCTCTCGGGTCCCCTTGCCTCCGCGACGGATCGTCTCGCGGTGGCCCTGCAGGCGGACCCGTAGTCGGTGGTTGGTCTCGTCCTTCAGGGTCGACCACAAGCCTTCGGCCTCGGCTGCCTGGCTGCGGAGCCGCTGAAGCGCCCCGGCCCGACGCTGGTAGGCGCCGATCCACCGGTTGGCCCAAGCGTCCACCCCCTTGGGCAACGGGGCCGGGTCGCGGTGATCGGTGCGACGGTAGAACTCGGTCGGGGTGGTCACACCTGATAGCGCGTTTGCAGGAGTTGCCGCAGCGACCGAACCCAGCGGTGGAGCAGCGGTTCGTTCGGAAGGTCGAATCGGATCCATCCGGCCCTTCCGTGCAGCAAGGCAGCACCGGCAGGATCGGAGACTTTTCCGTTCACTTCGAAAAAGGGTTCGGCCGCCTGACGACCCTCGTTGTCGCGGGCCGAGGTGGGCACAGGGCCACCGGCTCTCCAACCCAATGCAGCAGAAGGCAGTTGCCGTTGTTCCCCGGGGATGACCCGGATCCCGTCCACCCGAATCCGGCGACCCGCCTCGCCCATCAGCCGTACTTCGGCGGCGGCCGGGGGCTTCACGAACAATCGGTCGCCATCTTCCTGGAGGATCGTGGCCTGGAACAGGAATCCGTTCGTGTCGATGAGTGCCCCGACAATCCCGCCCTTGGCCATCCAGCGGCCGATCAGCCCCTCCGACTCGGGCACCAACCAGAGCCCGTCTTGCGAAGCGCGCACGGTAAGTTCGGCCTGCTCCCGTTCAAGTCGCTCGATGGTCTTGATCATGGAACCCTTTAGGCTCTCGAGCGGCTTGAGGTTGGCGGGCGATTCGTGGAGAGCCTGCCGGATCCGTGTCTCCACTTCGACCAACCCTGCACGAGCACCCGCCAGTTGGATCTGGATCTCCGGATTCTCCATTTGCACCAGCGGTTGCCCCGTTTGGACGGCCGCTCCGGGTTGGGCCAGCAAGCGTACGACCCTCCCGGCCGCCCGGCTGTGCAGTTCCATCCATCGCCGGCTCTGGACGACTCCCGGGGCCCTGAAGTAGCTCGGGAACGGGATGAACTGGAGGAAGGCCAGGACCACGGCCGCGATGGCGGCCGTCACCGCGATGGCCCTCGGACGATGTCGACCCAGGGCTTGACTCGATCCCAGGTACGAAGCGAGTCGGAAGATCGGCGTGGCGATCCAGACCACGGCGCAGATCGCGGCCATGATGAGGCCCAGCAGGAGGAACTGGTCGGCGATCACCAGCAGGATGCCGGCGAACAGGAAGATCCGGTACACGCCGCTGACGGCTCCGAATACCGAGAGCCAGATCGCTTCGGACCGGTGCAGGGCCGGGCCTTTGGCCTTGCGCAGGCCGAAGAGGTGGCGTTCGGCCAGCGCCCGGAGCTGCTGCATGGAGCGCTGGGTCAGGTTGGGGATCCCGATCAGGTCCGACAGGATGTAGTAGCCGTCGAATCGCAGCAGCGGATTGAGGTTGAAGAGCAGGGTGGAGACGGATGCCACCACCATGATGTTGTACGCCAGGTTGTGGACCAGACCGGTGCCGGTGCCCGCCCAGACGAATGTCGCCAGGGCCGCGATGAACAGTTCAACGATCATGCCCGCGGCCCCGACGAGCACCCGCTTGTGTCGTTCGCGGAAACCCCAGGCCGAGGTCGCGTCCATGTAGGGCACCGGGGTGAAGATCATGAGGAGCACGCCCATGACATGCACCTCGCCGCCGAAGTGGCGGCAGAAGAAGGCGTGGCCGAATTCGTGGAGCGTCTTGACCAGGATCAGGCCGGCATACAGCAGGAAGAGGTTGTCCGGAGCGATGACGCTCTGGGCCTGGTCCCTGAGGGCCGGAGCGTGGTCGACGGCGACCTTGAGCGCCCATCCCACCACCAGGAACCACAGGAATGCGCCGACCGGACTGATGAGCCTGCCGACCCACGGCAGCGTGCGGACCAGGAATCGATCGGGATCCAGCAGCGGAAAGCGCGCGAACATGATGTTCAGCAGGCGCGAACGGATTTCGCGCTGGCGGGTCTTCTCGAAGCGCCGGAACAAGTCGGACGCGTCGACCGCCATCGGATACTGGAGCAGGTTGGAATGGTACAATTGGGCCAGGATCTGGATGACCGCCTCCTGACCCGGCGCCGTGGCGGGGAACCGCTCGAAGCATTCCTTCCAGACCTCCTCGACCGTGCGGTCCGGCCGGAGCCGAGCGAGGAACTCGTGGATCTCCGGTCGGACCCGGAAGAACTGGTTGGTGAAGGGATTCTCGAGGACGATCCACCGCTCGCCGCGGAAGAGTTGCCGGCGTGCCCGGACGGTGGGCCTCAGGGCGAGTCGCTGCGAGGCGACCCGGTACCAGGATTCGCTGAATGTGGCGGGGGCGTCGGACATGGTCGTCAGGTTACCACCAGAGGTGCAATCGCAGGAAGTCCACGGTGCGATGGGTCAGGATCCAGAACAGCGTGCCCCGACCGGCGTCGATCTTGCAGAGACCGCTCATGCCGGGACGCCACCACGATTGATTCGCGCCGCTGAAATTCGCGCGCACGATGAAGACGTTGCCCGTCTCCTTCGGCACGGCCGACGGTTCCACCCGAACGACCTGGACCGGGTATTTGGAATCCGGTTGGGCCACGAAGGCAATCTCGCCCGAGGCATTGGCCGGCACCCGATGGGAATCTCGTTCGCTGATCTCGGCCTCGACATACAGCGCGTCGATCCGGGCGAACTTGTAGAGGGGGTCGCCCTGGCGAACCGGAGCCGCGATCCGCTGACGGAGGTCGCCCTCGACGATGACTCCGTTGAACGGGGCCTTCAGGGTGGATTGCGAAAGACGGTGGCGCACCAGTCCGAGGCGGGCCGCGGCCTGGTCCGCCTGCGCCTGGGCGATCCGCATCTCTGCGAGGTTCTTCGCGGCGCGGGCCTTCTCGGCCTCACGGAGGAAGCGGGTCTGGTCGGCGATGGCGGCCGATTCCTCAAGCCCGAGTTGCTCGGTGTTGAATCTCATCAGCGGGGCCCCGTTGGTCAGGACATCGCCGGGACGGACCTGTGCCGATTGGATGAATCCGTCGAAGGGGGCGCTCAAGTAGGACTGTTCTTCGCTGCGGACGATGAACGTCCCCTCGATGCGCACCGGGAAGACGGGCAGGAACAGCACGACGAGCAACAGCGAAGCGCCGATCGCGCCGGCCTTGGCCCAGGTATGCTCGGGACCCACCCAGGTCTGGAGACGCTGCTTCAGTCGATGGCTCCAGCGGGAACCGAACCAGCGGTCCGAATCGTGGAGATCGGACAGCCGTCGGGCCACCTGATCACAAACCATCCGAAGTTGCTGGAGGGTGACTTCGGAGAATGCCGCCGATTGGCGCTCGCAGGTGAGGACGGCGACGCCCTTGCCCCCTACTCGGATGGGTAACGACACTAGGTGCTGAACTCCCTGGGCCGCCGCGAACGCCGCATGGTCGCGGATCACCTGGCTTGAATTCTCCGGTCGGGGCCAGACGATCTCCTCGTCCTGGTCCAGGGCCTCCTCCATCGCCGCCTCCAGCGATTGGACGGCCGCCATCTTCGGCTCGAAGCGTTCGGTGCGGCTCAGGACCTTGAGGCGGATGTAGCCCGATTCGAGCCATCCGATTCCCACCCGCTCGCATTGGAGCTGCGATGCAATGCCGTTGGCCAAGGCCATGAGCGCGCCCAGGAACCGAACCTCGGCGTTGACCTGGGACAGGACGTCGAGCACCGAGGCGAACTTCTCCGCCTCGGCCCTGGGCTGCTGGGCGTTCCTCTGGGCCTGGTAGTCGAGGGGGATGTCGGCGAGCAGCGCCAGGCGGAACAGCGCCTCGGTGGCCTTGGCTTCGGTGCTGTTCGGGATCAGGAAGACCGCCACGCAGCCGTCGGTGCCCCCCTGGAACTGGAGGCGGATGCCCACGGCGATGTGGGAGGTCTCGGGCAGGAGTCCGTCGCCGAGGCTCTCCAGCGATCGGCCGGCCTCGAGGGCCTTCACGGCCAGGTCCGGGGCCCCCTGGATGAATCGCACCTGGGCCGGGTCGGAATAGCCGGGCAGGGTCCAGTCGCTCAGCTTGCGCAGTCTGCCGGGCAGCGCGGCTTGTCCGACGATCAGGAGACCGCGGCCGGCCTCGACGAGCCGGGCCATGACCGAGACGAGCGCCGGCCAGAACTCGGCGGGTGGACCGGAGAAGCGGCGGAGCCTCGAGGCCTCCTCCAAGAGAGGGGAGACGCCGGCCGGTGAAGGGATCTGGGGAGGGTGGGACATGGGCTTCAGTCGATGCGGATGCGTCCGGCGACACCGGGGCGGATCCGGCCTTCAGGGTTCTCGAACACGGCCTTGATGCGGAGCAGGCCGCTGGCCGCATCGGCGACGGGCGACAGGTAGATCACGGTGGCCTCGACCGCGACTGGAGATTCCCCGACCTGGACTTCGACACGCACCTTCTGACCTGAGCGGAGCGTCTGGGCGACGCGGGGCTCGAGATTGGCCACGAGATTGCACCGTCGCGTGTCGACGATGCGGACGACCGGTTGCTGGTCTTCGCACTTCTCCCCGACGTCCTTGTAGAATTGCGCGACCTGTCCCTCGATGGGGGAGGTGAGTTGGCGACGCTTGAGCACGGCGGCAGCCAGTTCGTGGTCGACCCGGGCGATCTCGAACTCGCTGCGCTTTTTCTCGATCTCCTCCTTGCTGACCGAGATCGCGTTGCGCTGTGCGAGCGACTTCAGTCGCTCCAGCTCGCTGGCGGCCAATTCGCGGGCCAGGCGTTTGCGTTCCAGGTCCAGTTCCTCGAGTTGCTTGTCGAGTTCGATGACCACCTGGTCCTTTCGAACGATGGCCCCCTCCTCGAGCGGACGGGCGCCAACGACGCCCACGATGGGGAATGCGAGGGTCACATCCTTGACCGGCTCGGTAACCCCGGTCACCCATGTGTCCTCGGCTGCGAAACCCGTGGGGGATCCGAGGAGCAGGGCCATTCCGAGGCTCAACGACGCGGCGGATCGCATCAGGCGGGTCTTGGATGGATTCATGGGGGCGAAAGGGTGGTTCATGGGGCCTGGGTTCCTTGGGTGATCGGGATCGAAGGGGCTTCGTCCACCTTCTCGTCACGGTTCTTGCGGAGGAATTCCTCGGTGCGCTTGCGCAGTTCGAACAGGTCCACCTCGGCGTCGCGGGCCAGCAGCAGGGTGCCGCGGACGGCCTCCAGTTCGAGCCGGGCCTTGCGTTCCATCACCATGCTCTCGACGGCGGTGGCCCGGGCCTCGGAGAGCTTCTCCTCGGTCTCGAGCACCAGTCGGCTGTCGACGCTGCCCACGGCCAGACGGTCCAACTGGGCCGCGAGCAGTTTCTCGTGGAAACCGATCACGGAGCGGGCGTTGGTGAGGCTGTTTCGGTGGAGGTCGATCTTGCGAAGGGCCGTATCCACCAGGTTGAACACCTGGACCTCGGCCTCTTTCAGCGCTGCGAGCGCTCGGATCTTTCCGAGCTTGCCGGCCTCGAGTTCATTGCGCTCCTTGATGCCGCCCCCGAGCGGAATACGGAATTCGAAACCGACCGACCAAGCGGGGTACTCCCTGCCGGCCCAGTCATCCATGGATTGGACGATGTTGGAACTCAGTCCATTGAGGCCGTAGCTCGCCTTGAGGTCCAACTGGGGGAGGCGTTGGTTCTTCAGATAGGCCACCCGCAGTCTCTCCTGCTTCACCTGCTCCAAACGGATGATGTAATCGGGATTCTTCCGGAAAGCCTGGGTGTAGCTCTCGACCTTGCTGGTCGGGTCGTCGACCAACTCCGGCACATCGACAGCCTTGGGGAGACGTTGCTGCGAACCGAGGGTTCGCGAGTAGAGGCTGCTGATCCGGCTGGCGTAGTCGAAGGCTGTCTGTTGTGCCTGCTCCAGTTTGGCCTTGCGTGCGGCGAGACCTGCCTGGGCCTGCATGACCTCGAGCTCCGAGGATTTGCCGACCTCCACACGGGCCTGGTTGTCCTTGAGGATCTTCTTGGCCGTCTCCAGCGAATCGGTGCCGATCCGCACCTGTTCTTGGGCCAAGTGAAGGTCCCAATAGGCGGCCTCGGCGCTGGCCAGCACCAGGAGGATCTGCCTCCGGTATTCGTTGAAGGCGATCTTGGACGAAATGGCCGAGAGACGAATCTTCGCCGTGGTGGCTCCCCACCCGGCGTTCTTGAGTAGGGGTTGGGTTAGGTTGAGTCCGGCAAAGCTCTCGTACTGCTGGCCCATCAATTGCCTTGGGGTCGCTTCTGCCGCCCCGACGTTGTTGTTCAGGTCGCGGAGCATGTAGCCGATGCGGAGTTTTGCGCCGGTGCCGAGCAGAAATTCGATGCCTGCGTTATAGAGCGTGTTGCGCTCTAGGTAGAACGGGCGGGCGAAGAAGCCCAACTGGGCCGACTGCTGTCGGTTGTTGGGGCGGCTGGTGTCGAAGTATTCGGCTCCGCCGACCAGTTGGGGCTCAAAGATGCCCTTTTCGGCGCGATGCAGCCGCTCGCTCACCTCCGCATCCTGCATGCGCATCTGGATCTGGTCGTTCTGCTCCAGGACCATCCGTCGTAGGTCATTCAGGCGCAGGGGGGATTCGGTCGCCGTCGAATCAGCCGCCTGGGAGCGGCAGAAGAGCGCCGTGCTCAGAAGCACGATCGAACCGAGAAGTTGGAGGGTGGAGCTGAACGGATTGAGGAGCGGATTCCGCGTCGAGGGCGTGTGAAACTGGGACATAAATTGAGGGGAAACGGCGCGTTTTTTGACCAATGACCTCACCGAACGGTTGATTACGCACTTGTGTACCAATCTTTTTGTAATTTGCTCTCCTGATGCTCCATCCCAACCCCTGCGGGGGAGGTGTAGCGATGGCGAGCGTAGCGAGCCGAACGCAACCGACCCCTCATGGGACCGCAAAATTGTTGCCAATGGTGGACCACGGAGTGGCGGGATTGGGGTGTTCGACATAAAACATTCACACCCATCCAATCGTGATCGTTAGGAATGTTCCTGACCTCTTGTCCACCGGCTTGAAAACTTACCCAACAGCCGATTTGACTCAAAAGGAAAGTTACCGAAGGGCCGCGCAATTTTCTTTCTGTAATTTCTGCATCAGTTCGCCTGTGGATTCGGGGAGGCCATGTTGAGGTAGATTTTTCCGGTCTCCCACTCCTCGGTGATTTCTGCGAGGAGGGCGGAGACTAGGCGCAGGAGTGACGCCTCGTTTGGGAAGACCCCTTTTTGAGTTACGGCGCAGCGAGGTACAAGGTGGTACCGGTTCCAAGTTTATTTGGATCAGGTGACGACTTCATGGTTATATCGCCACTGAGTGTATCGGCTCGACCCCTGGACCCCCAGCCCTGTGAGTCGGCCGATACGAGAAAGGTGGAGGAAGGTCTCATGACCGAGTTTCTCATGACAGTTTTCCTGACAGTTGGGGATTTCAGCGGGGCAAAACCTGTGAAACACCCCGTAAATACTGGTGAAAACGCACTGGAGCCGACGGTTGTGATTGACCCGCTGGCCGGCCGGCGTGTTTGGGATTGCCGGGCAGCCCGGGGGTGGCAGGCCTCCCGGGCCGGGGATTTCCGGAGTCCGGTCAGTATTTCGGAATCGACGGGTCGATCTCGTCGGACCAGCCGTTGATGCCGCCCTTCACGCTCTTGACGTATTTGAAGCCCTGCTCGCGCAGGAAGCGCAGCGCCTTCAACGAGCGCACCCCGCTCTTGCAGTGGATGTAGTACTGCACGTTCGGGTCGAGGTCGGTGAACCGCTGGGGCAGGGTGCTCAGGGGCACCAGGGGCACCCCGGCGATGCGGGCGATCTGCTGCTCGTCGGGTTCGCGGACGTCGATGACCTGGATGCCGAGCGACGGCGTGTCGAGGGCCTTCTTCATCTCCCGCAGGCTCACCTCGTCGGGATTGGCCGACGGGTTCGCCGGCTCCGGCTGGATCCCACAGAACATCTCGTAGTCGATGAGCTGGGTGACGGTCGGGTTCGGTCCGCACACCGGGCACTTCGGATCCTTGCGGAGCTTCAGCTCCCGGAACTTCATGTCGAGGGCGTTGAAGAGCATCAGTCGGCCGATGAGGGAGGATCCCTTGCCCAAGGCCAATTTGAGGATCTCGGTGGCCTGGATGCAGCCGATGATGCCCGGCAGCACTCCCAGCACGCCGCCTTCGGCGCAGCTCGGCACCATGCCCGGCGGCGGGGGCTCCGGGTAGAGGCAGCGGTAGCACGGCCCGCCCAGATGCGGGGCGAAGACGCTGGCCTGGCCCTCGAAGCGGAAGATCGAACCGTAGACGTTGGGCTTCTTGAGCAGCACGCAGGCGTCGTTGGTGAGGTAGCGGGTAGGGAAATTGTCGGTGCCGTCGACCACGATGTCGTAGGGGCGGATCAGGTCGAAGGCGTTGTCGGCCGTGATGCGCGTCTTGTGCAGGTCGACCTGGACGTTGGGGTTCAACGCGGCGATGGCCGCCTTGGCCGAGTCGGCCTTGGAGGTGCCGACATCGGCGTCGGAGTGCAGGATCTGCCGCTGCAGGTTGGAATGGTCGACCGTGTCGAAGTCCACGATTCCAAGCCGTCCGATGCCCGCCGCGGCCAGGTACATGGCGATCGGGGAACCCAGGCCCCCGGCCCCGATGCAGAGGACGGAGGTGTTCCGGATCCTGCGTTGGCCGGCCAGGCCGACCTCCGGCAGGATGAGGTGTCGGGAATAACGGCGGATCTCCTCGTTGGTGAGTTCGAACATACGAAAGATGCGAAACTACGCGGCCCAAGGCGTGCGCGAAAGAAAAGTTTGGGTTCCGGCCCGGGGTGCGCTGCCCAGGCTCCAGGGACCGGTCTCGGCGGGTCGTGCGGGCCCGATTGGCGGCACGCGGAGTCCGGTCTCCGGGACGCCGGAAGGGAACTGCCCGGAGCACGGTTGGGAGTCGGCCCGATCAGGCACCTCCGGTCGCCAGGGCATGGATTCGGCGGGCCGATTCCACGGGGTCGGCCGCGGCGTAGATCGGTCGGCCCACCACCAGCCAGGAGGCCCCGGCGGCCATGGCCTCGGCCGGCCCGAGCGTACGCTTCTGGTCGTCGGACCTTTCGGCCCCCGTGCGGATGCCCGGGGTGACCAGTTGCACCGATGGCGGCAGCATCGCACGAAGCGGCATGATCTCGAGCGGGGAGCAGACCAGGCCCCGCAGGCCGGAGGAGGCCGCGAGGCGCGCCAGTCGCTCGACCTGCCGGGTGACATCGGTCTCGCCCCCGAGTTCGGACAGCGCGGCCGAATCCATGCTGGTGAGCACGGTGACACCGAGGACCAGGGGCGGGGTGCGACCGAGGGCGGCGGCGGTTTCCTGCGCGGCCGTCTCGGCGGCGCGCATCATGGCCGATCCGCCCGAGCCGTGCACCGTCAGCATCTGGACATCGAGGCGAACGGCTGCCGCCACGGCCTTGGCCACGGTGTTCGGGATGTCATGGAACTTGAGGTCCAGGAACACCGCCGCGCCCGTCTGGCGAAGCCTGCGGACCAGCTCCGGGCCCTCGGAGACGAAGAGTTCCTTGCCAACCTTGAACGCCCCGACATGCGGGGCGACCCGGGTGGCGAGGTCGAGGGCGGCGGAACCCGACGGGAGGTCCAGGGCGACGATGATCGGCGAACTCACGGCGCCAATTGAACCGTGCCTCCCCGTGGGCGGCGAACCGAAAAGCGCCCGGCGCATCCGCAGGCCCTCCGTGGGGGGATCACGCGGGAGGGTGTCACTCGCGCATCGGGAGCCACGGCAGCAGTTTCTCTCGCAGCAGCAGCACCCGCCTGGGGTTCAAGGGCTCCGAGAGGTCGCCCTCGCGCAGGGCGCGATCGGGGGCATCGATCGCCCGGTCAAACAACTGGTCGAGGAGGGTCAGTTCACCCTGGTTGAGGATGAGCTGGGACCGTTCCTCCGACACGCTGGCCTTCTGCTCGCGCCGGGCCAACTCGAGCACCAGGGCGCAAGGCTCGAGGCAGGGAACGATGGTCTTTCCGGCGGGAGCCTCCGGCCCCCGGGCACGGATGGTCCAGAACCGTCGTCGGAGGCAGCATTTCGGGTGGCAACCGGCTCGGGCCACCTGCTCGGCCTGGGGTTCGTCGAGCGAGGGGACTTGACGGTACATCCCGGTCTGGCGGTCGACGAAGTCCTGCCAGGCGACCGGTGAGGCCGAACCCGTGCGGAGGGCGTGCCAGTCGGTCAGGCCGCCGGGCAGGAGATCGTCCAGTGCCGACTCCAAGGCGGCCGCATCGGCGACCTGATGACGCCACCCGCGGACGAGGTTCGGCGCGGCCTTGTTTGGACGGAAACGGCCGAGGGCGTCGCTCTGGGCCAGCGCGCGCAGACCGGCCCGGTCGACGGATCCCAGCGATCCGTCGGCGGCCTGGTCGTCCAGCGCATGGCGGAGCTCGATGCCCTGCAACTTCGGCGAGAGGGACAACGGCCCGAACCCCTGTCCGGGGCCCTCGTGGACCAGTTCCCAGAGCGCCTGGGCTGCGTTGGGTGCCGATGGATTCATCCTTGGGCCCGGGTTGGGCCCGGTCCGATCCTGGGGGTCAGCGGCGGCGGTGCGAAGCCTCCAGATGTTCCTTGAGCAGATCCCGCCCGAAGTCGTTCCCGAAGTCGCGCCAGACCGCGTGGACATGGTTCGCGTCGTTCTGCGTGTTGTCGTACTCGAGGAGGAAGGTGGGGCCATGCACCCGGTAGTAATGACGCTGGCCGCGCTCGGCCGAGCCGGCCCAGGCGAAGCGGATCTTTCCCCGGCCGGCGGCGTCGATCCTTGCCGTGTCGGCCGCCGCGAGATCCCCCCGGAGACGCCCGACATATTCGTCGATCAGCCGGTTCAGCAGCTTCTTCTGGGCGCCGGTCATGTCCGAGAACGCCAACCCACGGGCTGCGCCCACGTCCGCCGTGCGGTTG
>Ga0194116_10000606_pt1 | contig 60796 bp, 47 predicted proteins | sample TA2MahsurfametaG_4_FD_148617 | JGI IMG/M metagenome (GOLD analysis project Ga0194116, IMG submission 148617) | Freshwater microbial communities from Lake Tanganyika, Tanzania - TA2015008 Mahale S9 surface | ecosystem: Environmental > Aquatic > Freshwater > Lake | place: Tanzania: Lake... | reverse complement strand
GCGGAGGAGGAGAGACTGAAAGTTCAGATGACGCGATTGGCGGATGAACGCGTGAAGTTAGATTCGGTGCGTCGAGAGATGAAACGAGAGATGGAAGCAGACGAAGAACGCCAACGTCAAACATATTCTCCATCATCTCCCAAGTATTCAAGTATCTTTACACCTGAGGGGGTGCCTGATGAACAACAACAAGCCGATGAAGTACGTCGTGCTGTCGGGTCATTTAATGCGAAGATGCTTGAAAAGTATGGAGAGAATGATGAGAATATACCTGAAACTGACGATTTTACACCGCGCACACCATCCTCGCCTGCTTACAGTTCGATGTTTGAAGGCGGCGGCAGACAACGTGGCGGTGGTAAATTCATCCCTCAAATTCCTTCTGCTGTTCTCGAGAATTACTTGAATTCAAAGTATGGCGTATCATCGAAACATGTTACTGAAACGATTACACCTATGTCTGGAATGATGACTGGCGGTGGCGGTGGTAGTGGTGTAGGCCTTGGCAGTCTTCCAACGATGAATATACCAGTTGTGGCTACTATGCCGATGGCGGGTATGATGCCGGTTCAACAGGGTCCGGCGGCAGCGGCGGCAGCGGCGGGAGCACAACTTGGAGGCCAACCTAATGCAGCATCGGCGACCACTACACAACAAGGGGAGCAACAACTTGGCGGAGGCGGCACCGGTGAGCAAACGAATGAACCCAATGCACAAGGCGTGAAGACATTTTCAATCCGCATGTAAAATTGAATAATAAAGATTTGTTATTATTATATAGTAGCTTCGAATCATTATTATTCATTATGGCCAACGTGAGCAGCGGAACCGTTTCTGCCTTATTCAAATCCCGAAATATTCTTCTTCAATTGCTTGCTCGACAAGGAATGGACGTATCGAATTACACCGATTACGGCGTGGCAGAAGTCCAGACTATGCACACCAACAATCAATTGGATATGCTTCTAACGACGGAAAAGGACATTCATCCCGCACGAAAGGTTTATGTCAAGTATTATTTAGCCAAAACACTTCGTCGAGAGAATATCAACCATATGATTGATGACTTGTATTACATCGAGCAGGTTCTTCAACCCACCGATACACTCATCATCGTCATGAAACAGGAAGTGAATGACACGGTGGTCGGTATTCTTAATGAGATTTGGGAAAAGGATCGGATTTTCATCGTTGTTCATTCTCTCGACCGTCTTCAATTCAATCTCCTTGAACACCAGTATGTTCCCGAACACGTCGTTCTCACCGAAACCGAACAAGAGGATGTCTTGAAGAAATACAATATCACCGATGCGAAACAGATGCCGAGCATTTCGCGCTATGACCCTGTGGCTCTTGCGATTGGACTGCGTCCAGGTCAAATCTGTAAAATAACACGGTCTAGCAAGACGTCGGTCACGAGCAACTTTTACAGGTATTGTGTTGCGAATTAAAGCTGGCGACGGTGCCAGCCTACGGCGACGGCACTATGGCATTATTTTTTATTGCGATAATATAGTATTATTATCGCAAAATAACGATGGCGTGTAATAGTGGCGAAAAATATAGAATTCAATCAAGCGGTGATACAGATTTAATAGCGAATTCAGCCACAGAAAAACTGGTATGCACCGCCAACAAAATCCTCGACCGTATTCATCGCGAATGTACAGAAAAATATACTTCAAGAAGTGATAGTAGTCAAATCGTAAGTCAACCATCTTTTTATCTTCGAAAACAACCCAAAATTTCATCCACATTTTTCGATGAAACGAGTGATGGACAACAAATCAACGGTGGGCGATTTAACAATATGCTTTCTGCGAATCCGCCGAAAACAGAAGATGACCAAGTTTATCGAACCGCAATTCACGCTATCATGAATGGTGTGTATAATGCCGGAGTCACAACCGAAAATTATAGAAAGCCTGCTGCCGCCCAACAAACCAGCATAACGAGCAGTCCCGACAGTTTTAAAGGAATATACGGTCTCGTGAATTTAAATAATGTTCTTGAAGATGAGATTGATAAAATCATAAAGGGAATGACTGGTTCGAAAGAGACAGCACAGAACACAGCTGATATCTCACAAAAATATGCGCAACGTCGGGGAATACAAACCACGCTTGAAACCATCGCAAGTCGAGAGAATGAGATTTACCGAGAGAAATTTCTGAACTTGATTTTAATCGTCGTGGGTATATTTTTAGTAGGAACACAACTTGTGCGAAAATATTTTTCATTCGGTGGTGGCGGTCTGGGCAGCGACAGCGGCGGAGGTGGTGGGTTCTTCGGAAATCTATTCACCGGATTTGGTCTAGGCGCCAGTAGTGGAATATTTAGTCGTTTTGGCGGACTTGGTCTCGGTCGTAGCGGACGCTCACGTGTTACAGGTGTATTTGCGAATAACCCATACTCATTATCTACAAGATAACCCCATCCTGGATGCGGCGAGCGTTATACTCGATGTTATAATATTCAGTATATATAACGTACTGAATATTCTGTATATAATGGATATCGATGAAAAAAGAACACTATTTCCGAATGCCACACCACAATCTCTCGACAACTTTGATAATCGGCATACTGCGATCAAGGAAGGTGCGGCACTTCAAAATGACGACGACCTGAATAAAGCGATGTCGTCTCTTATGTCCGAATACGCCAAGGATGTCGATAGCAGCAGCAGCAGCAGCGGCAGCGGCAGCCGAAGAAAAACAACTCATGAAGGCATGATGGGCTCACTTACCGGCACATCTTTGAATATGAATCTGCTTCAAGGCGACCTTTTACAATATGGTCGATATGATTTAAATAAGAACCCAATACAGCCATTCACAGAACGTGTTCTGCTTTCTGGGAGCGCGGATAACGGAGCCGTCGTTTCCTATAAAGAAGGTCTCACGAACGCCGACACAGTAAGCGCATCTACGAGCGGAACGACAAGCGCCGGCAAAAGCCAAAAACTGCTCGACCTTGAGAAACAATTAAGCCAACTTACTACGGATTATACCAATCAGTATCGACTATACACCGAAGACTTACTCACGCGTTCTAGGTTTCTTCAAACCAATAGCCAATACTTGAATAAATTGGTGCGTGATTTATCTTATACCGGAAGCGACGCAAGTGCGGCTTTTTATTATGTGAATTCATTTGGTTATACTCATCGTTATAAAGATTTATCATCAGTCCTGCTGTATGATGACAAGACATGTCCCGCGATTACACGCAACGAAGCACTCCCTAACGATGACCGAGCCAACCCATTTAAGATAACATCGGGTTCTTTTGTAGATATTTGTGGTGGAAGTGCGGGGGGCGGGTTTAGCAAATTTTTCGACTTAGCAAGTTATGATATGAAAGGATATACGCCATGTATCACCACCAGAAATGTGAAACTACCTGGTGCATCATCGTCAGAAGACAAGTATGCGTGGGTCGATTTCGAAGGCAAGAAACATGTCTATGAAGCAGGAGTATGGCCGGATAAACGTCACTCCAGTTGTCTTACGGCGGTGGTTGGCGAGCCCATTACACTCACCGCAAATCAATATAATTCGCTTCCGAGTGCCGAAGACGCCACTATGAAAGCTGATAGCGAATGTTTTCGCGCAAGTGTTAGCCCCACTATCAACTCCAAACTCGTTGATATTAAGAAGAAAATCGATGAGACCGTCGCGGAAATCAAGAAGGAAAATCAAAACATTCTGAATAACGCGGCCAATACGACTATCATTCAACGAGAGAAAACGTTCGCTGAAAAATGGGCATCACTCGACGATGATATTTTAGCTCAAATTAAGAAACTTCTCGGAAATTATTATTATCCCGCGGTTTATGTATTTTGGTGTTTTATTATACTGGTCGCCGTATTGACAATCTTTAAGTTCGCATTTTTCTTTGTTTCGCCTGGGGGTGGTGGCGATGGTAATGTCGATGACTCATCCAGCAGCAGCAACAGCGGCGGCGGTGTTTCGTTACTGGGCGTCGTTATTATGTCGCTGATTATTATATTCGCGGTGTATTACTACTTCTCATATACATATGATTTAGATGTGAGTGTCACGCGAACTGATTCTGACACAGTATATACGATGGTATAAATTATAATAATATATATAATATGTATCGGTCTATTTTACCTATTATATTACACATATAACATAGAATAAAAATGGGCGATTATTCGAGATTTCTTACAAAGATGGCGGAGCTGAAAGCGATTCAGGGGGAATACAACCAGCTATCGATGGATGTAAGTGGTGCTGTAAGCACCGATACAAATTATGACGATAATACATTTGATAAATACAATATTACACTTGATAAAAACCCGATTTCAAACACGAAAACACCACTTGTTGTTTCACCAGGTGAAGATTATGCCGAATTTTGGAAGTATATTGGCAAGATTACACCGGTAGCATCGAGTGAAAACTACCCACTACGTAAAAATGCACAAAAATGCTGGAATCTCGCTGCGAATGACCCTCGAATCTTTAAAAAAGTGGTTTATACCGGGAATACCGGCGTAAATGTCGGACAACCCAAATGGGACAACTTGTGCTACGGGCTTGTGCCTGATGCGCCGGCGTCGGCGTCATATGACTCGAATGAATCCGCGGGTTATGCTTTCATGGTCGGCAACGGTGATGGCGGCCCGGGAAAAACAAACGACATTTATACCAAACTGGGAATTAAACCGAGCGGGGCGAGTCAAGATACGGTGAATACCAACGTCGCAAAAGCTTCGAAATTATACGACCTTCAATTGCGTGTGAATTCGCTCACACAAGAAATCACCGCTCAATCAGATGCGGGTATCAATAATGAATTGAATATGTTGGTCGCATCCGCGGCGGGTTCGAATGAGCGTATCGGCAAAATCAACGATTATATGAATGATGCGGTCAGCGGGATTACCTCAGACTATAATTTAGTAAATAAACGCAAAGAATTGGGTAATGTCTATGCCGAAATAAATGAACAGACGACCTTACGCGCAAGAAAGTATCGGTTTATCTTTTTTATTGTGATTACAATCGCGGTGATTATTGGATATGGCTCATACACATCCAAGTTATCATTAATTGACCAGATTGATAATCTTCGCAAGTATATCGGCTGGGGATGGTGGACAAATTGGTGGATTGTCGCAACCGTGGTTATCGTTTTTATTATCTCGTCTTTTGGTTGGGATATGAAAGGAAATATATTGATGATTATACGGTATATAACAGACCCCGCATTTTGGACCGGTCAATTATGGTGGGTTGGTGTGACATTCTTGCTACTGTTTATTGTTTTCTTTTATGCGACATTCAAGTCGTTTTTTATGGAATTTGATGCCGGGCTGAAGAACATTCAATCTGCGATGGACAGCGATGCCGTGGGGACAGAGTAACTTTCTACAAAAATATTCGCAGGTATATATAGTATTATCATATTACTATATATAATGTTTCATCAAAACTCGAATGATTTAGTAAAAAATGCGAGTTTGAAATCAGGGCATCAACAGCATTCGAAAGAGACACAACAACTGTTGGCTTCGCAGCCGGTGATGAATCCATCGAATGATGATGGCGGTACGGAGGTGGAAGCGCGCACAGATGGAGGCGCAGGAGCATCGCTTAGCATTGGTGCGCAGTTTCAAAACATGATTCAAGGTTTAGTCGGAGAGGTCTTTTCAATCAAAGAGGGACTTGTTGGTGCCGGTGGCGCAGCAACCCCCGCCGACCCTTCTACCGGTATTGGTGGCGATGGGAAAACGAGTCAAGCCAATTTTATAAATAGTCAGGCTGCTGAGGATAAAAAATATACCGAACAAGAATTAAGACATATCAAAAAGGTCGATGGTATCATGAAACTTATCGAACGAGATGACAAAAACCGGCGCCAAAATTGGGTTGAAGTTACTGACGCAGCTGGAATCACGAAATACGGTTACATCACGAAAGACGGTGTATTTCAAATATGGCATGTTCCTGCTTCTCCGTCATCCAATCCTGCCAATTGGCTTCAAACCGACAAAATGAAGCAAAATACCGGCGTCATTGGCTGTCCCGCTCCAAGTGGAGCAATGCAGAAAATCAAAATCGCCGGAAAATGGGACGATATCAAACCGTATGACTTGGTCTATGCCGACACAGATAGCGCACGAACGAACCCGCTCTTTATGGTGATAAACGACTCTGTGCGTGACCCGCGAAACACACCCGGCGGAAGAGGCCTCTTTTCATGCGGCAACGAACGCGGAAATGTCTATGTCAAAGAACGCCCCTCCGCGGATTTTCAATTTCCAGGTTCAGGTGTTGATACGATTCAAATGGGGTGTTATCTTCTCGGTGATAACGTCAAAGACAGCGACCTTGCCAACCGCGGTTTTACATTTCAGGACGATTTAAGTGAGGCGTCGATTTCGCAATGTAAGCGCCGTGCGGAAGATTTGGGTAGTTCTTATTTTCTGGTAGGTGCGCCGGAACCAGGAAAGCCGAATAATCGCGGTGGTTGTTGGATCTATACCTCTTCGGGCAAACCGAACATAAATAACTTCATGGTGATGAGTGCCGATGAAAGTAAATGTCATAATGTGAATAATAAAGAATCCGATGAGGACGGTTATTTGAAAGCCTACGCATCTACTACCTTGAAACGCCTGTATGGTAAAAATCATCAGGGTTCTTCCACTTCCTATATTTCAAAACGAAGTGGTATGTGGGCAGGAGAAGGAGCGAATGAATACACTTGTAATGGTGCGCGAGGACGTAATACTACAGGGAATTGGGGGGATTTTAATCGATATTGTATTTTCGATTCAGCGGACGATGCGCAGAACTGGTGTTCTTCCGACCCGACATGCGTCGGCTATATGAAACAGCATAACAAATTTCAAGTAACACGAAAACCCGTTGTAAATCCATATGGAGGAACCTATTTCGAAAAAAACGCGGAAGCAAAAACAACCAGAGCTGTCGCGTTGTATTCTCTCAAAACGGGCGGTCCAACCGGCGTGGATGAAGTCGGGCGTGGCGGTCGCGGTTATGTCGGTCGCATCGCATATATCGACCATAATGGCGAGAGACACGACTACCCCGCGTCGGCACTTTCGATGATGCCGCCATCAAAGGACGAAAAAGGCAATACACTCCCAGCAACCTACCTGAATTTAGGGGGATATGATACTCGCTCTGCTGAGAGTTCTTACAGTCTTAAAGAAATTACACCAGGCAGTTTCAGTGAAGCCAGCAACCTTCTTTATAAGGCAAGTCGAGATGGGTGGTCGCCGGCCGCGTTTCATCAACGATGCGATAATAAGGGGGCAACTTATACCCGCGCGATTCTCAACGACGGTCGTGTGCTCGGTGCTTATACATCTCTAAGTTGGTCGTCGAGTATATCCAATTATCAGCATGATACCACCGCATTTTTGTATGATGGGACGCGGAAATATACTGCTGAGATGGGGCACTGGGGGGCGGGAACCTATGCCACTTATACGAATCCATCGTATTTTCCTACTTTCGGTGGCGGTCACGATTTGTATATTTCTGGAAAAACGATGTATTCGAATGCGTATTCGTTTGTCGCAGGAAAAGAACTTCTTGCTCCGTTTACACGAAAAATTCAGATGGCCAATATTTATGGTCCTGCGGTAGGCCGTCAGATTCCCACTGAAATTAAATTCTTAAATGACGGTCGGGTCGTATATGTGTGTGAAGACTCGCCATATACAAAAATGGTGACAGCTGACGGACAAGAGAAATATTATAATGGAACCATGAACCAGTTCAATCCATCAAACTGGAACAGTTATAGAACAACTGGTTATAAGGGAGCATACTTATTAAATTACTTAAACCAATATAAAGAGTTTCCTCGAAAAGGATGGGGTGGATATCAACAATATACATTACAAGACATTGAGGTGTATTCTGTTGATGCGAATACATTTCCGCGAACAAATCCGCCAGAATATTCGCGTCGTTTACGCACGATGCCTGTCGGTGAAAGTGTGTCTGCTTCATTCGAAAAATGCCGCGGTATGTGTGATGCGGATGAAAAATGCGGTGGATTCGTTTATACGAAAGGTAGTGCCAGCACAGAAGGAAAATGCGAACTGAAAGACCGTGCGAAGATGTATCCTGTTGGTTTGCGTGTGGCCGACCCGACGAAGCAGTTGATGCTGAAAGTGCCGACCATCAACGGCACCATCAGTGATGCGACTTGTAAGGGTGGCGGTGGCGGCGGCAGTGGCGGCGGCGACGTGTATAAAATGATTGACAGTGCTCAATACTCACATTATCCTGATACGGGAACCATGACATCTAGTTCGAAATGTGATATTCGCAATATGATTCCGAAAGAAGGAACAAACGCACCCCCCGACTTAAAAGCCATGTTTGGTGCGGTTGATAAAGAGTTCGATGAAACCGAAAAGAAAACCGCGGAATATCGTGCTCAAACCGCGATTAAAGCACCGCCGCCGTCGGACACGACAGAAGGTATGACTCTTCAAGACCGAAATGACAACTTTTATACTGACGCCAACAATAATTATGGCACCACAATGAAAGGTGTTCAGGATAGTTTGAAGAGAATCGCGAATTCAAAATATCAGCGCGAACGACTGATTGCGATGACAGAAGAAAGTAACAAGAATCTCATCTCTGAATCCTATAAATTCATACTTTGGAGCATTTTAGCTATATTGGCGGTCTTGGCGCTTTTGAAGTTGAAAGAAATGTTTGGACAGGACGACGCGGATGAAGATGGGGGTGCTGACGGAGGTGATTCGGGCGGCGGACTTTTAGCAACAATCCTCGCTTGGTTCGGCGTAAAAAGCGTATCAACAAGTGATATTCCCGACCGCACTCAGGATGTAAAGGCCGCGTTGAGTTCCGCCGGCGAACAACTTCAAGAAACAGGCGCAAGCATCGCGACGAGTATCACCGAAGGTGCCGACAATTTAGTTAATTCAGCGAATGAAATGGCGACGGGGGCGATTGAAGGTGCGACTGCGATGGTAGATAAAGCGAAAGAAACCGCGTCAAACGCAATCGACCAAGCAGGATCGGCCGCCTCATCGATGATGAGTAGTTCTAGCGGCTCGACGGCGGCTCCGACAACCGGTGGTAGTGGAGGTGGGCGCAAGGGGGGCTCGGCATCGGCGTTGAAGAGTAAAAAGAAATAATAATATAACGAGTATTTATGGATTGTAACATTACTCGTTATAAATATGGCATATCAATTAAGTGAAAAAAATCAAATCTTGGTCGCGTTGTTCGCGGTGATCGTTGTATGTGCTGGGAAATTATTTAAAGATTATCTGTTTCGTCGGGGGTATGTCGAAGGCATGACAGTTACGACGGAGACAAGCACGCAGTTGAGGCGTAATGCTACTGGTGGTTCCAACGTTACAGCAGAATTGTATCTAGTGGCTACGTTGGAACGTGATTTGACGACGTCGCAGAATATTCAATTATCATGGACTGGCAACGCTGCTGCTTCTGCCGCTGATGTAACTACTGGCACAAATTTCGGGTCGGGTGGCGACTATACCGCTGCTGTTGTCAGCGGAACTACATCCGCTACTTTGAGTCCGAGCGGCAGCGGAAGCCCGATTACATTCACACCGTCGGCGACCATCCGAGCCGGTTCTAAAATCCGTATCACCGTAAAAAATGTCACGATTTACCCAGGGTCGAAGGCGGATAGCAAACTCGCATTTACAGTTACTCCGTCGAATGGCGAATCCGCTCAGTCGAGAGATTTTAAAATACTAGCTGCTGAATCGGGTCCATCGCAATATTTAAGCCCATACCAAGGAACAACCGCGGAAATCCAAGCCGCGATCAACGATATCAATACCCGTCTTACAACTGGTGGAACTGCGATGACGGATGCTGAACGAACCAACTTATTGAAAGCGAGGTCGGCGCTGGTCACTTTAATGGCATCGACCTATGGCACTGTGAAAGAAGCAGGTCAAGTCTTCGATTCTGACGCCTTGTATGAAGCCCAACGAACCGCAATCCAGTTTATCAAGAACGAGAAAGCCCGTGCTGCTGAAAACGCGAATTCTTTGAAACAGGATAATTTGAATAAACGTCGTATGGCGCAAATCAACACGTATTACACGAAAAATTATGAAGCCAATACCGAGGTCATGAAGAACATTATATTTATTTCGATTGCTTTGATTGTACTGGCCGTATTGCGGACCAAAGACCTTATTCCGGCATCGATTAGCACTTTAGGCGTTATTTTCGTTCTTACGTTGGGAGGTATCGTTGTCGGAAAGCAGGTATTTGATATCATTCGTCGTAACGACCATGACTTTGACAAATATGACTGGAACTTTAACGAGGATGAAATGAACCGAAAGCAGATTCTTCAACAGAATAGCGACCCCGCAAATCTCTCAGAAATGGGAATGGGAATGGCGCCGTGCTATGGACCTGGATGCTGCGATGTCGGAACTTCATGGAATGACGCAGCAAAGAAATGTATTCCGAGCGTGCCTGGATTGAGTGGAACTGCCGCATGGACAAACGCGGCAGGAGGCACATTAACGCTCTCGTTGAAAGTGACAAATTCTTTGGTTGTTGGCGACACGATTACGGTTTCGTTGCCGTCGGGTCTCTTTTCTGGTTCATCTGCCGCATTATCTGGTTCTGGATTTACTGGAACGCCCTCTGTATCATCTTCATTTGGTTTGACTGTCGCAGCAGGTGGAGTCAGTGATGCGACTACAAAGGCGATTCCCAATATCGTTATTACGGGTCTTGCTGTAACGCCCAGCGATTCTTCTACTCGATCGAAGCAAGTTAAGGTGAAATCATCGAAGGATGTAAATGAAGTGGGAATCAATATCACGGGAATACCGTCGTGAAGACGGGTAAGACGAGAACGGGCGGCGATATGCGAGACTATATTTCGGAGACTTACTCTGAAATATAATCTAACAAATATAGTAGTCTATGGGTATCGATTTTAATGATGCGGAAGGGATTGAACCCGAACTTTTAGAACAAGCAAAAAACGGTGAATCAACGATGAGAACAACTGTCAGCGCGGATGGAGATGCGATGAAATTATCAAACCGCGGTGGCGGCGGCGGCAATGATAAATCTCTCGACGAAGTGATACGAGATTCGGAGAAAAACCTAACAAAAGTCCGGCAAATTATATCACAGGGTGGGTTTTCGGGACCTGAGAAAGATAAATATGAACTCAGCTTGGCTCATGCGGAATGGGTTCATGCGCGAAATATCGAACGCAAATGCGATAATGATGTCCGAGAAACTAGCGTGAAATATACGGCACTCGTGAATGGAAAGGCGCAAACGCATGAAATCAATAAGGCGCATAGCGATTGGAAAACTGCGCGAACAAAGTGTAGTAAAATCGATTCGGAATTATTGGAGAAAGCGAATAAATACATCGAGGTGGATCGACGTGTGCGTCAGAATAAGAAGGCGGAGGATGAATATCCTGCGACGATACCTTCGGGCTCGACGACAACCACACGCGAGAAATTTCAAGGCTCACTTATCGAGGGGTTTGATTTTTATAACGGGACTGTATATCAAGATACAGGTGCCAACGCCCAATCGGTGGTGAGTCCCGCATCTGGAACAACACCCGCCGTCATGAAAGTGAATGTGCGGCTTCCGTCATATGATGATACAACCCGCACCACAGATGTCGCGAATGAGGGAAAAGCTGGTGGTGCAACTATTCTTCCATGGTCTGAATATTATGTCGATTGCGGCCAAGCTCATCCAGGTAGTGGTTCCGACGTGATTCAGGCCAGAACGCGATGTAACAACGCAAATAAAGAAAAGGACAAATATATTAAAACGATTAACAACGAATTTGACCGAGCCGACCGGTTATTGAATATACTTTACAATATTCAGTTGAAAAGTTCGTTTCGCGGAAATACGAATGTGTTGGACCCGAAAGACCTCGAAGCCATCCTTGAAAATCAGAAGAAAAATATTGCGTTGAATAAACAGAACGCACTCTATGATTATGATGAATACAATAGTCTTTCTTTTTATGAGGATTTGGTTTCGTTTCTTTATTACGCGGTATTTGCGATTTTTGTCATTATGTCGTTGCGTGATTTCTTTTCATCAAGCGGGGCTTACGACAAACGCAATATTTTGATATTGATATTACTTGGCCTTTATCCAAAATACATCTTACCGGTTGTGTTGTGGATATTGAATGGACTCACACGAGTCGGTGAAATCTTGGGATTGAAGAATGTGCGATTCTGGAAATCTGCGGAGTGAAGACTTAACCGTCTGTGTTGGCGCCATCATCAGTTGTCTTCTTCGTTTTCGGTGTAGGCGCCGCTACCACCACCGTGTTCTCCGTCGTCGTCGTTGTCATCGTCATCATAGACAATCCGACACTTACGCCATCCTTTCGACAAGAGTTTTCCGAACTTCTTCGTCATGAATTCATATAACTCGTTGGCTTTCGGCACATTCTTGCCATGTTGGACGATATACCATTTCTTGAACTCTTCATATGCCTCGGTCTTCTTGATATACGTATCTTCATCCGCCGCGCGAATCTTATCACGCATAAACTCCGAGAGATAATCCTGAGTATTGCGATACTTGTTGCTACTCGCAGTCACCGCAGCACATGTCCTGACCTTTCCGTCTGTTTCAAATGCCTTCTTGACGAGCATCGCCATGAATACATTTACCCACGTTTTGATTTTGACATCGAGATTCTTGTCGATAAGGAACTGATATGGCTCTTCAGGATCATCTTTTTTCGGGTCTTCGCAGAATTTCGACTTATACGGACACAAGCGAATACGACGCCATGTTCCATCGTCGTTGCTCTTGATATCGAAGAGGACATTCGTGCATACAACCAGCTTGAACTGCGGGACAAACGTAATCGTGTTTTTGAAGAGGGCGCGGGCAGTCATATCATCGCCACCGGTGATTTCTTTGAGAATACCTTCGTTGATACGGTCGCCTTTCGTCGGTTCTTGCATAACCGCATAACGCACACCTTTGAGAACGGCGAGTTCCGGCGAAGCACCGCCAATCATCGCGCGTTTTTGAGTGACGGCCGTAATCGGAAGAACGGCTTTATACTCTCCCAAACATGCCGACATCAGCTCGATGAGTTTCGATTTTCCGTTACTACCTCCGCCGATATAAATATTGAAGGTTTGTTCGCGGTTCGTCCCGATCAGCGTTGATGCGAGATGCTCCCACATATACGTTCGAAGCTCCTCTTCCGGAAATAACTGCGCCATAAACTCGTTGATTTCATCGATCTGAGTGCGATGACGTTCGGTATCCAACGGAAAGTAGTCGATTTTTGTGGTCTTCGAAAGATTGTCATCGGGCTGACCACGACGAAACGTCTTTGTCTTGAAATCGATGACTCCATTCTTGAAACACAGGAGCTCGGGACGCGTGTCGATTTTCTCTTCGAAATCCTTGTCATAAAACTGCTCACGAACTTCACGCATGATATTGTTCTTGAAACTCGTGGTCTTTAATTTCGTGCAGATATCCACGATACGACGCGACCGTTTGCGTGCGGATGTGTATTGGTCGCAAGTAGGGTCCATTCCAGACGTCATGTCCATGATCTCACGATGTTTCTTCGTATAAATATCGTGCATATCTTTCGAAATGAGCGCACGAAGTGAGTTGCCTTGGTCGCATTCTACCCAGCGATTCTTCTCGAACTCATACCACTGGTTGTCTTTCACGCTGACACAGACGAAACGGTCTTTGAAAATCGTGTATAACACCGTCGCAAGATCCACATCCGTCGATGCGTCATTCGTGGTCTCGTTACAAATCGTCTGATGGATAAAGTTGTCGATGGTTTCATTTCGAATACGCGTGTATTCTTCGAGACAGTCGTTCTTCGCCCAATACATGATAGAACGACGGGTTAGACCATCCGGACTGTATGGGAAACCACACCACGTGTCGTAGTGTTTCATGATATCTGTATATGCGAACTTGGCGGATTTTGCGCTGAAAAGCATCCATGTCAGAAACAGCTTATCGCTCGTGTTGTGAAGTGCGAGGCCGACGCGGAGCCATCGGTCATAGGGGTCGAAATACTGCGCCGGAAGCGCCATCGTATAATAATGTGTTTCGCGAATTTCGTATTCTTTCGGTTCAAGCATATTCAGCATGATTTCGACCGCCATCGAGAGTTCGGAATGATTGGTGATTTTATCCATCATGATTGAGCCGTTGTGTGCCATTAAAGCATCGCCTCCGTTGCCGCCGCCGCCGCCGTTGGCACCTCCTCTGCCACCCATGCCAGACAACAGGCCACCCGCACCGCCGCCCGTGACGACAAGCCGGATTCGTTTTCCACCATCCGCCCCGCCATTTGCGCCATTTCGACCACCAGATGCGCCGCGGTGTATCGCATCATATTCGGCTTTGAGTGCGGCGTTGTTGGGTCGCAGAGCGAATGCGGCGTGTTCGGTATCAATCGCGCCAGGTGTTCCAGCGGGGGCGGTCTGAACCGACAGTTTTGCGAAATTCTCTTTCACTTTGAACTTACACGTCTCTTCTTCTCGACACATCCAATCATGGTCGTCATCATCTGGGTCGCGCATCATCACGAAATGATACTTCAACATATAGGCTTTATGTCCAGGTTTGCGCGAACCATATAACTGCCAGTTGGTGTGGCCTCGCGAGATTCCTTCATCAAGAACATCGTTCCATGAATTTGTAATGGGTAAGTCTGTCCAAATTTCGGGAAGCTCTTTCAACATGCGCGAACGCAACATCCGCTGAATCGGGCGTTCAACGTTGGCGCCAATAATCATGTGAATCCCGTCCTTGGTCACATCATCCAGTTCATTCACGTCGCTTTTTTCGAAGATGTAGATTGGAATCTTGGCGTCATCAGGTATCTCCACTAAGGTTTCCAACGTTTGAATATAAGATTGAATCATGTCCAAGACGTGCTCTTTTGAATGTTGGCGTTTGGTAATACTGGTTTCATACCTGAAATCGAAATCCACGGCGATGAGTCCTCGTTCGGGATTCTGCTTTTCGGTCAAGAATTCCTGCTTTCCATTTTCGAAGACGTGCGCGTAATATTTCTTCCAGAATACGGGGAGAATCGCGGGCGGAATCGTATAAACACCGCCATGAACATTCAGCGTTTTGTCGCCGATTCGTGTATGCGTATATGCTTCGCCTGGTTTGGATATGTGATGTTTCATAAATTGTTCATAGGTCATCCCCGCACAAAGCGACTGATAGGAAGCAGCCATCGGGTCCGTGGGGGTGGTTGTCGTTGTCGTTGTCATGTTCGTCGTAGGGTATTCACAGGGTATAAAGTTGCTTGTAAAAAGTATTTTGGCAGGCACAAGCTTCAATTTTGTTTCGAAATATGAATTGAAAAATGTAAAACCTCCGGTCTATATATATCAAAGGTTTTATCTCTAAATCTGATCCCCCAAAAATGGCCCTTTGAATTTTAGTTTCTAAAAAATGGGCGAAAAAAGGGGATGCTTTTCTTTGGGTTTTCCTAGGCGCTGGACTTTTGTAAAAAAATAATTTTAGACGGTGGATTTTATTTTCGGGTTTTGATTTTCGGATTTGTGACGATATATCGTAAGAGTTTTAAAAATGAGAGCATGATGGTGCGGATGTTGCGACGGGATTGCCGCGGTTGTTGCTTGGTTTATCGTCACAAAATGGGGTGGATGGTGTGTGCGTGTCAGGTATGGGAGGCTGCGATAGTATGAGTATTTTGGAATTTTCCTTGTTCATGGAACCGGATTCCTTCGGAATTTACTCTTTTCAGCCAAAAATATTTCGTTTGAAAATGAGTAAATTGGAAAGCCAACCCGCGCTGTCTGAATAGCACTACCCGAGAGAATGAGAAGTACATAAAGATGTCGAGAATTGTAACGGATGGAGAGAAGGATGTGAACATCAATAAGGTGATACGGAAAGTATCAAAGAGTGTAGCGATTGAAAAGGGTGGCGCGACGATTGAACATTCATAAGGTCGGTAAGACGGTAAAAACTTTTATGTGTTATGTGTTATGTGTTATGTGTTATGTGTTATGTGTTCAATTTAAAAATATTTTATGAAGTATGTTATTATAAGACTATTAATATAATAAGATTATGCCAAAGGAAGATATTGACTATTCAAATACAATCATTTATAAAATATCATGTAAAGATGAAAATATAAGTGATGTATATGTAGGTCATACTACAAATTTTGTTCAAAGAAAAAATGCTCACAAGATAGCATGTGATAGTAAAAACACACATCTCTATAATTGTAAGCTATATCAGGTAATCAGGAATAATGGTGGCTGGGATAATTGGAGAATGGAAATAATCGATTTTGGTAACTGTAAAAACCTTTATGAAGCAAGAAAGAAAGAACAAGAACATTATGTGTTATTAAATGCGACATTGAATAGTGTTGAACCGCTTCCTACAAAGAAACCTAATAATGTCATATCAGAAGATATTTCTACATCAAAAATTAAACCCAAACTAAAGCCAAAATTTTCATGCGAAAAGTGTGACTTTACATGCTTTAAACAAACCGAGTTTAATCGACATATTGTTACGAACAAGCATATTCGACTACATGACGCTCAAAAAATCTCCGAAATATCCAATACGTATATTTGTAAATGTGGTAAGAAATATATTCATCATTCGAGTCTGGCAAAGCATAAACGAACGTGTGATTCATTACATGTATCATCAAGTGAAACAACCGTAAATCAAAAAGAAAAAGAACCGGAGAATATTGTGATATCCAAAGAAATGTTTATGGAATTATTAAAAGATAATCGAGAGATGATGAAAATAATAAAATCACTGGCAGAAAAATCAAGCATTAGTAATAGCACAATAAACACCAATAGTAATAATAATAACACCAATAACAACAACAATACATTCAACATGAACATGTTCTTGAACGAAAAGTGTAAGGATGCGATGAACATGAAAGACTTTATTGATTCCATCCAATTGAACATGACCGACATGGAGAATATGAACCGTCTTGGCTATGTCGAGGGCATGTCGAATATCTTCATCGACAACCTCCAGAAAACCGACCTATACAAGAGACCTGTCCATTGTAGTGACGTCAAGCGCGAAACCTTATACGTTAAGGAAAACAACCAGTGGGAGCGTGATGGCCCTGACCACGCAAAAATGACGAACGCGGTTCTTGCGGTGGAGCATAAGAATGTGGTCCTCGTGAATGAATGGGCGAAGGCCAACCCACGCTGTCTGAATAGCACAACCCGAGAGAATGAGAAATACATCAAGATGGCCAAGATTGTTACGGATGGAGAGAAGGAGGGGAACATCGATAAGGTGATACGAAAAGTAGCGAAGAGTGTGGCGATTGAAAAGGGTGGCGCGACGATTGAACATTCATAAGGTCGGAATTCCTTCTTTTCCGCCGAAAATATTCGCTTCAAAATTAGAAAAATCCGATGCGTTTGGGAATCAGAATTTTATGTTTCAAGGACAAAACCGCCGAAAATATTCCGTTTGAAAACAGAAAAATCCAAATAAAAATGTCCAAAAATGTCCAATTTAGACCCCCTAATTTTGGACATTTTTGAGCCGTCCAAAAAATGTCCATTTTGCCGTTTGCGCGCCGTCAATTTTAAACATGAAATGCAAAACACCAAAAAATAGGGTTGTGACCATTATGCTGTCAAAACGTATTTTTGACCCTAAAAAACTGTGACTGAACTTTTTTGGGGGGTCGGCGGCCGCCGCCATTCTGAGGGGTTAAAATCGGACATTTATGTATAGGATAGATTTAGGTAAGTTACCCAAAAATATCCACATATGCCTAATAATTTTTTTTGCGAAAAGTGTGACTTTAAATGCTCTAAACAAAGTATTTATAATAAACATTTGGATACAACCAAGCACAAACGAATGGGTAATTATTTATATCCTTACTCGGATATATCCGGTAATACCATATCCTTAGATGTAAATCACCCACATATATGTCAATATTGCTGTAAATCTTATAAATATCTGTCTGGATTATCTCGTCATAAGCGTATGTGTCATAAAAACAATTGTCACGATGATAATACTCTTATGGATGATACTGTTATTGATGATAGTTCTATTGATGATAGTTCTATTGATGATAGTTCTATTGATGATACTGTTATACATGATACAGATATTACTACCGAGTTCAGTGAAGATAAAATATCACAGACAGATAATGTTATTATACGTAAGAGACCAAGAAACAACGAAGAAAAAACGAACAAAAAATTAAAACAACTTATTGCCGAAAATAGTGAGATGAAAATGATGATGTTTCAGATGATGGCAACAAATAGTCAATTTCAATTACAAATGTTGAAACTAATGAATAATTCTCAGGCTCAACTTACAAATCATAATCAGGGACAGCCGCATTCCTCATCTATATATGGTGGTGTTGCTTTGAATGGCGATAATCCCACATTCACCAACAGCACCACCAATAACAACAACAATACCTTCAACATGAACATGTTCTTGAACGAGAAGTGTAAGGATGCGATGAACATGAAAGACTTTATTGATTCAATCCAGTTGAACATGACCGACATGGAGAATATGAACCGTCTTGGCTATGTCGAGGGCATGTCGAATATCTTCATCGACAACCTCCAGAAAACCGACCTATACAAGCGACCTGTCCATTGTAGCGATGTTAAGCGCGAGACCTTATACGTCAAGGAAAACAACCAGTGGGAACGCGATGGCCCTGACCACGCAAAAATGACGAACGCGGTTCTTGCGGTGGAGCATAAGAATGTGGTCCTTGTGAATGAATGGGCGAAGGCCAACCCGCGCTGTCTGAATAGCAGCACCCGAGAGAATGACAAATACATTAAGATGGCCAAGATTGTTACGGATGGAGAGAAGGAGGGGAATATTGATAAGGTGATACGGAAAGTAGCGAAGAGTGTGGCGATTGAAAAGGGAGGCGCGACGATTGAAAATTCATAAGGTCGGAATTCCTTCTTTTCCGCCAAAAATATTCGCTTCAATATTATAAAAATCCGATGCGTTTGGGAATCAGAATTTTATGTTTCAAGGACAAAACCGCCGAAAATATTCCGTTTGAAAACGAGTAAATTGGAAAGTTTGGATTCTTGGGAGTTGGAAAATTATGTTTCAAGGACAAAACCGCCGAAAATATTTCGTTCAAAACCGCCGAAGGCAAGAATAAACGAAGGATTTAGACCCCCTATTTTTGGACATTTTTCTGGACATCCAAAAATGTCCATTTTGCCCTTTACGCGCCGTCAATTTTAAACATGAAATGCAAAACACCAAAAAATGGGTTTGTGACCATTATGCTCTCAAAACGTATTTTCGACCCTAAAAAACTGTGACTGAACTTTTTTGGGGGGGTCGGCGGCTGCCGCCATTTTGAGGGGTTAAAATCGGACATTTATGTATAGGATAGATAAGATTCCTATAAGATTCTTATAAGATTATTTTATAAGATTTAGGATAGATAAGATTCCTATAAGATTCTTATAAGATTATGCCCAAAACATATATTGATTATTCCAATACTATTATTTACAAAATATCATGTAAAAATGAAACGATTAGTGACGTGTATGTAGGATATACCACTAATTTTGTCCAGAGGAAATATGCTCATAAGGTTTGTTGCACAAACAATACAACTAACACAAGCAATTGTAAGTTGTATCAAGTGATAAGAAATAATGGTGGCTGGGATAACTGGAAAATGGAAATAATCGACGTTATTACCTGTAATGACATGTATGATGCGAAAAAGAAAGAACAAGAGTATGTGGTATTATTACAAGCCAACTTAAATAGTGTTGAACCGCTACCTCACCCTCGAAGAACAAATTATCGTTTTTATTGTGAAAAGTGTAACTTCAAATGCTCTAAACAAAGTATATATAACAAGCATTTAGATACAACAAAGCATCAACAAGATAAATCGATATCAAGCACAATCAACTATGAAACGAACACCGAGGCAGACCCAGACCCCGAACCAGAAAAATATACACTGGATGAAACATCCCAGCCAATAACACGTGATGAATATAATAACATTTTACATTTATTACTCGATTTGAAACACAAAGATAAATCAACAAATGAAGAATATAACGACGATAATGATATATATCCGAAACAAAATATTAAGATATCTTTGGCTGAGACATCACAGTTGATGAGTGATAATAATATACAAAATAAACTAATACTTGAACTAATCAAATCAAACACTCAATTACAAAACCAAATGTATGAAATATGTAAGTCATCACAAGCATTAACAACGAATAATATTACCGCATCTACAATACATGATAATTCCACTACTACTAACAGCACCACCAACAGCAACAACAATACCTTCAACATGAATATGTTCTTGAACGAAAAGTGTAAGGACGCAATGAACATGAAGGATTTTGTGAATTCAATCCAGTTGAACATGACCGACATGGAGAATATGAACAGGCTTGGCTATGTCGAGGGCATGTCGAATATATTTATCAATAACCTCCAGAAAACCGACCTATACAAGCGACCGGTCCATTGCAGTGACGTCAAGCGCGAAACCTTATACGTCAAGGAAAACAACCAGTGGGAACGCGATGGCCCTGACCACGCAAAAATGACAAACGCGGTTCTTGCGGTGGAGCACAAGAATGTGGTCCTCGTGAATGAATGGGCGAAGGCCAACCCGCGCTGTCTGAATAGCACTACCCGAGAGAATGATAAATACATCAAGATGTCAAAGATTGTAACGGATGGTGAAAAGGAGGGGAACATCGATAAGGTGATACGGAAAGTAGCAAAGAGCGTGGCGATTGAAAAGGGTGGCACGACGATTGAAAATTCATAAAAATACATAAAAACAATCGCGGTGATTACTATAAATTACGCCCGCACCGAGACCCACCGCATCTGTGATGACCGACGAAACCGACACCACCCCCGCCAAAGTCGCGATTCCAAAAGAAACAGTCACGCGCCTTCTTCGTGATATTCGCGATGTAATGACCGACCCTACCTTACGTGAATGCGGTATTATCTATCGCCATAGTGAGACCGACCTTCTTACCGGATATGCGTGTATCGTGGGTCCAGCCGACACCCTTTACTTCGGAGGCTACTACTTCTACCTCTTTAAATTCCCTACGAATTATCCACATTCACCACCTGTTGTCAGTTTTATTACAAATACCGGAAATATACGGTTCCACCCCAATTTTTATGCCAACAAGAAGGTCTGTGTTTCAATCGTGAATACATGGCGAGGCGAGCAATGGTCCGGATGTCAAAATATTCGGTCAGTTTTAATGACATTTCAGTCGTTGCTTGATAAAGAGCCCCTTCTTCATGAACCGGGAATTCGTAAAGAGCACAGCGATTTTGTGTCCTATCACATGATGGTTGAATACTATAACTACAAATACGCATGCTTGACATTAATGAAGGAACTTACGACACATGTCACGATAGAACCGGCACTTGTAGCCGACTTCACGGAGTTTATGAATGTCACATTTCGAGAGAATAAGGGGCGTATTCGAGAGATTTTGGTAGAACGAATGAAACGATACCCCGACCGTAAGTCCATATTTGTAGGTTTGTATGGCGGAATACATACCACGATCGAATATGCTACGGTAATGAAGGATTACGACACGCTGGTCGCTACCGAATAAGATAAGTATTTTATATGATACACTCATGCCTTAAATTGAAATTAAATAAATGTATCTACAATATACATAGTAGTCTCGATTCTCGAAATTTAAGAGATGCATTTCTGTTCTGTATGTGCCAACATGTATTATATCAGTATTACTCCCGAAAATGAACTTCAGTATTACTGCCGGAACTGCGGGAATATCGACGATACGATTGCGGCGGATAACATTTGTGTCTCGAAAGTCAATATAAAACATACGACGACCCAACAATCATTCTCTCAGGTTGTGAATAAATATACGAAGTTTGATCCGACATTGCCTCGTATTCATACAATTCGCTGCCCGAATGATGAATGTTCCAGTAATGCGGGCGCGGGTGCGGCAGGCGCGGGAGAAAAGAAGAAATCGAAAAATGAAATCATATACGTCCGTTATGATGACACAAATCTCAGATATGTCTATTTATGTACCAAATGCGACAAAGTGTGGAATACAGAACAACAATAAATTGAAACATAATAAAGTGTGAATAATATATATATACACTTTATGATGTCAAGTGGAATTCCGAGTTTGCCTAAGAAACAGTTGTTGCGCGGTGAAGGAGTCGATGCCGATTCCGATAATGAAGATGCCCCAGTTATTCAAGAAGAAGAAGATGAATCCGATGCGGAGTCGGCCGCTGCGGGTTCGGAAATGAACGAAGATACGGATGACGACGATACGACAGCTGGAACGCTTACATCGGGCGAAGAAGATGAAAGTGACGATGAGAATGGAGGAGGAGCAGCTGGATCAGGAGCCGGAGCAACCGGAAATGATAGTGGCGATGAAGACAACGCCGACGCAGATGAAGATGATGATGACGCAGCAGCCGCAGCAAAAAAGAAGAAAAAGCGAGCTGGGCCTGCGGCGACATCCCGACGTAAAAAAAACATGGAAGACGATATGACTCTACTTGGCGTTCCTCATGGAATTCAGTTTGATGACGACGAAGAAGATGATGAAAGTTCCGACGAAGATATAGAATATTTTCAGAAATTGAAGCGGAGTGTTCATGAAAGTTATATCGATACCTATCATCCGGAGTCGATGTCCCACAATTATGACGAAATTCAAACACTTGCGCGAGTGGTTCGGAATAGCGCCGGCGTCATCGTGGATGACTTACATCGCACAATTCCGATTATGACAAAGTATGAAAAAACGAGAATATTGGGTCAGCGTGCCAAACAACTGAACGAAGGGGCGCCCGCATTCATCAAAATCGATTCTACGGTGATTGATGGTTACTTGATCGCGGTGAAAGAACTGGAACAGAAGAAGACGCCCTTCATCATTCGTCGTCCTTTACCAAATGGCGGTTCTGAATATTGGCGAGTCCAAGATTTAGAGATATTGTAATCCTATCAGTAGTTATCAAACATAAAGTTGGGGTCGCCGGTAATCACACGGAGAGCTTGTGTAGTGTAGGATCGTTCTATGGCGTCGGCTTCATAATAGTTCCAGTAAAAGTCTTGAAGTGTGAGGTCAGAACGCTTACCAGATTTGACCATGACATTCGTGAAGTGTGTTATCGTGCAATAATACAGCTTGGTTGGATAATCGTTTTTTACAAATACACCTTTGCTGTTAAGATGGGCGTATTCGGGCCTTTTTTCTTGGATGAGGTACGTTTTTCCTACCCGAAGGTCGGACGGAGCAACAAGTCGGAGAGGTCGCATCAAGTGTGTGTCTGTGTGTGTGTGTCTGTGTGTAAATAGTAATCAAACAGAATCAATTTTATGTCTAGTCGCTGTAATAATTCGCAGGTATTATACCCACATAAGGCTTGAATTTGGGGCGTTTATAGAAGCTATCGATAGAAGAACCGGATGATGAATTCGACATTGGTGATAGAGGATTTGAAAGGTCGTCGAATGAATACGGGCTTCTATCTCCTATCCCTAGACCGACGCTTTCGCTACTGCTACTATTTTCGCCGTCTTTCACATTTTTCTCCGCAAAGCAGCAACCTCCACTACGACACCAAAAGCAGCATTTGAAGTAATTTTGTAATGTAGTAAAAAAATTGTCTGTCGCCATCTTTTTACTATACCGATGTATTATCCATTTATTATATTTATTTATTAACATTTCCACCGCTTTCCGCATTCCAAGCATGTGACGAATGTCGTCATTGGTTCATCTGCCGAACGAGTTTGAAGCTGGTAATATGTGCATTTCTTGGATTTACACTTGTTACATGTGAAATTGTCGGTTGAAGCCTCGATATTCGGTTCATACTTTTGCTTGTCGCGTATTTTCTTGTCGTCGATAAGCTTTTTCCATTTCTCAGGGCAAATCTCTTGATGCGTCATGAATGCGATTTCTTGTGATTTGATATTGGCTGACAGAACCGCACTCGCCACATCTGGTTTCTTTAAATTGATATACACCGAACGTAGGCGGTCAATATAAAGCGTCACGAAAAACGTGTTCGACCACTTTTTCACAATATTGTTCTTTGACGCATGTTGAATCGCCCAGTTGAATATACCTTTCTCGATATTCGTGGAGAAAGTTTCGATGTCGTCGCCTCCGCTACCGCCATCGCCATCGCCATGAGTATGTAATAGAGCCGCAATCCGTTTTCGTATTTCAGCCCGGAACTGGTCGGGGTAAGCAATCGTCTCAATATTCGACATCTTGTATAGTATAATGTAGAATAGATTTCTTTATTCAATTTTTTAGAGATATTCTTCTTCGCTTAATTCCTTTTCACTTTCTTGTTCCGATGGGGGTTCTTCCGCCTGTTTTTTTGTTCTTTTCGTGGGTTTTTTACTGGATGTCGCTGCCGCCGCCGCCTTTGAATGCGCTGGTTTTTTCTTCACATTTTTCTCGATTACGTGTTTTTTTTGAGTGGCATCCGCATCCGCATCTGCCGCATCAGAATCATTCGGGGATTCGGAAGGAGGTGTTACAGATTCTGTATCGGTTTCCGTAACAAATTCACTTTCTTCTGTTGATTCTGATTTGTTTTTTTTCCTTCCACCCGCCTTTGATTTACGACTTCTATGTCCAGGTCGCTCATCACTATCATCATCTACGACGAATCCATCTTTAAAATATCCGTTCAAGGTTTTATGATGAGCGGGCACCAAATCCAATTCATCGATTTCATTTTCGTCTTCGACAGCCGTTGTAGCAAGGTCTTCAAACCCGCCGAACAAACGCTCGTAGATGACATTCCAGATATCAACGGTTAGATTGACTGCGTGTTCTTTATCAACACGCGCGACAAGAGCGATATTTCCATAAAAGATAATTTCATCCACCGGCGGGGGCATTTCATACTTGTTTTCATTCCCGGCGCGTCCATCTGTTTTTGCCCAGACATCGACGTAGATATACTTTGGAATGTGTTCATCGGAGGTTCCGGTTCCGTCACTGAAACTGAATTTCTTCTTATTCTTGTATTTATACGTATGATAACAACCGAACCCATCCGGATTACGATAACCGCATTTTTTGGAAAGTAATAGTGTGAGTTCTTCTAATGTCGTTTCACTACTTGGCGGCTCAACCGACACTTCTGATAGCGTGCCAGTTTTTGAAATAATCACGATTGTCGTTGTGTTTTTTTTGATAGCCATGATAATTTCGATCGTTGGATTGAACGGGTGGGTGTATAATACTATCAATATATTTCTATATTGTTTATGAATCATGCTGTTTATGAATGACGACGATGTTATGGATGATACAGATATAAACATACGTCATGCGGTATATATAGTATGGCAACGGGCATGGCGAATACAGCAAGCACAGTCCGACATCAACGAAAAAATCAAAATGCGCGACAAGCAACCATGATATCCGGATTAAGCACCATTTATCGCAATCAAAGCATGACTCATTCGATACAAACGCATCAACAATCCGAACCACGTATTTTTATGCTTGATATAACGTTGGAAGAGATGAATAAGATGTATGCTAAAATTCACGCAATCATCGAAAAGGGGCGTTTGCGACCGAAAGGAACAGAAGTATTTTTCGTATATAAAAAACGAGAACACTTGATATTTAGTGATGACGCCATATATGAAATCAAACGCGGGTCTGGTCCTGCATCGGCATTAGCACCGCCAGTTCTTTCCGAACGAATACCTGTTGACGGCGATGTTACAACCGTTGAACTATCGGTCATGTCGGCGTCTGACGAACCTATAAGAGTGGAGAATTCAATCCCATTATTGGTAGATGAGAGTTATTATAAATTTATGAATCAAAATACCGCGACCGCGACGTCTTGGTATATTTCCCCTAATCATATCGTAAATCAATACACGAAAATAGTTGTAAAATTACATCCGAAAGCGATGACATCTTTTGTTTTTATGATGAATGAAAATGAAACAGAAGTGCTTGATTTTTATTTTATTACAGAAAACGGGATTATTCAAAATAGCAAGGACAAAATCACGAAAACATGTAGAGATGATATTATATCGTTTATCGACCACTTCAAATTATGTTCGTAATATACACATGAATACAATATAACCTAATCGTAATGTTGTGGTTTATTCAAAATATTCTTTTTTCGATTAGTCTTATCGTAGTTATACATTATTTGTACATCTATTTTGAAACAACACTGACTGCGCCGAAAGTAAAAGATCTTATCCACTGTCCAAAACAAAAATATAAATCATTATTTGATACAATCAACAAGAATTTAGACAATCATGATTCACAAAAAGTTCGGGGTTTAGGAGATGATTCAGGTGTTGGTGGGAGAGGCGCCGATGACGGAACAGAAGTTGGTCTTTTACCGAAAAACCATGAATCAACCAATTCGATACACGGCAGCGGAGGCGGATGCGGCGGTGGCAGAAGCGATGATCGTTCTACGATGAAAACTGATTTGAAGGCATTTTTACGTGGCATCGGATTAAAATCGAAATCAAATACCGAGACATTATTTCGCGCGAGCTATGAAACGAGTTAAAGCTATATCGTGATATCGTAATATAGTTATATACTCCGCAAATCATGTCATCGTATCGGAACTACAACCGCTCACGTGAGCAAGAAAATAAACATCCCGCACGTATATTACATCGAACAGAATCCGATGAATTACTATCGAATTTTCCGCTTACGAGACTTTCTTATGAAGTGTCTATTCATAAGAACGACACACAATATGCTGCGGTCAAAAATCCAAATCATTATACATATTTTATTCTTCCGAAGGGCAAACGTTGTTTCGCATGGGCCACCGAATGGCGCCGCAAGCGAATCGTAGTAATGATTGATATTCAGCGGCCAAACTATCGAAATGGCGGCGGTGGTGGCGGTGGCACAAACGGCGGATATGACTACGACCGACCTTTCATCCGTAAATTTTATCAAGAAAATGGATGGTATCCTGGAAAAGTAACGATGTATGATGCGTGTTTTGACCGCGAGCTCGTATATGGCACAGTATTTGGCGGTGTGATGTTTCGTAACCCTACAACCGATTCGCCCTTATTTTCAATCCATACGATTTACTGGTATAAGGGTAACCCTATCCCGCCTCTTTCAGGTCTTCAACACATCGCATTATGCGAAGAATTATTTAGCAAAGATAATATTCGACAGGTGGCTTATACGAAGGAAAATAGTGTAATATTTGGGTTGCCGGTGTTATGTAATACCGAACAGAACGCCGAACGTATTGCTGCGACGCTTCCATATGAGGTGTTTTCTATTCAATATCACTCGATTCGAACGACCCAAATATTCCAGATATTGATACGCGGTGATAATGACTGTGCGATTCCTTCAACGCGGTCGGCACCCATCAAACAGCCGTCTCTATCACAGGTACCGGTCATTCCTTCTCATTCTACGAACCACAACACGCCGACCCCTACGACGCTGCCACCATCCACACCCACGCCCACATCTAATATGAAACGATGGTTTGTCTCTCCTTCCGATGATATGCTTACCAATATTCAAGCTGTATTTATTGTTCGTCCAAATATACAAAATGATATTTATGAATTGTTCGTCATGCCGGATGCGTCAAGAAGCGGCGGCGGCGAACCCCTTTTTCATAATTTTGCTCTCATTCCGACATTTAAAACCAGCGTATTCATGAACCGTCTCTTTCGCAATATTTGTGAAAATGAACGTCTTGATACGATGGAAGAAAGTGAGGATGAAGCCGAGTTCGAGAATACTGAACCCGACAAATATGTTACACTATCAAAAGAGTATATTATGACATGTCGGTTCAATAAACGATTTTGTAAGTGGGTTCCGGTTGAAATCGCTACGAAAAAAGATGTTATCACACGGCAGCAAGTGAAACAGCATGAGATGCGTTATCTGTCATGGCATAATCGTATGAAATAAGTATAAATGGATTACGCTAGATTAGTATAGCATACCGACCGACCGACCCACCGACCGACCGAGCGCAATAATGAAACCACCTGCTTATTCAACGTCTATGTCATTTCATCGTATGTTTTCACCACACTCCGATGTATTGCGAGTATGGCGACAACAACTTCCTCTGATTCGCCCATGTTACGCATTATCAAACGCATCAACGCATCAAACCATCGCATTCATGCGCGAACATCGTATTCCGATGCTGTGTCAAACACCTGGACAGTCTAGTGCAGCGAATGACTACACACTTACAATCGAAAATAAACGTTTTGGTGGGAATGAATATATTGCGCGGAAAATACGCGACACCAGAAGGAATGACGGGCGCGTTCAAGAATGGTCGGCACCGTATTGGGTTTATACCCGAATATCACATGACGGAGTTGAACATTCACGTAAAATGTTTGAGCATATATGGGCACATAAGCATATACTGAAAGGCATGGTGTTTGATATTCATAATTTTTCGGGTTCGTCGCACGGTTCGGTGTCGTCGCCGATTTATAGCTACAAAATCGCACTTGACTACGTATTACGTAACATCGTTCGCCCATTTGAACGCGATTATGGTTTCATGACACCGTGTATTATGATGGATGGACGGCGACATATTACACGTATTGAGCATTTAGAAGTGTTACGCTCGTGTATTGAACCGGTGATTTCCGTATCAACAGGAACAGGGACAGGGACAGGAACCGGTTCAGGAACAGATTTTCAGTTGATTGTTGATGATTTATTCGACCGTTGGTCGCCGACTGCGTAGTTGTAATTTATTATATGTTATATAATATATATCACGTATCGTTGTCAATTCGCAAATATATGTCGTCAGAGGAACCTCTTCAAGGCGGTGGCGCCAAGCGTAAAATCATGCTGAAAGACCACCACATGAATCTTCAACCTTCCGCACCCATCAGCGGACAGAAAATCAAACGCGTCAAGCCTTTTACAATAAAAGACCCGTCCAAGTATTTAGAGCGGTTGCGTTCATCTCCTTGTCGGTCGAAATCGCAGAAGAAGTGTGACAGCAAAAAACTTCGCAAGAGCTGTAAGTATGCTCGTGGTGCGAAGCGTTCCTTCTGCCGCAGGCGCACGAACAAGAACTACCGGTCGTAAATGAGAATTCATACCAATTGTATCATACTAATAATATCACATTATATCATAGAATATAATGTCATATTTGCGTTCAAATCCTCTCGCCGAGCATAACTCCGGCATCGCGTTGTCTAGCAAAGATATCCCGCAAAACGGAACCGGTAATATGTATGACGGTCAAGGCGGTCGTGCGTTCGTTCAAGGTGGCGGTGGTATGAGTCAGTTTCATTCATTTAATCCTGGTGCCAACGATGCCGACTCTGCTCATGCGCGTGGTTCATACGCGCCAGTAACTGTTGGAATAAATTCGGTTGCGACGGGTGGCGGTTCTACACGCCGAAAGAAAAATTCCAAGAAGTCGGCGTCGGCATCGGCGTCGCGGCGTCGTCGTCGTGTCACGAAATCTAAGAAGTGTAAGTGTGATATCATTATTGGCGTTGGCGGTGTTCGTCGCCATAGTAGGTCATGTAAGCATAAATACTGTAAAAAAACGAAGAGTATAAGGCGTCGTGTGAGCCAACAAGGCGGCAACGGTAGTTTCGCGAATGCCGCATATTCGATTGGTGGGGCGCAAACAGAAGTCACACCATCCACGACGGCCTTAGCTAATCCTGCGCCACATACTGCTTACAATAGTTGTCATCCGGTCGTGTAATTTATTTGTAAATTTTATATCCTTCTAACATTTCTTGGTAACAACGCCGAACACTATTTTCTGGCGTCTTGATCCTGACCCAATGATCCGGTGCGAAATGTCTAACATAGAAATATAGTTTTTGCCGTCCCCTCGGCCCGCACCATATATCCAAATCTTGTTTGCTTCGTATATTCTCCTCTGAAAATATTAAACAAGTTGCTTGTGTAATATTCATTTTTCGTTTTGTAGTAACTTAGGTATTGTAATACGATAATCACAGTTTAATGTTTTCAATTTTTTCACTCAACTAACTGAATCAAGCATTTCCCATTCGTTTTCGGAATGGTTGATTTCATCCTCGATTTTGCGCTTACTTCTGTCGTGACCGAGAGATTTCCCGTCTCTTCATCGATTTCAATAATATCCGCATCCGCCAACGCGGCTTCATAGTCTTCTTCCTTCGCACTTGATTTTGCGTTCTTCGCGGCGGCAGCGGTCGGCGGCTGGTATTTCACCGTCCAGGCGTTCTTGTAATACCCCTCCGTGTCCGTCATAATAATACGGTATTTCTGTTTAATATAATAGGTCTGTCGTTTCAGCCACTGGCTCCGGAATACATCCTGAGGGTCGATAATATCGATGACAAGAGGTGCGGCATGTTTTACGCGCAGAATCCGTCCTACTGACTGACATACATCTGTTTTCGGCGAAGCCATAATCAGCGTCGTCAGCGTCTTGATATCCAACCCCTCCGACGCCATCGCATATGTCGCAATAATAACCTTCTTGCTCTCACTCAGTTTTAGCGCCGCCTCTTTCATTCCGCCCACATAATACCCCACCGTCGCAATCTTCCGGTGTTCAATTGCGTCATGAAAATACTCTAACAACGACCGATTATGTGCCAATATCATCACTTGTTGATCCGGATTCGTCTTCAACTCATTCTGTAAAACGTCCAATATGAATTCGCTGCGCCGGTTATAATTACACACCTTCGAAATCATCGTGCTGAATTTTGGATTGCCGCGATAGTCATATTCCGTTTCGTTGAATTCCGCGTCATCCACCTTATATTGAATTCCCTTCACAATCACGGCATGGCTCGTCGTGTCGTTTTTCTCCTTATGAACAACATCACCCAAGAAATATTTGAATACTTTTGTAAGCCCGTCTTTGCGGACCATCGTTCCAGATAATCCCAAAGTATATTTCGTGACAACCTTCATCATACAGCGGCAAAATACTTCCGCCGACATGTGATGACATTCGTCATAGACCGAGAGACCAAACGTGTCAAATAAATCTCTCGGATACTCCTTCATCGAAAGTGATTGAAGCATTCCGATGACGATATCTTTATCATCAATATCTACGATTTGTCCTTGTATCATTCCAACTCGCGCTGCTGGCAAGAACTGTTGAATTCTCTCGATCCACTGATTCAAAAGGAAGCTTTTATGAACGATGACGAGAGTTTTCATGCGAAGCCGAGAGATGATATTTAGCGCCATGACGGTCTTCCCCTTCCCTGGATCTACATCGAGAAGCCCGCCACCGCCCATTCCTGCGTTATCGGGCCGTGTCACCTGATGAATATATTTATCAACAATCACGTTCTGGTATTCACGCATCTCTCCGGCAAATACGAGAGAATCACTCACGCTGGTGCCAGGGGGGATTCGCGTTTCTTCTGGTGGGCCGTATATTTTTGTTCCATAAAACCGAGGAATATATATCTTTTTTGAGCATTCGCGATATATCGGGAATTTAGGAGGTTGGACTGGTGCTTTAGGAACATATGCTCCGACGGTGAGTTCTTCTCTCAGAAGTTTCAAATCGTCGGCTTCCAAGCATTCTTTGAGTAGTGTATAACCACGCGGGCCATAGTAAGACGCAGGGGCGGCCGATGCGGGGTCTGACATGTCGATTGTTTCGTCCGTTTATTTATCGGTCTGTGTAGTTATGAAAATGAATGTTCGAGAGATTTCAATTCTATCGGGTATTAGTTTTACAACAACGTATTCAATAATAATAGTAATAATATATATTCTCTACTATAAATAACATTCTATCTCTTTTATATATAACAAGCAAATATGGATACTTTTCGCACATTAATGCGTCAAGAAAAACAACATGAGATGGTTATCTTTGTTTTATTGATTTTGTATATTGTTTTCACGCCATCTGTTCCTCCTGCTCTCGCCCAGTATGCTGAAAGCACGATGGGTCAGGTCGTTGTTGTCATTCTGGCGATCACCCTCTTTTTAAGCACAAACCCGGTTGTCGGCATTTTAGGATTTTTAGCCGCTTATGAATTTATTCGTAGGTCTAGCCGTGTAACTGGTGTTTATGGAATTGAGACCTTTTCACCAACGGAACAGAAGAAACAGGAAGTGATGACTGCGATGAACCCTGCGCCGGTGAAGACTCTTGAAGAGGAGTTGGTGGATAACTTGGTAGTCATCTCTCCGAATGATGAGAATACCGGTCTCTCGGATGGCGGTTCATTCCAGCCAGTTCTTGGCGAGCTCCATGGCGCGGTGGAGCCTGATTATACCGGTCCGATTTAGAGAGTACGCACACACCACACACCACACACACCACACACCACACACCACACACACCACACCACACACCAACCCTTGATACATACGTTACGATTCATCGGTCGTATGTATCAAAGACAACCTGATACTAATATAAGAAAATGAATGCTTCTACCAATACGTCTCGAAGTTATTCAAAGGCCCACGTCCGCCACCTCCGCCGCGACTACCACCGCCCCGTTGTCCAGCTACTTCACCAGCAGCACTCACACGGTTGCCAATCCGATTAAAGACGAATCGAAACATGTAAAAGAGTATTGCCGCGATGACGAGACCCACCAATGTCCCGATAAGCGTTCTAAAAATATCGTTTTGTAAAATCGCATCCCAACTCAACCCAAATTTGCTGAGGTCGAGTTCTGCGAGACTACCAAGCTCGCCATTATTCGCGGATTGCTGATATAATACGGTGCCGTCTTCTCCCGTTGGATTACATTTGATATAGATATCACCGCCACCCTTCGCGTTGTTGGCGCCACGTTTGTTATAGTAATACATGTTTTTCGGCATTCTATTTTCGCTAATGGGGCCAGTTTTGGTGATGGCGGAATCACGCGACGAATCGGTCAAACTCGCCAACGAATCGCGAAACACCAAAATCGCGTCCTTTTTATGATAAACGATGTAATTATAAACACCTGTATGCTGTGGTAATAAATGGCGCCCGACATACGTGAAGAACCCCTCTTTCGGAATAAGGTTGCCTAAATTGAAATTATTCACATCAGAAATATATTTGCCTCCACTGCTTGATCGACTTGGCAGATTCTGTAATATCGTATTCATGATGTCAGAACTTTGCTTGCCAGTACCGTTGCCAATATTAATAGGAATACTCACGATTAAGTTACGCCCATCTGCGCTAGAATGATATGCGAGTATTTCCGCATCGGCTAGAGCCCCGTCATAGCGATGTAATGATGGTTGATAAATATGGATATGTTCGACTTTGTAATCCACGCCGTTGTATCTCGCTGGATAAATCCCGCCGCTACCACTATCATACGGAATACGTAGATGCGAACCTTTGTGGAACACATTACATGTGCTTGTGTTATATTGATAGGAATAACTACACGTGGATGAACACGCGCGGTCTTCTTTTCGCATAATATCTGATGTTAGATTGACTGGCGCATCACGAGACATATTGAATTTATTTATTTACTTACGTTGTGTATTTCTATATATAATATTATATATAAATTATGTATAGATGAAATTATCACGTAATAAGATACGAAAAATACGTAAGCAACAACATCAGAGTGTTCGAAAATGGAAAAAAGCACAACAGTCATCCGCTTCATTTAGACAAAGTCGTCGGTATCGTCGTAGCAGCAGGAGCGGTAGCGGCGTTTATGTAGATCGACCAAAACTTATGAATCGAACGTTGAAAAAGTATATTTCTGATTATGAATTACGTGAATTAAAGGAGAAAATGCGTAGGGAAAAACGAAAGAGGCGACAAAAGCGGCGGCTTCATGAGCAGCAGCAGCAGGTTGGTGGTGAAAAGGATGGTGTTACGTTTCCGCCGGAATTATTACAAGCAGCGGTTAATGTAGCTACGACAGCGGCGGTTAAAATCGTGTTGGAACAACAAGAACAACAAAAACAACAACAACAATCGAAACAAACGCCCTTAGATATAGTGAAACCCGATGGCCAAAACTCACCCATCACTTCTGAAACGAATTCAAATGTTGTTCCGGGTACAGAAACCGGATCCGCACCCGAATCCGCACCCGAATCCGATTCTGGGTCAAGTGCTACCACGGGTGATGCTCATGCACCTGATGCCAAAAAATCGGATGGCACCAAAAAACCGCCGTTTCAGTTAGGCCCCGAAATCGAAGGAGATATAAGCATCGGCATGGAAGAATTTGAATGTACAGATGAAAAAGACCACAAAGTATCGAAACTGGTAAGCTTTTTAATCGAAAAAGGATTGCCGTATTATATTCAAATTCAACTTAAATCTGGCGATAAGCCTTTACAAAAAAATGATGCGAGTGTATTCGACTTACGCCGTATATTGTACGGTAAATTCGCACAGAACATCAAAAATATAAATGAAAAAAAACGAGGACTGTATTTGGAAGCAAAAAATACGGTTGGTGTTGCGAATAGCGAATTATATGGCAGCAGCGAACCCGGAATCTTCATTTATACCGGTGAAAAAGGCCAGATATTGAAAGATTCAAAAGACAATTCGATTCAAGTGCGACTATTACAATCTGACCCAGACGCTGCACCGATGCCGTCACTTACGGATTCCAAACGTTTGTATAAACTCAAAGGAAAGGGTACTGATACTAAGCCGGCTTCTATTGATACGATAAAATTATTGACAACGCTCGACAAAGCCAACAAAATCGACATGTCGGAGTTCAGGCTACAAATCGCCCCGATGACGGAGGCAGAGTTGAAGAAGGACGCACAAAATATGGCTGCTTCAAACGGCGAAGACCCACAAGTAAAGAAGGTCGTTGATGAAGCAAATACCTACATCGTGAATCTTAGTCTAGGATGTAAGGTTGTTTCGATCCGAACTCTTAAAAAATCTCTAGAGAAGGCGCGTTTAAGTCTTGAAGATGAGAAGGATCCGATCAAACAATCCGCGCTAAATATTCTACTGATGCTAACTTCTTTATTACAGAACCCTGAGTTTGCAAAGTCCGACGGATATGATGATTTTAAAGATAAGGTCTTTGACTACTCGTATAAAATTGGGGGTTCCGAGAGATTGTATGGATTTACGCAATTGAAAACATTCTTCGACGATAAAAAAGACGTACTACCGCCGCGCGTGACAAAGGAATTCCTCAAATTGTTGAATTTATTAGGTCATGGTTCAGCTGGAGCCAACGGAGATTGCTTGCGTTTTGATGGTGCTTCTCCATCGTTTTATGAGCTTTCACGCAGTCGCACATATGAAAAGGATGGAAAAATTATAACACAAAAAGTAGAAACGTTGGAGAACACGTCGAATATGAATGGTTTTATGAAGCAGTTATCGAAAATTGGAGAGTCGCCTGTCGAAGGCGAAGGCAAAGGCGAAGGCAAAGGCAAAGGCGAAGGCAAAGGCGAAGGCAAAGGCGAAGGCAAAGGCGAAGGCGAGGCCAAGAGCGAAAGTGAAGGAAATAATGAAGGCGAGGGTAAAGAAGTTTCATCGACCAAAGCAGGTGAAGGTGCCGGTGAAGTCGCGAAAAAATCTGACGAATCAAATGCGGTAACAGGAGAAGGAACTGCGAAAAGTACAGAAGCTTCTGCCGCCACTACTGCCGCCGATACTGCCGCTGCCACTACTACTGCCGCTACTACTCCCGCTGCGAATTCAAATCTACAACCTTTGACGAAAGACCAAATCAAAGAGGTTGATGCGATTGATTCACTAGGTATTCCATATCATGCGTATGTAATACGAAAATTTATATTCGATGACAAGTCCAACGACTTAAAGAATATAAATCTAGTTCATTTTATGGGCTGGGGAACCGGAAGCGATGAATATATACCGGAACCAGAATCAGCAAAGCGAATATTCAATAGAGGAGAAAATACAAAAATAACACCAAAGACTGGTTCATACACATCCCTTGATGATACACCCGACAAGGTTATGAAGTTATACGAGAAGGAAGACATGGCGAAACTTGAAGAAAAGGCAAGGAAAAAAGCGGAAGAATACAAAGAACATGAAAAGGATCTAGAATACAGCAGAAAACTAGCTGCTGAGGTCGCAGCGACAACAGCAGCCACACAAGTAGTTGCTCAACAAGTAAAAAATAAAAAATAAAAAAATAAATAACTACAAAAATGTTCAAAACGGCAAATATCGTAATGAAGCACTATCATACGCGGTGACACGGAAGGCATCGTTGTAACCTTCAACATACACCATGTCGCCGGTGCTCACATTATTACAGCCATATTCGTTTGTTCCGCTTTTTCCATTCACAATCACCGGTAATTTAATTGCGTTGTTTTTGTCGCTAAGTGTATAAAACTGCCACTTGTCGCGGTTTGTGAATAAAGGGCGTCCAATCAAAGGAAGAATCGTCTCTTGTGAAGATGTAGAGGATGGAACGTTGCCGCTGCCACCGCTACCGTTGCCGCGCGTAAGAATACCAACTTGGCGATAGGTTGTATCCACCGAACGAGTTGGAACATTTACTCGAATGCCGCCGCCACCACCACCGCCGCCATAACTATCCATTCCGCCGTAATGGATTGTTTCAACACCGCCACGAATATCATAAATCGGTCGGGTTGCACCGACTGAATTGTCGCGAAGAGGCGGCACATATGGATTTAATAATACATCTTGGTTTGACGAAGGACCGCCGATACCGAAATCTAATGAATCAGCTAATGGATCTGATGACGCAATCAATACTGGCCCAGTATGACCGTAGTGAGTGTGGGCGTGGCCGCTACGATGACCGAAAAAATAAGAATGCGCATAAATTCCGACAACAACTATAATCACCGCGAATATCACTAACGTGACATTTTCAAAACAAAGCACCCCAGGCGGACATCTACGAGCCATACGAATAAGTATTCAAATAAATAATAATATCAAACGCGATAAGCTTGTTATTATTATAACATTTTATTTATTATTTCATTATTTTGAATACTAATTATAATATAAAACAAACTGTTGTTATTGAAATATATAACATGGCATCCATCGAACAAGAACAGTCCATCGCCGATTTTGTGTCAGGTTTAGTAAGCGTGATTATACCATCATATAATCGTTATGTATTGCTAAATCATTCCATTCGAAGTGTGCTCGCAAATACATATAAGAATGTCGAAGTCATCGTAATTAACGACTGTTCAACCGACCAACAATATTATTCTGGTGAGCTTGAAAAGTATGAAAAAACGACGGTTATTCATTTACCAGAGAATATGCGTGTGAAACATAAAGTCCCTGCGGCGCAAGGAATGACGCGCAATTATGGTATTGAAAAAGCGAGAGGAGAGTGGATAGCATTTTTGGATGATGATGACTTTTATTTTGATCATAAAATCGAAAAACAGTTAGAAATAATGAAAAAAGAAAATATTCTGTTTTCAACTACAAATATGTACATGATAAATCATCGTAATCTATCGATGGATAAATTAGACATAAACACGCTAACACTACATAATTCGAATGAACGTGAAAATAAAATATTTAACCTCAAAATGATTACGGAAAACAATCATATTGCGAATTCTACTGTGATAATTCATCACTCGATCGTAAAAAAAACTGGCTTACAGCGAATCGTAAGAGGGGAAGAAGACTGGGATTATTGGAAACGTGCGCTACAATATACGGATTGTTTGTATATCAGCGAGCCTTTGGTGTATTATACTTGGACGATTCAAGATAATCCGAATGTGCGTTACTATTAGTAAGTCTATTTTATTTCTTAACGCCGCCGGGTGTCGCAAACCCCTTCAACATATCGGTAATTCCTTTGATTCCTCCGTTGCCAGTAAGATGTCCCATAAAACTCTCGGCTGATTTCAACAAAGGACCCATTTCTTTCATGTTGTTCATGAGTTCTTTTTGTTGGTTCATGAGAGATTTCGTCTGGTCAGTTAAACCACGAACCCCTTCCTCACCAATAATAGTTTCGATATTGTCATATGCTTGTTCTAGCGTAGATGCGTAGTCAATCCGGTTGGCTTCTTTGGCATGGTGCGCATTTTCACCATCGTCATCTCCGTGTTCTTCGCCGTCATAGCTTGCGGGGGATAATGAAGCCATTCCCTGTTTTGTCTTATTCTTTTTATCTGCCTTCTTTCCGTGTAATGTTGTGTTGGCTTCTTTTTTTACCGTTGATTTTTCTTTGTCTGTGTTAGATTCTGTTTTCTTTGGTGCGTCATCCTTCGCATCGTCCTTCGCATCGTCCTTCACATCTTCCTCTCCTTCGTCAGAGTCATCCTTTTTCTTATTCTCCATTCCTTCCACGCCCTGCGAGCCTAACATTTCAAGAAGGAAAACAGTAGAAAATGCGGTCAATAAAATGATGATCATATTTTTACTAAAATAGGATGTAACAATTCCGATTAATGCCATGAGAACGACTGCGTTCATGTTTTGATTTGAAATATGGCGAACAAGACTAAATAATACAGCAAATAAACTTGCGTATAATACAAACTTGTTCTGTAAAATGGGTGTGTTGAACAACTTGCTGATGAACGATGACATAATATATATTAGTATGTGACGAATGATAATATATATATTGTAAGAATATAATAAATTGATTGATAATTTAATCAAAATTGATTTATAAATTCGAGTTATTATCTCAGGTCATTAAGGTTATATTGTATATGTCTCGTTATGAAATCGGATTATGTCAAAAATTTAATACGGCGATTCATGGGTTTGACATACATTCAAGCTCGCATGAAATAAAAGACCATTATATTTGTTTATACACCTTTAATTTTGACCTTTCACCGAGTTCGAATGAATTGTTTGAAACATTCATGATTCTTTCACCATTTTATAACGCGACGATTGAAATTATAGAACCGCTCATATTATATCCGGGCCAAGAAATGGTTGCTATTTATAAAACATTTTGGTTACGCATATTTCAAAGGATATGTCGAAAATGGTTGATTCAACGCAGGTTTTCTCGATCAACCAAACTATATGAGTTTCTTCTAAAACGGGAATACCGTTCCGTTGTTAAAATACCATTATGAAAGGTGCGTCGGCATCGACTTCTTCTTCGTCGTCTTCTTCTTCTTCGTGTTTGACTTCTAGCGCTGTATCGTCTTCTCTGTCTTCGTGTTCTAGTTCCGCATCGTCGTCTTCGTCTGCTTCGTCTTCGCTATCATCCGCTTCGTCTTCGCTATCATCCGCATCGACTTCGCTATCATCCGCATCGACTTTATCCTCTTCAACGTCGGTATCATCCGCTTCGACTTCGTATTCGCTATCTTCGTGTTCTAGTTCCGTATCGTCAGATTCGTCTTCATCCGCTTCGACGTCGCTATCCAACTCTGAATGTTCGATATCATCGACTTCGACGTCGCTATCATACGCTTCGACCGCTTCGTCTTCGCTATTATTATCAGCTTCTTCAATCGAAGCAATCAATTCATTCATTTTTTGAACCGTAACATCAATCACCGTATATACATTTGTTAGTTTGTCATAACTATTTCGCATTTTTTTCAGTAATAGTCCAATACGCTTTTTATCTTTTAATAACTCAGCTGTGATTGTATTTTTACGATGCGTGTCGCGAATCATACCGTTGATGTGATCGTATATTTCTTCTAAATAGGTTATCTGTGCCCTTTGCTCATCTACCATCGTATCAAATAGAGATTTCGCCTTCAAATACACCGACAATAAATGTTGATTGTATTTCATATTGTGACGAAGTTCAAGCATTTTTTTGATGATTTGAATTTTGGACTCTTTTTCACTTTTACGAAAATCATTCGTTGCGATGTCTCGATAAGCTAAAAAATCTGAATCGCCAAAATCTTCTTCTGCGTGTCCGTGTTCTTGAAGTTTCATCTTTGTATTACGTCCGTGCTATCCTAGTGGTGTGTATTATACGTTACTGTTATTATACGATTAGAATAAAAACAGTGTTCAAACCAATTTGTCTAACTTATTCCACCAACTACACGGTTTATGCCAAAATTCGGTGTAGAAAATATCACCATCCGATAAAAATGCGGCAATATAACTGTATGAACTTGCGGATGTAACCAGTATATCAGCTACTGTCATACCCACAAACGTATCTTCGGTGTTATCGTCCAGATGCATCATGACGTCTTTTCCAAGAATCGGATGCTCGCATAAATTCGCAAATTTTTCTGGTTGGCCTTGGGAATAGATGTGAATTTGTATCCGGTTATTCGGGTCATATTTCAAATAAGTACCGCGTATTTTTAAAAGAGACTGAATATAATATTCATTCGTATATTCTTCGCCACTATTTGGTCGGGTATCATCGCAATTTGGGCGTCTCATATGAACCGCCAGATGATGTGTATAGACCGATGACGCCGACGTAATACGAAATAGACGAAATCTCTCGGCGTTTCGATTTTTATTCTGCCAATAATGCTTCTTGATTCGCATCATACTCTTACTCTTCATACATGCGTCAATATTTCTTTCGACATAATTAAATATATCATAAAAGTCCGGCGTCAAAATGGAATTCCGAAGATCAATATCCATCGTTAGATAATTCACATAATGTGGCTTCATATTCATAAGTTCTTCCATCTTTTGATAAAAACTTGGTTCGCCAGTATAATTATGCGCGATTTTCGTTGGACTTTTATATACAAATACAGCATCTTCGCACTCTTCTGCGTAAATACATGTCCAAATATATCGCTGATATTGCGCACCGAATCCATCGTCGAATGGTAGTGACGAAATATATTTTTGTTTTTTTTGTGGAATCGTCATGGATGATGACAATGATGATGTCGATATCGTTTGTTCGGGTGGCGGCGAAATCTCGGTGGTCGGCGGTGCAACGAACTGACTCTCATCATTCAACTCATACGCATTCGGTAGAGTCTTGTTGTTTCTTTCTGAGGTTAGACGCCCAATATGTCGGTTTGTGATTTGATTATAAAACCCCGACATAAATCCGAGGCGCATCCATTGAATTGCGTAATCCATTTCAAAAAACTGATTCGGGGTATCATAATTTCCAACCGCAAAAATTGCTTCCATATCAATAATGGACGGGCGAAAACTATAATGCGGCCAATAATGACAATTTGGGTATGTAACATCATCACCAACATTCTTGTGTTGATGGAGCGCTACCTCGTGTTTCATACGCCGTAATAAACGATGACCTTGTATTTTGTAATCTTGAATTGTCTCGCCATAATTCCGGTTATACAAGATTTGCCGCACATTATAGCCCGAATTTCGCGCATCTGTCATCATTTGTGTTGCTTTTTCAATATAACTACCAGGTGTATGAAAAAGAAAATCATCTTCCATATGAATCCAATAGTCAGGACGCAGTTCGTTCAGCTTATTCCATATGATTTTCATGCTTGGGCGATGCCCTTTTTCGGATGGGGATTTCATGTAATAATCTATCCATGCGTACATCGTTTTCATTCGTTCGCGGTCGGCCTCACTCGAATTATCATCGACACAAAACCAGTAATCGATTTTATCAATATCATGCCACATGTTCAGAATTGAATTCACCGTTTGTTGAAACAAGTCGAGGCGCTTACACGTCGTAAAGGTAATCACGATTCGCGGAGAGATTCGATTTCGTTTGAGGATGACTTTTCTGGCCTCCTCAGCCATTTGAGTCACGGGTATGTTCCTGTCAATATAAGGGAGTTTTTCTAATGAACGTGAAAGATGAAATACTTCGCACGGAGGGATGGCGTCGGTAGCCGACGTGACCGATATCACCTCACATGGAGCAATCAGCGAATCTTTTACTTTCGCAAAAAGGCGATTCCATGTTTCGACATCGTCATTGTTGAAGCTGTCATTTTTTGACGCAATAATCGAGAGAAAATGATCCACAACAAAAAATAACCGCAATAATTCTGGATAAGATTCCTCTTCAAAAAAGTTTCGGTAAAACATTAAGTTGCTATATGTTGAACTCATATAATGGTACGGCATAAGATTGTGTCGAAGTATTGTCTTACAACATTCGTACCCGCTTCTTTTGTCGGAAATATAAAACGCGGATATAGAATTGTTATATTCAATAATATCGTCATATTTATCGGTGGTAAGGAATAGTTTATTTTGCGGATACTTATTATAATGTTTATACTTGTGATAAAGCGCATTCACCAATAGATGATTCCCTTCTGATCGTAGGTTCTCCATTAAGGTCGCGATACCTTCAATTCGCTCTTCGTCATATTCCATCGTTGCGCAGTAATATTTCATGGAATTGTATTTGTCCGATTTTTTGTAATAGAGGTTGCCAAGAGACAAAGCACTATAATACTTTTCTTGATTCCAGTTATTTTGCGTAAGAACACGTTGATACCATTCAATCGATTTATCGATATATGCGGGTCCAGCGTCCATCCAACTTTGTGCGCAATAAAACGCGTATCTCTCGGCAAGTGCCCGGCCACTCTCGCCGCCAGTTGCAAGTTCTTCGCGATACCCGCGCTCCAGTACCTCCGCATCCTTGATATATTTATTCGGGTCTTGACTACGACTCCCAACACGCCCCGACTCGACATAATAATTCCCTTGTATCGTTTGTGAGCTTTCTTCTTTATCAACGCAGGTGATATATTCATGAAGCACACCTACATAACGCCAGCGTTTTCGGTTATTCACAATAAGCGTCCGTAAATATACAAAGGATTGGCCAAGCTTAAGTTGATATGCGTCATGGGTAAGCTGACGCGGCATCCGAAAATCACCATGAATCGCGTCATCTGCGTCGAAAATAAAGAGATAATCGGTTTTATTGAATGCCATTTGTAAGGCAAGTGTGCGATTGAAGCCGAAATCACGCCATTCCACTTGTTCGATATGTCCGGGAATGTTTTTTTTGCTGAAGAATTCACGAATGAGTTCTATCGTATTATCGGTTGAACCCGTATCCGAGATGTAATACGCATCAAAATCGACATAACTCGTTAGGTTTTCAAGTGTTTTTACGATAATATGCGATTCATTTTTTACAATCATGTTGAGACAAATTGTATAAGATTTAGACGGTTGGCCTTGATACATTTCCGTGATTATCATTACGTTTATGTTATTACATTCTTTATATAGATGTGTTTAGGTTAATTTTTATTACTGTTATAGAATAACAAATAACAAATAATAAAATAGAATAATAACATAGAATAACATATAATAACATATAATAGCATAGAATATCCTCATTATTATGTCATTCACACGTTTTCATGATGACCCTGACCGTATTAAAAAACAGCTTCAACAATCGACTGATGTTGGCAGATATTGTTTGAATGTGCCCGGTCCAGGTGATAAACCACTTTACTACGAGGACCCTTATGTTCGCGCACAATTTTGGGCAGGTAATATCATGACCAATTCTGTTGATGTAGAAGCGGAATTGTTCGGTCTCTCACGTCGTTTGAACCGTGATTCCGTTGAGAATTATCATCATGATGAACGTGCATCGGTTGCTACACGCACAAATGAAATGATACGGTGCCCTACACGTGGTGGCAGTTCGGTTGAACAAACACGTGCTACACACCCCGCATGGATGCTGCGGGATGTCGAACAAGACAACTGGAAAATGCTTCACTTCGACCCTCAGGAAAATGTATTTATGCCATTCTTTAACAACTTGAATACCCGTATTATCGAAAAGGACCGATTTGTGTCGCAGACGACGGTTCCGGGTATATCCGATGATACATATTTCGCGGTCCATCCATCGAATCGCAATCCTGCGCTAGAAGGCATGGTTGGCGGGCGTCGGGATAATGAACGTGGTTTAGGCGTAGGCGGAGGCATCAGCGACGGTATTCAAGATGTCGGCGATATTCGTCAGTTTAGCGGAACGACTGCTCTGTTTTCATAATTGCGGCATGCAGGTTTATTCAATAATAATATTGTTATTATTATTATATGTATTAGAATAATATATATAATAATACCAGTAACATAGACATAACAAATGGCCGAAATCGCATTAATATTAGGGAGTCTTGGAGCAGCTTATATCGCATCTAATCGAAAATCCGGCGGAGTTGTGAGTGAAGGCTACCGTAATCCGAATGCGAATAACGCCAGATATTTGCCAAATATGAGTATTCCGATTACAAATTACCCGGTTGTTCGCCCCAATACCGGAACGAATGTAAATGAATATAATAACCCGAATGCTCACACCGACAGATATTATGCGAATAATGTGGATTATGACAAAATGTCGGCGGGTGTCGCTGGTGGTGTTGGAGGTGTAGGCATTCTTCGCGGTATTGCTGAACGAGGACGCGATAATACAAATGATAAAAAAGACATCATTCCCCAAACGGGACCTAACGCTATCACTGGCGTTGTTGGAGAAGGTTTAGATACACAGTTTGGTGATAATTACAGCAGGGACGGTTTCATGTCGCTTACAGGCGCACAAATCGACCCTATGGCATTCACCCATAACAATATGGAGCCGTATTATGGTGCGAAAGTGCGTGGTTTGACAACTGGTGCGAATATGCATGAGAACATTCTCGATAATAAAGTTGGTGGTGGTTCGCAATACGTCAGTAAGACCGAACAGGCGCCCCTTTTTCGTCCTCAGGAAAACATGCATCACCCACACGGTATGCCAAACCAGAACGACTTTTATCAGTCACGCGTCCTCCCCAGCATGAAAATCGCGAATGTAAAGCCGTGGGAAGAAGTACGGGTTGGACCGGGTTTAGACCAAGGATATAGCGCACAAGGAACGCTTGGATTTAATTCCGGAATGGAAGCGCGAGAGAAATGGATTGACCGCGGTGTGGATGAATTGCGTGTAAAGACGAATCCCAAGCTGTCGTATTCTCTGGAAGGTCATCAAGGCCCTGCCGCTCATTATGTCCAAAATGCGCCGACTACCGCGACTTTAGGACGAATGGAGAAGCATCTGCCGGATACATTCTTTGTGAATACACCGGACCGTTGGTTCACTACAACTGGTGCTGAGAAGGGTGAGACACAGCGTGCCATCGAAATGGACCGAGAGAGTAATCGACAGACGACGACGACGGAATACTTTGGCGCGACTGCGCCTGCGGATGGAGGTAGTGCGATGTATGCTCCTAAGAATTTCGAAGATACTCGACGCCAGACATATGATGGAAAGCCTATTATTAACCCTTATGCTGCTGAGAGAAATACCGCAACGGAGGCGGACTTTGGTCGTATGAGCTATAAATTTACACATAACAACCGAACAACGGTGCGTCCGAATGAAATGGGTGGCATCCACGGAGCGCTTAAGGCGGTTGTTGCGCCCTTATTAGATGTTCTCAAGCCATCCCGTAAGGAGAATGTGGTAGGAAATGCGCGAATGTATGAGAACGCACGTATGCCTGTTTCTGCTGCTGTGACCGCGACATTCAATCCGGCCGACCGCGCACCTACCACAATTAAGGAAACAACGGTGGGTTTGGTCGGTTTTGACCACTTGAATGTGGAACGCCAGGCTGCTGCTGGTTATCTCATCTCTCAGAATACGCCTGTGGATACCGAACGCGCGACAACAAGCACCGATTATTTAGGAACGGCGGGTGGCGCAGCGACACGTATGGGAAATGGCCTTTACAACGCCGCGTATAATCAACGCAATAATGTGAATAAGACCTATAAGAATGTGACGAACCATGGGTCGATGTCTCTCTTCAACTCGAATACGAATGTTCAGATTGACCGCTTAGATGCAGACCGTGCCAACCACCGCGCGATGGTTATGACGAATGCCCCGTCATCGATTCCCAGCATCGATATTTATGGTAAGATGACGATGCCGCAGAGCTACGATGAATCAAAACTAAACGAGAGAATTCAGCCGGATATATTAAACGCATTTAGACAGAACCCATACACACATAGCCTTCAAACGTATTGATTCGTAGATTAGTAGATTCATGTCTAAGCGAGAGATAATTTTATAACATTATAATAGTTATAACATTATAATTATAATTATTATACTACTACCTACTATCTACTATCTACAACAAATGAACATTCGTGAGTTATTTCAAGATAAATTCACGGTGATATTTTTCCTCGTGCTTGTATTATTGGTAAGTGTTTGGGTATCGCGCACGTATCGAAATGGCGGATTTAGTAGGTGGATCTCGCCCTCCGAAGGATATGGCACCGGCGTGATTGAAGGACTCACGGTGAATGATCATGTTCGTTATTTGGGGGAAGTGCGAACACAGAGCAGTCACTCGCCAACAAATACACAGGGGTCGCGAACAGATGGTTCTTTGTTGATCAACCAATGCTCGTATGTGAAAGACACCCCTACTATGTTTCGGTTTTTATTTACTACCACAGCGGAGTTACGCGGCGCAACCGGTGATGGCACGGGTGCCTCAGCAGCAAAAGTCATTACAATCAAAGTTCCGACCTACTATATTCAGAATACTGATGCGACTGGTTTGTCTGTTGCGATGCGAGCTTATACTGGTCCTTTACCTGCGACAGTCGGCACATCCGCTGGAACTGGCTCGAATTTGGACACCGCCGAAAACAACCGTGGAATAACTGCGAGTGTAGCGGCGGATGGTCAGCCTGATGCCGGATATTTCGTAGTTCGTTATACGATACAAACTGCGAATCCTATGGCCGCAGGAAAATATTCTCTCGAACTTTCCGGATTGAAATGGAAGAATGCCGAAATCAACCCTGCGTCGGCTGCTACCGCACCTGGTACCGACCTCGCAAATGTATCTTTATCTAGCAGTGCTGAACCATCGAGCGTTTCACCGATTTTAGTTTTCGTCAATTTGTGGCCGTCTGACGCCGCGAAACGGTTGCGTATTTTTGACAGCACCGCTTACGGAGGCGACCCCGCATTCATCATGTGCCGCAAAATATCAACCGAAAGCCCGCAATTATCACCGAACTACACCGGAACTGCGACCACATTTTCGATGACCATTATGCTTACAAATGCGCTGGCGTCCGGGGATATTTTCCTCGTTCAAGTGCCGTATGTCACACGAACCGCGAATGTTGATTTGGGAATTTCATTCTCTTGGACGAACCCGACAACCCAGCTTCAAAGCACCTTATCTACAATTTCTGATGCGGGGGTTGTCACGTCAGATATCAATACGTATGGCGGCGGCGTGAATGTCGTGGCGTTTAGTGTTGGTGGTGCTTTGCCGAGAGATACACCGATCCGTCTCTCGATTGCGGGTCTTCAAACACCAGCTTCAAGAACATCGATTACACAGGCGAAAATCCGGACGTATAAGGGTACTCCGGCTCCATCTCTCGGCGGAACATTCAACGCCGTTGGCGGTGTGCTTGACCAAGGTGAGTTTAATCTTCCAGCGATTGAGGCGAGAGCTTCTACTGCCGCGAGCACCGGCACTCCCACAAGTTCCGGAACTGCGAGCGATGGCACCACTTATGTGACTGCGGCGGCATCATCCGTGCTTATTTCCGACGTGAAACGCCAGATGAACTGGGCAATCGAGGCGCAGAAGGAATATGAAAGTGCATATAAGGCGCTTCGTGCTGCTACAACCACGACCGCGAAAACGGAAGCGCAGCTGAAATATGATGTCGCGATTGCCCGCCGTAACCGCCTGATTGCGAGTCACCCCGATTCATGGTATGACGGCTCCAACTGGCGTTATGGTGATGATGGTCATGTGCGTAAATGCGCGGAACCATCAACCCTTTCAAGCAACGAAGGCAATTGTCAGAATATTTATCGCCTGGATGCGAGCGGCAACGTCGTCAAATCCGCCGATGGCAACAATATTTTGCTGATGCGTAAATGCCCGTGGAAGTGTAACAATCCGGGAATGACGGGTTCGGACGCATGCCGTATCGACGCCGACTGCTTGAAGGTTACACGTTGGGCGACGTATTTACCGGATGGAACGCAAATCGAGAAGAATCTACTTGCGAGCACACGCACACAATACGATGATATTGCGAGAGATGCGAGTACGTCGGCGCTGAATGAGGACGATATTTACCGTCGCGGCATTACGCGCAATTTCCGCGGGTATGGTCGTCCAGGACGTATGCCGCCGGGACAAGGTCAAGGACGCGACCAAGGTCAATACCAATACCAATACCAAACTCCCGGATTATTCGGGTCGATTCGCGACGCTGCTGGAAATATTATTCGCACTATGGGCAACTGGATTGACCCGGATGATCCCGCAAGCAATCAACGCACCGACCGCCGTAACGCGTATTACTATGAGGATGGTTCGCCTGCGGCGACTGCCTACCTTGGTATGTATAATGGCCAAGGATATGAAGAGGAATCGCCATTTTATGCGGCTTCAAAACCGACGAACTATTACTATACCACGAATTATTATTACACAGACGGTGAGGCGAGTGGTGCTGGTGCCGCCAACGACGGAAAAAGCAACATGCCTGGAAAATTGTCGAATGTTCAACCATATGACCAAGTCATCAATTTCTAACAACGATGCGTAAAATGGAATTAAACGATATGTTCTCATAATTACAACGATACCAACCATTTGTAATCATGACAGAGAATCTAGAATTACAAGATATCCATAATCATATCCACACAAAACTCGACGTGTTTATAAAAAACCGCAAAATCCCGAATATCATTTTTTATGGACCACACGGTTCTGGCAAAACATTTATATTGAACCGATTTATTCATTCGATATACAACGGCGATAAAACCGCAATCAAAAATTACGTGATGCGAGCCAACTGTGCGCATGGAAAAGGCATCCGCTTTATTCGTGAAGAATTGAAGTTTTTCGCGAAGACGAACATCGACATGAAAGAAGGGACGATTTTTAAGTCGGTGATATTGACAAACGCCGATAAATTGACGATTGACGCACAGTCGGCATTACGCAGATGTATCGAACTATTCAGTTCCTCTACGAGGTTCTTTATTATTGTCGAAAATAAAGATAGTCTATTGAAACCGATATTGTCGCGATTTTGCGATATCTATATTCCACCACCGACGATTGTCATGACGGACGCGATGGGGGCGGCGACAACCCACAATATGACCGCTGTGAATCTTCATACCTACCTCGCAGATAAGGCGTGTAATACGAATAAAATATTGAAGTCGAGAGAAAGCACACTTGCGGACTTGATAACGATACACCCGAGTTTTTTACGGGGTAGTGCCGACGGTGCGGACGACGACAACGGTGCCTTGACGACGCCGATATGTAAAGATTATGAAAAAATACTCGATTTATCGGTTTATTTGTATGAGCAAGGCTATACCGGCATCGATATCATCAATTTTATACATACACACCCCGACATGAATGATATTCGAAGATACGAACTACTGATTATGTTTGACAAGGTTCGCAAAGAGTTTAGAAACGAGAAACTATTGCTATTTTATTTTCTTCATTTTATTGTATTTCGTTCTAATCTGAGTTTAGAAAATATTTCATTTATGTAAAGTCGCGGTCAGTATAGTATAGTCTAGAATAGCATTCACACCACACTATATCATACATACGATGGACGATTACTCAGTTACATCTCTTTACGAATCCAAGAATGAATGGGCGTCACGTCTCGTCAATATTCTCACGCCACTCATTCAAGAAGGCATACGCTCTATTTTTGACGAAGCGGTGAAGTTGTGCGTGGGGAACAAGGAGCAGGACAAATATTTGATGACGTTTCAGAATCTTCTCTCGAGAGTTCCGAAATGGAACCCCAATATTATCAAGGAAGAGACCTCGCGAATCAAGGAGCGCAGCACATGCGGGTATTTAGAAGATTTGATTACATGTGTTCATATTATTCATTTGAAGTGTATGACGGTCATGCGCGTGGGAAATAAACAGAAGAAAGTGGATATCAAGATACCGCAATTAGATGATTTCATTCATAAGATTTATGTGAATACCGCACGAAAGGTATATTCTAACGTCTATATTTTTGAGAGAGGGATTCAGCCACTTCACACCCAGCGCAACAATCGTGAGTTCGAGATTATTGTGAAGGAGTGTATCTATAATACGATTCGCGATAATATACCGGTGGAAGAGCTTATTAAGATGTATTTAGAAGATACGATTGAAGACGTAGTGGAGGTGACCGAAAACGAGGAAGTGATTCAACAAGAGCCAATTCTCTCGGAAGAGGACGCCAATCTCTCGGCGAGGCGACGCCAGCATCATGGAAGTACGCGCCGAAGACGCCATCGCGACAGGGTTGGCGGTGGTGGTGATCGCGAGGATGGTACCGAAGGTAGTGCCGACACGTCGTCATCAGCGCCGCCCACAATCGACCAGCTTGACTTTGTGGGTGAATTGAATGGAAGTGCGAATGCGGTATCATCGGTAATGAATGAAACGGCGAATGAAAGCGGCGGAAGTGGCGGAAGCGGCGGTGGAATTTCATTCGGAGAGAACCAAGTGCGAACCTTTGAAACAGATTCTTCCGAGAGAAAGAATGAATATATGACACATGATGACGACGACGCTGATGCCGATGACGAGGATATTGGGCGATTAAAGATTGGCGATGATATTCGATTGGATACACTCGATATTCATAGTCTAAACGATATACAGGAACTCAACGCACCGCCTTTATTGGACGATATTGAGGTGTTGGCGTAACTGTAAAAAAAATAATAGATTTTATTATATGGTCGATTATTTTTTATAATATGAAAAAGGGTCGTTGTATAAAAAAAAGCAAAAAAGTAAAACGTTTTAGTCATTCTAGGCGAATAACCAAAAAGAATAAACACAAGTTTTCGAGATTGAAAGGAGGATTGCGAACGTCTGATTGTGTAAATATAGGAATTACACATGCTTATCGATTTAAGGATCCTGACCATGCCATTTTATTAAGACGTTATATGTTTGGAACAAAGTCACAAGAAGATGCCTGGATGGAACTGTTACGTCTTTGTTTAGTTAAAAGTGTTCCCGTGTATATTCTTACAAGTGGCAATAAAGTTGGAATTATAAGAATGCTACAATTGGCTGTACTCGATAGGTATATAACTGAGGTATTATGCACACATCCCGAATTTTCGGTAAATCCATTAAATCGTGATACCGTCCCGAGCCATAACTTTCACGGACAAGATAAATATGAGGTGATTCATGCAATCGTTAGCGAACTTAGACATTCAACAGAATTAGGTTCCTCGCCAATTGGATATTTTTTAGATGATGATGAAGGTAATTTTGAACGTAACAATATGTGTTCAAGTATTCAAGCCATATCTGTTTTATCAGATGTTCCACCACCGGATTTTGATGATGGCAAAGACTTGAAAGAAAATGATATTTATAAACTGAATGTTAACGATTTACGACTAACAGCGATTGATGATCCCGAACCAGATTTTAATTTTACACCGATATCAATTATAAAACAGATATTTGAAGCTGTTCAAGGTGAAACTGTTCGTATTTTATTTTTGGATTTTGATAAAACATTACAAATACATAATGCGGCAATACCGTTTCATATACCAACGGTAGTTGATGTATTTTCTATAATTAGTAAGAATAGTCTGAACAAAAGGTTTGGTATCAACGAAGAGGCGCAACTACCAAAATAACAATAGCAATAACAATAACAATAGCAATAAACAATATATAATTATGTGATAGAGTAATATAAGATGTTTGGAAGTGGAGAATCCGACGAAGATGAAGGAAAATGGTATGACAATATAGTTCTTATCGATATACTCATCTTCATTTTTTCTTTCGCATTTTTAGCAATCGCAGGTGTTGTTATGTATTTTTGTTATCCACCGGTGATGTTGGCATTTCAGACGTCGTAAGTAATTCGCGTATAAAAAGCAATAAATAATTGAATTTGTATGTATATACATCTTTTTAGAACTATATACATTCGTTCATACGTCCTGTAAATAAAAATGTTCAATACGACGAAACTAGCAATCATCGGCGCCGCCGTTGGTATTGTGTATTTTTTGTTGAAATTCATAGAAATGCGGTTCGTCGATCATGATAACCAAAAACCGGTGAAGGTCCTTGTTCGCGATTCAATCGTTGTCTGTATCTCCTCGATTTTAGCCGTATTTATTTTGAATCAGTTTGAGAATATTGGCGGCGGTGGTGGTGGTGGTGGCGGCGGCGGTGGTGCGCCAGCTGTATTCGTTGATACGCCTGGATTTTAATCCAAATGAAGGTCTTGTTCTTGATCTTGTTCTTGTGCTTGTGCTTGTTCAGTCGGCTTCGCGGCTTCTTCGCTGCCCACGCCATCCACAGTTACACCATGGTCATAATAATGTTTTCCAACTTTGTTCAAGTTTGATAACATCAGCCACCATGCTTGTGTATAAGAGTGTTCGATGTATTTCAACCCAGCGGACCCAGATGATGCGGGGGTGTCGGCCCACTTCGCACAAAATCGACGAACATACGGAGCCGCTATCGCATTTTTATACTGCGGCATCGCCGGAAAAAGGTGGTGCTCGATTTGAAAATTGAGATACCCCATCATCCATGAAACGAGCTGCGATTTCGTGGAAATATTCACAGTATGATGAAGCGCATATTCAAACCACAGCAGATGCTTGTCTTCGGGAATTACGCCGGTATAGGTATGTGACAGAGAGAAATGCCCGAATAAATAGATGAAATTCCAGAAATTCACCACCATCAATAGGAAGTAACACCACAATACACCGTATTCGCCGCCGCCACCAGAATAGAAAATGAGAGGCAACGAGAGATGAGAACCAGTCATACATACCGCTTCAAATGCGGTTTCAATATATACTTCTCTCGTTCGTGCTGAACACAAACGGTGAAAAACCTTCTTCGGATGAAGATAATATGTCCAAAATAAATGGACAAGAATACCATTGATGACAGGCAAGTATGTCCATGCTTGAAGCCGCATCCACCATCGATTCATAAATCGCGTAGCTGCTTTCCCGTTTGTGTTTTCTTCAAACGCACGGTCGAAAAAGGCGACAAACGGTGTTGTATCCAAATCGATATCATGCTTAATTTTCTGTGGTGTAGCGTGGTGTTTTTGATGCATCGTATTCCATACTGATGAACTGACCCCGCCACCAAACCCCATCGTGAATGTTTGGATGGCGCGGTCCAACGCACGGATTCCAGTAAAACTAAGATGTCCGCATTCATGTTGAACCCAGCCGCAACGCGTCTTAAATGCGATGAACGAGAGAATGGATGCGTAGATATTGTATGAAGCAAGCCATGTTCCTAGACCGAAGTAAAAGGCGATTTCAAGAAGGCGAAAATAGACGTGGATATAATCCGGTTCAAAGCATCCTTGTTCGACGAGGGTGGCGCGCATCTCTCGGAAGTCGGCCGTCATTTCTTGCTGGTGAGGCGTGAGTTCGAGAGATTCGTTATCATCCGTTAAAACTGGCAGCGAACCCAGCATCTTTTTCGCCTTACTCGACCGATGATGAAACTCGTTGAATATTTCTGTCGCGTCGGGCGAATTCTTCGCGTAGTTGATAATATTCCCGCCGGGGTGTTTGAAGTCGGTGATGTCGTAGGAGACACCGTTGATTTTGATTGTATCGCGTGGCATCAACTTATATAGCCTTAATATATTCAAATACTTATTTTAACCGCGAACCTACATATAAAGATAAAATTGATTCGTTATGTTTATATTGAATATCATGATATGAAATCATCGTTATCGTTGTTATGCCTATCGCTACCGCTACCGTCGTCGCCCCCGAATCTGTCGCTGTCGAATTGGAACGCTCTCCTTCCTCCGACGATACTGCCGAATACTGGCCTCTTACCATGGATGCGGTCGAATCATGCGACCTCTCGTATATAAACGACAGCTGGTCGGAAGACATGATTCGCGACGGAATGCGTGCGATTATTCGTGTGGGTCAATTACCAGAAATCAAGCAGAAAGAAATGAACGTTTGGAAATATCTATCACAATACAGCCCGCCAGCCGACCGCGGTTTCATGTTCAGTTATGGTGATGACAAGGTTGTTACACTTGTTGGTAATAATATGGAAGTGGGTCATTCTGGATGCAGTATGGGATGGACCATGCGTAACATCGAATTCATCGCGAAGAATGGAGTTCCTGCTCACCGAGAGATGATTATCGAAAATCGTAGGCGTCGCACAGGACAATAATGCGGAAGGGAAGGAACACTACGGCGGCGGCTAGTGATGTAATCTTACGCCTCACAATAACACGGCAATCCATTCACGTCAATAAATAGGTGCGTATTTTTACCGTCTTTCAGAAATTTCGCAGAAAGTGCGGCATGTTTCTTGTATTTTTTATGCGTGATTTTATATTCATCAAACAGCGGATTATGTATTTCGTTGGAGGGAATATGTCCATGAACCGACCGAGTGATCATTTTATACAATTTGAAATCCGGATATCTCTCCTCACCGCTCGATTTATAGAGGACGTTTCGACCTTTGTCATCCGTCGTCCATTTTACAACCAGCTTAATAATGGGGTCTGATTTACACAGTTTTTCCACCTTCCGTAGGTCATAAATGAAATAATCAAAGAGTGCGCATGCGAAACGGCATAAATCGAAACTATAATTCGGTTCAACCGTTGGTTTGTCGGGGTTGTAATATGGCGGGAAATTGTATTGGGTTGCTGCGTCGCCTTTAAAATGAAAACTGTCGCTACAAATCAGCTCTCCGCGGAATTTGTATATGGCGCGGCCGAAGTCGATGATTTTGAAAATACGGCCATATGTCGGGACCTTGTAATACTGACCTTTGTAGTGATAGTAAATAAACTCTTCGGTGGTTTCAATAAACATAATATTATTTGTATGAAGGTCGTTGTGTGTGAAATTGAACATTTTTTGATAAATGACAAGTGTCATAATGACCTGGAACAGAAGCGACGTCCATTCTTCTTTTGTGAGCTCATCTCGCATCATAATATGGTCGAGTGTATTCACGCATCTCTCGAGTAAAATTGCTTGAATTGGAAAATCGTTTATTTTTACGATGATTTGTTCATCGTCGCTGTAATTAGAATAGCTGCTGCCGTCGTCGCTATCACTCTCGCCGTTGCTCTTGCTGACGTCACTTTCTGCCGATTGTGTGTCGTTGTCGTCGTCGTTTGCCTTTGCTTCGTCGTCATCTCTTCCGTGATCGCTTCCGTCTTCGCCATCAATCGTAGTATAAGATGAATTCGATTCTGATGTATCGCTCTCGCTATCACTGTCGCTGTTGGCCGAATTACCACTACTCTTTTTTTTATTCGACTGTAATACTTGTTCCGATGGTTCCACGTCATCAAAGTTGATTTCAACCATGTGACTATCACCGTCGGTGTTGGCGGCAGCAGTCATTGTCTCGATTCCAACGGCGTCGGTATTCGTCAGCGTTGTTGGCTCAAACTCAATGACATCTTCAAGAATTGTAATAGGGGTTTGTAAAACCGGGTTCAGCTTATTTCGCAGCTTCAGCCACTTATTGTCGCGCATACTCGATTCATCGTCCCCAAACTGCGAATAATCAATCGTGAATCGCTGATTTTCGTATGTATTAAAAAAGGAACAATCCGCCAAATAATCAATATCATCAAATACGTTCGTTGAAAACTCGCGTTGCTTACAAAGATAACTTCCATAATAATCCAATCCATGAACAATACCATGGGTATGAAGAGCTCGGCTTGTCAAATACGAAAAGAACCCATCCACATAAGATGAATTATTGGTGTTCAGCATCTTTTCTTCACAGTTTTCTGGTGTTGAATTATATTTAGGAAGCGAGGTCTTAGGGGGGGATGTGGCGGGCGTCTCGTATTTCCCAGACAAATACCGTATGGGGTCTAATAGCGGCGAATATTTCACAAACATCGGGACATTCGTCGTGTTGCCTGCGTCATCCCCAATTACAGTTTCTAAATGATTTAGAGAATTAGCATGGGTTTCGTCTGTATCTCCGCCTCTCGGATGCTCAATAATATTTTGTAAATAATATGTCTGGTTCAGTTGGATGCTATTGAAATTTGTTTCGTTGATATCAAAAAAACGGCTATAAATCGGGATATAATTCTGAATATCGTAAAGCTTTGCGGAATCGATTTTCTCCGGAGTATATTTGTGTTTGCGATAGTGAAGTTGGAATGTCGGTGTCGGGGACGGTGTCGCCATTTTCCTAAATGAATAACGGATAACGAATAACGAATAATAATATGATTCTTCGATAGATGTTTTATATCGGTTTTAAACGGGAACAGACTTCGTATAATCCGTCGCAATAAAATATCCATCATTTGTATCATCAAGTTCGTCATGAATTTAGAGCTCGCAAAATTCGACATGAAGGCTATCAGCTTTCGTCCAGATGAAAATAAGGGACCCGTCATCGTTCTCATCGGGCGCCGTGATACCGGTAAAAGTTTTCTCGTTCAGGACTTGATGTTTCACCACCAAGATATTCCCATCGGAACCGTCATCTCAGGCACAGAGGCCGGCAACGGTTTTTTCGCCGCCCATGTACCCAAACTATTTATCCATGACGCGTATAATACCGCCATTATCGAGAACATTCTCAAGCGCCAAAAAGCAGTCCTAAAACAAGTGAAAAAGGAAATGGATACGTATAAGAAGTCATCCATTGACCCAAGGACGTTCGTTGTATTGGATGATTGTTTGTATGATAACAAATGGACGAAGGACGTGATGATGCGCCTCCTCTTTATGAACGGACGTCATTGGAAGATCATGTTAGTCATCACAATGCAATATCCATTGGGTATCCCTCCAAATCTCCGCACCAATATCGACTACGTTTTTATCCTCCGCGAGCCATATATTGCGAATCGTAAGCGAATCTACGACAATTATGCGGGCATGTTCCCCACTTTTGAGAGCTTTTGTCAGGTCATGGACCAGTGCACCGAGAATTATGAGTGTTTGGTCATCAATAATAACGCGAAATCGAACAAATTACAAGACCAAATCTTCTGGTATAAGGCACAACAGCACGGGCCATTCAAACTCGGCAGTAAGGAGTTCTGGGAAATATCGAAGAATCTCGGTTCTGATGATGAAGGCGAGCAGTCGTATGACCCTAATGCTGCGAAAAATAGCAAGGGTCCGAAGATAAATGTGAAGAAGAGTAAGTGGTGAGGGAAAGCGCTCACGAATTGGTGAGAGTGGTTCTCCAAAATGAGAAGCGGTTTGCCGAAATTAGCATTTAATAGAATCCGCTTTTGTCGCAACAAAAGCGGTTTTCCGAAATTAGTATTTTAACCTTATTTTTCGCTTTTTTATATGAAAGCAACATCGTTGAATCCACCGCTTTTATAAATCCGCTTTTCATTTATAAAAGCAACATCAATTTCCTTGTTCAATTTTATGAAAAAAAAAGCGTTTTCATAAAAACCACTTTACAACCATAAAGCGAAATCAACTTAAAGACATCCGTCTATACATAGTATAACATACGCTCATAACGATGTCCTCCGCTTCTTCTGCCTCCGCCGCCTCTTCGGCAACTCTCAATATTGTTGAACTCATCGAGAAAAACCCGATTACAAAGTTGTCTCAAAAATATAATAATTTTCTTCTAGAAAAACTCCAAAAAAACTTCAGCACATTCGAACAGCAATTGTTTGTCAGTAGTTTTTATTGTTATCTGAATTTCGATAAGAATACTGACTTTGTTATTGATTTGGACGATGTATGGAAATGGTTGGGTTTCGCACAGAAAATAAACGTTAGAACATTGCTTGAAAAAAACTTCAAACTCAACGTAGATTATACTGTCTCCATTCCTGAATATAAAAAATCAGAACAACCAGAAAACGTGTCAGGTGGTAGTGATGAAGAACAACCAACTGAACCAATCATTCCATCTAAACCCAAAAACGGCGGTCAAAACAAACAAACTATCAAACTGACCATCCGATGCTTCAAATCACTATGTTTGAAGGCACAGACAAAGAAAGCAAGTGAAATACATGACTATTATTTATCATTAGAAGACCTAGTTCTTCATAGTATTGATGAACAGACCAGCGAACTCCGCGCCCAACTCGAACAAAAGAACGAAGTCATCAGCACCCTCAACCAAGCCACCATCACCCTGACCCAAGAAAAGAAACGCGCGGTCGAGAAGACGCTTATCACTCAGTTTCCTTTGAATACTCAAACCATTTATTTCGGCACCATCGACAACACCAACGCCGACAACGAGAAACTCATCAAATTCGGACAGACCAACGACCTCGCCACCCGCGTCGCACACCATCACAAGAAATACGATAACTTCATCCTCGCCGCAGCATTCAGAGTGTCAAATAGAACCGAAATCGAGAACCACATTAAAGCACACCCGAAAATCAAGCGCCAACTTCGCACGATTGAAGTGAGCGGTAAAAACAAGACCGAAATCATCGCATATGACAACACAAATTTTACAATCGCCCGCTTGACAAAACATATCGAGGATATTATTCACTCGAGAATGTATAATGTGGAAAATTTCAACAAACTGCTTCAACGCAATGAAGAATTGGAAGCCGAAAATGCGAAGCTTGCCAACGACCTCGAATCGAAAAAAAAGACCATCCACGACCTCACACTCGCCAATAATGAACTCAAAGAGAAGACCGCGCAACAATCCCAAGCACTTCAAGTCGTCGCGACCGAAAATGAATCTCCCTTCACCCAGCACATTCTTCTTCCTGAGAATGAAATGACGAAAAAGTTCGACGAGTTCGTCGCGACATGCTGTATCGTGCGTCCCGATGTGGAAGAAGAATCCGTAAATCTTGAAGGACGATTCCGTCTTTGGTCGCATACGAAACCAGCGAAAGAAACCTTCCACGCATTGAAACATTATATGGACGTAAAATTCAAACCCAAGCGTATCGAACGTATTCACGGCTATCAGGGTATCAAGTTGAAGACGGTGGAATACAAGAAGGTTATCGCAACTGAAGCCGAAAATCCAGCACAGTTTAGTGTTGAAACTTTTATTTTCGAGTGCTGTAAGTTCTCCGACCGTGGCAAAATCCTGAATTCTACACTTCTGAAAGAGTATCAGAAATGGAAAATCTCCGTGGGACAGACACCAAGCGAGACTGACATGAAGAACCTTAAGACCTATCTGAATGCGTGCCCGAACGCACTGAAGGCGACGATTTGGGCTGAAAATAATTCCAATGAAGGGTTTTACGGTCTCGCTCTAAAAGAGAGTTATTACACGATGACACAGGCAGTTATTCAAGGACAGGCCAACCCAGTGATTAGTGTCCAAATTTCAACCACCGGTAAGAAAGTCGAGAAACGCCTTGTCAATTCAAACCAAGTCTTGAAGACATGGGATACGATTGCGAAAGCCGCTGCCACCGAAGGCTTCTCCACCGCCAAAATGAGCCGCAGTGTCAAAGACAAAACAGTCTTCAAAGATTATTATTACTGTGTCGCGCAGTCCGTCTAAGCAACGAATTCACACGACTAGTAATAATAAACAATCGCTTTATCTTCGGAATTATAATAAATAATATTATCCTATAATATAATTCACTCACTCATTCTTCCATGAAAACTCTCCAATTTACACATCCGAAGACCGCATCTTCCACCGATTTTTCAGCCTCATCTGCTGAAGCAAAGAATTCATCTCTTAGTTTTGGTGGTGGCTACAGCCAGTCTAGTGGTTGGAATGCCAACGTTACATTCACCAAGAAATGGTAGATAGCATCATTTAGCACATTATTATTACTGTAAGTCACAGTAGTAATAATGACCATTATTTCGTTTTCATATCGAAATAATTCAAATACTAATTCTCCGCATCCGCCTCCTTCACCGATGACAAGCGCGACAATCCATGGTCATTTTTCTTATCCATGACAACATCATCACTCTCGAAAAGCTCTTTACGCATCTCCTCGACAGTCATCGAAAGAGATGACGTTTCATCGTTGTCATTCCAGATACCGCCACCGACACTCGCAGTCGCCCCGCTCGCTCCGCTGCTCGCACTGCTACCCTCCAAGTCCTTCGGCTTCGCATCCACCAACGTCTCGCCATCCTTCGCCAACATCTGCGTAAGTTTGTTGCCACTCTCCTTCGCCAGCTTGATATTCTCCTGAATCGCCTTCGCCTTCGTCTCCTTTACACGCTTATCAAACTCGGTCTTCGCCTGCTCCTCATTCTTCTTCTTCTCCGCCATCAACTGGTTCAAGGTCTCCTCCATGTATTCGACGCGACCGGTCTTGTATGCATCCGGATGAAACGGCACCCACATTCCAACTGGTCCAACGAAGACGTCATGGTTCGGATCCACCTCGCGCAACATCTGACAACGCAACTCGGCCTCCTTCTGAGAACCAAAAACGCCGCGCACCTTCAACCCGCGCACCGATGTCTGAAAGTTATGCTTTTCGTTGAACTCGGCTTCAAGGTCATCCTCATGCTTGTCCAGAAAAGTCTTGTATTCATCGTAGATATTCGTTTTCTGAAGGATGTCCTTCTCTTC
>Ga0194116_10000599_pt1 | contig 61145 bp, 55 predicted proteins | sample TA2MahsurfametaG_4_FD_148617 | JGI IMG/M metagenome (GOLD analysis project Ga0194116, IMG submission 148617) | Freshwater microbial communities from Lake Tanganyika, Tanzania - TA2015008 Mahale S9 surface | ecosystem: Environmental > Aquatic > Freshwater > Lake | place: Tanzania: Lake... | reverse complement strand
CACCACGCAGCATCCGCAATGGTCTTCATTTGCCTGAAACACCTTACAATCAATAACCCGTGGGTCGTATTGAATCCCCCATCGCCCCAATACGACCGCTGTATTTCCGCCGCCGCCGCCGACGCCACCGACACGTTCGATGATACCACGAAACAACGACTTCAACATTTTTATTCTAATAATACACGTCACTATATTTATATTTATACCTATTTTCCACAAAAGCGCTTCAATTTAATCTCTCGCGGATTGTCGCAGCCGCCGCCGCGTCGTTGTGTGCTTCCACCCCCGTCGACCGTATTTACAATGCTGGCGTTGAGAGAATCCCCGCGGGCGTCGGCAGTTGATACTGCGTTTGTATTTCATCGACCAGCGATGAGGGCGACGTTTCGTAAGAAGCATTGATGATACTCGTATACGTATATAATACAGAGAATAATACGAAAGCACTGATGACCTAAAGCACATCGGGCCTTTACAGCCCTTGTAGCAACCCCTCAATACTATCCAAGTCGGTCAAGAACCGCGGATACCGCGCGTGAAATTCGCGCATCCTCGCCAAACATTCCGGATAACACCTGTCCAAGAGTTCCTCGGTTACATCCGCCCATCTCTCGACGACAAGACACGGAAACCCAGTCACGGGATGATACAGACGGTCAAATACCGTATGCGTCCGGACCACAATCGGAACGCACCCGAGATAAATACATTCGTAGAACCGATGCGTATCCACACCACATCCTCGCGGACACAGCGCATACCTGCTTTCCAGCGTTTTATCATACACCACCACCGCCGGCACTTTTTCGAACGGATTCGCAGGGGCGTTAGCGTCAGCGTCATTGTCAGCGTGAGCGTCAGTGTCAGCGTCATTGAGATTATAGACAAACGACGCACCCGTGAATAGGTCATAGCATTCCTGACGCGTGGGATGCGTCCAAACGCTGAAACACAGTAAACATTTGATGGGTCGCTCGACCCCCGCCGCCGCCGTCCGAAGCATCGACACCCCCTTCTCATACAAACACGAATGATCAAACCGTCGATGCATCGGAACAACTGAACCGCAATCGCGGATCCCGATAGGCATAATGTGAACCTTCGGGTGGTCGTATTCGTTGTTTTGGACGAATATTCGAATACTTACTGGAAGTAATCTCTCGACAAACTCCCACGCAACCAGCGGTTCTTCCATGATATAAAATATGACGCGGACATTACGTGCTCGTAGAATCGCGACGAGGGTATGAACGGGAACTTCAGATTCTCTCGTCGATATAAAAATCGAATCTCCATCACGCAATTGTGCGGCATATTCCGCGTAATCATGAATCCCTACATTAATCCGATTGGTATAACACAACGTGCTTCGAAGCGCGAATCCGATTTGCGACAATTTAAAGATGAGACCGCGCGAGAGAGCCCGTTTTGCTTCCTGGATTGCGTTCATCGCGCGAGTCTTTGATATTTAGGATCGTTTCATTTTTATATGTTTTATACAGTGGATATACAAAATGGAACCTGTCGACGCAGAACCCAGTATCCTTCCGTTGAAAACCGACAAACGCGAGAGAAAGCATACGGCGCAAATGTTGCCGCCGGGTATTACACAACAAAAGATGAAGAAATATGTCGTGTATTATCGCGAGTTCATGAATCTAAAAAATGGAAAACGCGTTCCGAGAGAATATTTCAAGGTGGAGTCGCATCCCAAGCTCTCGCGACCATGGGTAAGTTCAAAATCGGGAAAAATATCATTACATGAAAAGTTGGAAGCAGCGAACCAAATTGTCACGGATTTAGAAGGATCGACGCAACCGACGCCGTCGACCACGACAACCACAGACACCGAAGAGAAATTTACTGTCATGTCGACAGGAGGACATGAAATAAGCCCTGCGTTCGCAACTGAGAGAAAATATTTACCGAAATATACTACAATACGTATTGTAAAACAGACAACAGCGTCGACCACCTTATCTCTCGTATATGATCAAAAGGATAATCAAAATGGATTTCGATGGACGTGTAGTCATACATTTACTGTTCCGACTCCACCGGAGTTTTCAAAACCGATGATTACGGAAACAAGGATTTCTCTCGAAATCTCGAAACTAAAGGAGAAAATATACGAAAAATACGCTGTGAATTTGATAGAATAGACAGACAGCAGACGATAATTACATAAACAAATATGTCACTGTAATATATAAACGCTTGTTATGACTCTTTTAAGCAAACTACATACGTCTTCTACCTCCGCGACGATAGAAGACGATGATATTGACCTTTTGACCCCTAAGGTGCCTCGCGGAAAACGGAGCGATTTAACTGAAGAAGACTTGGAAGAGTTTACACGTTCATTTTCGGCGTATATGACCGCGGGACATTTGGAATAAATTGAAATAACATGATGTCATGGTTGTAAAGCATTTGAAAAAAAATTGAAATGTTTTTCTTCAAATCAGTCATTAACATCGCTTCCATCAGAGAATCAGTCGTATACAAATGTCGTCGTCCAGAACTACTTATTCATCCAACCGCAATACCGCCGCCACCGCCACTCCTTACTGTAAGGTGTGCTATGACGCCGGAAAACCCAAATCGGAATATACCAGCCACTTCGTGAAGGACCAGCCCGGACCCAACGGAAAAGTTGTCTGTCCTACGCTCCTGAATCAAGCCTGCCGAATCTGCCACAAAACAGGACACACTTCGTCATACTGCCCGGAATACAAGTCGCGCCGCGACTACCGAGATGAACAACAACCCAGACGCGAAGAAGAACCAAGACATCGTCGCGAAGAACGTTACATCCCTCGCGAAGAACAACCAAGACACAACAACAAAGGTTACTATGACGGTCTTCATGAAGACACCGAACGCCGCGAAAGAGAAATACGCCAACGTGACGAGGAATACAACCGCCAACAAGATCGCCGTTATAAACCATGGCTTGAGGCTGCTGCGTTGAAAAAGCAAGAACCAGAAGAAGAACAACAACAACGCCGCCGTCGTGAGCCATACGCTCACCCTCACGGCCCTCGCCCGAGATTGACTCTTGAATCGGGATCGCTTTGTGCCTCAAAACACGCCACAGGTGTCGCTGAACCTGAACCAGCACTTCCCTCAGTCGATGTTCGCAAGGTGGAGCTGAATCACGCGTCCAAATGGGGCGATGAGGATGCTGAAGAGCCGTTCGTATATAACCCCGAACAAATGTCGCGCGAGTTCTTACAAGACGCAGTAATGTCATGTCTGACAACCGAAAGAGAACACGAATTCATCGCTGCGTGTGATGATCAAACCCAGATGCCGTTCGAATGCGGTCAGTAAAAAAACACTAGACACATATAACAACCAGGAGGAATAATAAGGTAAGGTATATAATTGTGTGTGTATGAACTAACACTTTTTTATTCCATTCCATTCCATTCCATTCCATTCCATTCCATTCCATTCCATTAAATTGAAATGTATTTGTTTTATTATAGCATTATACAGCGTTGTTTATAAAACATTATATAACTCCATCAATCATCGAATTTTTAGAAAGAGAAAAAATGGCGAGAGAACAAGAACGAATCGAAGCAGATGCCGCAGGCCGTGTCGAACTCCAAGAACATATATACAGTTACCCTGATGGAACCGTATATATTGGGCAAATGCGTGTGAATACGAACGGTGGTGATGATAGAAGCGGCGGCGGACTCAGCCATCTGCGTCATGGTCGCGGGACTCTTCGGACTCCTGCGTTTGTCTATGGTATGCCCCTCAAAAACTACACAAGCGATGAAGCCGCTGAAAATGCTCACCTCGCCAAATGGCACGAATACGCTGGAACATGGGAAAACGATAAACTTCACGGCTACGGAGTTCATGTTCAAAAATCCGGTAATGGAGGCGAAATCCTTATATTTGAAGGTGAATGGAAAAATGGGAAACCTGTGAAGTCGATTCATGCCAACGACGACGACGACGATACAGTATTCGGATAAAATACATCATCAGCAATATAGAGTCACAAATAAAAAAGTGTTAGTCACACACACACACACACACAGATACATACCTCATTCATATTATTCAAACATACTCTCTTGAGTTACACGGCGCTCTTGGATGAACAAACCACGTCATCACGCCATCAGCATTAAGTATTGGGGTTCGATGAATAGGATCATCATACATCTCTGGGTGCGTCCATTCGTTACGCTCTTGAGTGACTGTGAAGTATCTGATTCCGCCAAGCTCAGCCGCAGATTGTGGTTTGTAGCGGCACAAAGTCCCGGCTTCATCTTTCTGGATCGCTTTTTTCATACTTTCAATCTTTCTTCGACTCACCGTTCGATGTTTGGCCCAGTTTTGGTGACGCTCGCCTTGTTCGTGTTTTTGCCATAATTTGGTTTTGCCTCTATATCCACACACGCATTCCCAGTATTTGTATTCTCCGTCACCAAGTCGCCAACCGCTAACCGCGTGTCTCGCGATGAATGGGCACATTTCGGGTTCAGGATTTCTACATTCACGTTCCAGTCGGGTGATGACGCACTCAGTTGCTTCGTAGAGAATGATATCGCGTTCTTCTTGAGAAAGTTCCGACCATATCATGAATGTGATTCCAGCGTGTTCAGGATGTTCACTTGACACACGATACCATGCTGCGCGGTCAACGCGTTGTTCAATTCCGGAAGTATCAAAGAGGTGGACCGACTCGCTGTAAGATGGAGGAGGGCCATCAACGACGGCACCACCAGCACCAGCAGCAGCATATGGCGGCGGTATTTCCCGGTAGAGAGCGGCCAAAGCATTCATTGCTTCGAGATATTCGCCTTCGGTCATTTTGTCTTGATTGTCTTCAATAACGCGCATAAGCGTTTCCAGTTTGGGATTTACAGCGGCCATTCCGATTATTGAGTTCGTTCTTTGCTTGATTCGCTATGTTCGGTGTAATGTAAAAAAAACATTTCAATTTTTTCTTACAATAGTCGGCCATTATGAAATGATGATATTTCTAATGAATAAAATTGATATTATGCCGGGGTCGGGGCTTATTTGAAGATGAACTCGGTATAAAACAGAATAATGTTGACTCTGATATACCCCTAGAACCTTCGCTGCTTCTCGCGGTTATTCCGTTAATCGAACCGTAATTAGAGCCGGAATCGGAACTCAGTTGTAATCCGCTGATTTCAGCACCCCTACTTCCGGCTGCCGCCGCCGCCGTCGCCCCGATGGCAAAAACGGGTCGCGCCGGAGAAATTAATTGTCCGGTCATCACCTGAGGAATCTGAGAATAACGATTGACGCGCATAAAATGACGAACGTCGCGGAGAAGCGCGCTCCATGAATAGGTGCGAATGGTAGCTTGATTGGCGCGAAGTATCGAGAATACTGCGTAGGTGAGTGCTCCGGCGAATGCGTTGTTGATATATGCGTCGGCGGATGTTTGTTCGTCACGTGAGCCGCTGATCATAAATACTTCGCCGACTGTGTCGGTATACTTGGCTTGAACAAACGCTTTCTGCTGGGTGCGCCATACGGGGGTTCTAGCAGACGGTGGTGAAAGAAGAATACTAAAATCCTCGTATTTAAAGCGGACATCACAGCCGGTGCCATTATGACAGCAGTCGAGGATAACGTAGAGGCGAGCACCGCGGGGCACCTTGTTCACGAGAAGTGCGCGGATTTCGTCGTCGGTAATAATACCGCCACCGGCGGATGCGGGTGCGTTGTAATCAAGGGGGCAAAGGCATGAGTCGAGTCCGGTGACCTCATCGCCATTTGTATCACGAACAAGCGACCCATGGCCGGAAAAATGAAAAATGGCTTCATCGCCGGCAACCATCCCTGCCACGAGCGCGGACATTCCTGCGAGGATGTTTTGGCGGGTGGGTGGCAAAGCAGAGGCGGTCCCAGCACCAGCTGCGCCACGATTACCGTCGGTGAGAATGCTCACGGCGGAAGCAGGGTAAGCCAAAGCAGAGCGTATATAGTGAGATACATTTACGATATCATTATAACAACCGTTTAATCTGGCGTCGGGGTTGTTGTTGTAGTTGATGCCGACGAGAAGGGCGGTGCGACGAGGGGGGCGGGACATATTGTATTGTATAATTATAGGCTATAATATAATTATAGACCGTTATATTTCATATAAAGAATACCGAATAATAACACCATCACACACATACTCATGACATCCAAACTCGCGTTTATTACTGGAATAACTGGGCAAGATGGGTCCTACCTTAGTGAATTATTACTCGATAAAGGATACAAAGTATTCGGTATTGTCCGCAGGACGTCGTTGTTATTTTCGCATACCAGAATTGAACATATTCGCGATAAACTGACCCTCCGTTATGGCGACATGACCGACCTCACCGGATTATCGAATTTTATACACAATATTATACAAACGCACCCCGAATTTGAAGTATTCGAGATTTATAATTTGGCTGCGCAATCCCATGTCGCGATTTCATTCGAAATTCCTGAATATACGAATGACGTCGATGGTGCGGGTGTGCTACGCATCCTCGAGGTGATACGAACGCTGCCCTCATCTATCAAAAACAAAATCCGATTTTATCAGGCCGGAACAAGCGAGATGTTTGGCGCGGTGAAGGAAACCCCACAGACCGAGACTACCCCCTTCAATCCCGTTTCACCGTATGCCGCCGCGAAAGTATATGCTCATTATATTACGAAAATGTATCGAGAAGGATATGGATTATACGCAGTAAATGGCATATTATTCAATCACGAAAGCAGTCGTCGGGTGGAGAATTTCGTGACGATGAAGATTGTAAGCGGAATCAAAAATATCCTAAATGGAACGCAAGAATGTATTGAATTGGGGAATATTGATAGTCAGAGAGATTGGGGTCATGCGAAGGATTATGTATACGGGATGTGGTTGATGCTTCAGCAGCAGCAGCAGCAGCCCGAAGATTTCGTCCTCGCATCCGGAAAAACGCAGACTATCCGCACATTCGTCGAGAAAGCATTCGCGTTCAAAGGTATCGTTATAGAATGGGGCGGCGAAGGCGTCGATGAAGTAGGCAAAGATGCGGCCACAGGCATCACACGAGTAAAAATAAACGCGAAATATTTTCGTCCGTGCGAGGTCAATTTTTTATTGGGCGATGCGACAAAAGCGCGGGAAAAGTTAGGTTGGACATTTCAATACAATACGCTCGAGAAACTGATAGAGGAGATGTTTATTACACCGCCTCCGCATCCGTAACAAACAACCGGTTCATCGCGCACACTTCCGGTTTCTCTGAACTTCGCAACGCTGTGAAGATATGGCGCAGAATCGCATCGTGACGCACCCGAATCGTATAATCCTGCTGAATCGCACCGCGCCCAATACGCCCCATCGACTGAATCGCCTTTTCTTGCGACATTCCCTCTAAATCCTTGCCAATATATCCATGACAGAACTGATAATTCGTGCCATAGATATAGTCTGTTGCTGTTATGATGAGATACAACTTCTGATGCTTGGCGAGCGTCTTCATAATATCGGTGTATTTCTGATCGGTTGCGTTCGTGATTGCGCCAACGCCCATGAGAAGCAGGAGTTTCCAGTGATTCGCGACGTTTAAAAGCATAATCTGCTCCACCACTTCATCTTCCACGAATGACGTGAACTCATTCGTGATTGCGGTGCGAGTTGTCCAACGTTTGAGGTGCTCCAACCTGTTAGGAACGAATAGTTCATGAAGCGCGGTATATTTCACGGATTTCTTCAGTTCTTCTACTTTGATGTGAAGACGTTCTGATTCAGGATTCACTCGAGTATCGGATGTGAATTTCCTTGTTTTCTTTTCATCCGTGCCACTGCCGCTCCCGCCGCTAGTATCGGCCGATTCACCCTCTAAATCTTTGATAAGTTTCTCCGTCTTCATGATTTCTTCAAGCACACGTGTATTAAAGTCGATTGTGTCCATGATATCGCTCATTACAACACTAGGTATTTTCGCGGTTTGAAGCATAAATGCGGCAACCTTATCGACATTTTCTGTAAGATAAATTGTAGGTCCGTCGGTAAGCGTATGTGCGTCGCTTGTGGAGAGATTGACAACGGATTCGAATTTGCGACGACGAACATCCATAAGCGTTTCATATACACGTAGCCAGTATTTCGGGCGTATATTTTCAAGAAGAAGTAGATAATATTCCTTAATGCTTGTCATCGTAATTTCGCCAATATCGGAAAACATATTTTCTGGGAGGTATCGTTGAGAGGTTAGAATGAGGCCGCGGTTATCGTCAGTATCAGGATCATTGTAGTTTTTGTGTTTTTCTTTTGTTTCAGATGCGTCGCTGTCGCTGTCGCTGTCGCTGTCGCTGTCGCTGTCGCTGTCGCTGTCGCTGTCGCTGTCGCTGTCGCTGTCGCACTCCTTTACCGGTTTTGTAACCAACGCAATAAAGCGCAGGATGTCGCGTAAATCGAAATATCGCATCAGCGTCTTGTATGCCTTACAGTGTTCTACGCATTCCAATAGTTGGTCATAATTTTCTCCAAACATATAGTGAGGTAATTCGATAAATCCGTTTTGATTCACGATCGGTATCGACTTCTTGAAATCATGACTGATAATACTATATACGTCCGCACCCTTATCATGAAATTTCACCTTGAAATCCTGAATCACATCAACGATTTCGTCTTCGCGTGGCATCGTAGCGGACGAAAGAACCACATTTGGAATCATATTTCCGCTCCAATTGCGATGAATGATCGTATGAAGAACATGTTCTTGGTAGTCGAGAGATATCGTTGGTTCGTCCCAATACATCAAAAGTTGATCCAGCGGATGAAATGCCATCATATACCGCATCGCAAGCAAGTAAGACCGAATATCGCAAATCATGATTTCAACATTATCACCAATACTATTATCTACTTTACGTATACGGCCGCTGCGTTTGTCACGAATGGCCTCTTTTGCTGCGAAATAATGGAGACGGATGTCGTCAATATTGCTACAACCGAATGCGAATGCGATGCGTTTCTTCACTGAAATGGCCGCCTTAGCCAACGCTAGACCTACATGTCGCGCCGCACACACAAATATAATCTTGTATTTTTCAGACAAACCAAGTGGCGAAAGTGTCTTTCCGGTTCCCGTCGGCGCGATATACAGAATCAACTTTGCATCAGGACGTTTCGCAACCGTGAATAGTTGTTTTTGATGTTCGTATAACTCATAATCCGCGTATTTAAAGACAGCATCATTCTGTTCGATGAATCGATAAGCATTACGTATGAAACCGATCAGCTGAACTTGATGTTTCAATCTCTCTAGCACGTAGTTCGCGAAATCAATAATATGTGAATTCACACTCACCACTGACTTCTGAAGCATCAATTTCAGCGTATAATAATGCTTCATCCATTCGTTTGGGCCTATCGCCGCGGCACCACCACCGCCATCGCCGCCTTTGATCGTTGTATTTTTCGTTTCAACAATCGATTCAATCGTATCTATAATATGATGATCGAATGTATCACCAGACCCCCCAAATGTGGTGTTCATATTATGAATTCTCATCAGATCCACCTTTTTCAACGTATTTTTCGATCTCGCGCGTATTTCAAACTTCTTCACGCCAGAAACAGTAGCAGCGTGAGCGTCGGCGTAAGCGTCGGCGTGGGTATCCAGCAAACTGAGAATACGTTCAACGCGTTTTTTGAAATATTCATGAAATAAGTAGTCTTCCATTTCCGGAGTGTTTGCTATTTTTAATCGTGAAATAAGCGACATATGAAGATTGAATACATGGTTCACGTCATGAAACCCGTCGATAATCAGTTTCAATATACGCATTTCTGCTTCGGGTTCCATAATTTCGATTCCATTCCATTCTTCGCTGGTTAGCTTGACTTGGCATAGTGTTGTGTCGGTTACGGTATTTCCGGTTGAAGTAGTAGTAGTCATATTTGTTCGTCGAAGGTTGTGTGTCGAAGGTTCGTTACGTATGAATAACGTCAATACATTAACGTTATCTATGTAACTTTATATCAATTTTAGCCATATAAGTATTAGAACCGAATATGCGTCTCTAAATTGAATTAAATATAACGGCGTATTGTATATCAGCCGCAACTGGTTTATCTTTATTATATTGAATGCCTCTTCCTCTTATTATAAGCTTTGACGGGAATATCGGGTCTGGAAAATCAACGACATGCGAAGAATACGAACAATATTTGAGGAATAAAATTCATATGTGTGTCAGCGGCAGCGAAAAGGCGCCACTATTCCCAAATATAACATCGTTTGAAGAAGAGGTTTGTTTTTTAGACGAACCCGTGGCATTATGGAATCAAGTATGTGATGAAAACGGTGTGAATATACTCACGAATTTATACAAGAATATTCGAGCCAACGCGTTTAAATTTCAGATGATGGCGTATATCTCACGTCTCAGTTTGCTGCGCAAGGCGGTGAAAGACCCGAAAATCAAGCTTATTATTACCGAAAGGAGTGTTGAAACTGACCGAAACGTCTTCGCGAAAATGCTGTATGACGCCAGAGATATTTCGCATGATGAGTTCCAGATTTACACACTTTGGTTTGACGAATTCCTCACAGATGTTCCTTTGGGAGGGATCGTGTATATTCATGCTTCACCGGATGTATGCTTGGAACGTATTCACAAACGTGCGCGTTCGGGAGAAACAATTCAAGTCGATTATATTCAGCGGTGCCATCAATATCATGAGGATTGGATTCGCGGAAGGAACTGTCCGCTTCTTGAATTGCCTGCGAATGAAGATATGAACCAAACCCCGATGGTGATGTTGGAACGCATGGAGCGTATTACTGAATTTATAAGGGGCTTACTTGACCAAACATCCGCGTCCACGTCCGCGTCCACGTCCGCGTCCACGTCCGCGTGATAAACGAATTAAACAATATGATTCAGTATTCATTATTGAATCATATACGACACCATAATAATATGTCATCATCTACATCCAGCGAAGACGCTTGTCAATTCGTATCTAGTCGTGGATTACTGAAATCGTGTAAAATTCGGTCTACGAACCCGATGTCAAGTGATCCGAATGACCTTGAACATATTCGTATTTTTATTGCTGAACAAGAAAACTATCGCCACCACCTCCAAACCCCTGTATCCATCTACGTATGCTGCGACGCATTTCATAATTTTTTACATAATTACGCTTCGAATATAACGATCCCGTATTATATCGTATGCGGCGACGGTGACCTAACGATGTTTCATGAAGCGTTGCCGAGAGATAAGCATAATATGTTCGCGATGTTCATGCTTCACCCAAATATGCGCGGATTATTCTCTCAGAACATGGATATTCAAGCGTGTCGCACGTTTCTAAAAGAAAAAACAACCAAACTTTGGGCGGCAAATGCGGCGATTTTTAAAGCAAGTGATGCGCCGAAAACACTCGAAGACGCAATACAAAATGTAACTCAAAAACTCCGTCAAATACCGATTGGCTTAGATTATCATACGATTAGCGCAAAACCTTGGCACCCATGGGTAGCCAAAGAAGGAACTCGGTCGCATGAAAAAATCACACCAATAGAACAAGAACACATCCTTATTCGTGAAATCCGCGAAGACATGAAACCGTTTCATCAGCGCAAAATACGTATCTACTCGAATGTAATGTTGTGCCCTGACCGTTTCAACGATCGTGTAACCGCGATTCGAGAGATACCCGCCGACCTCATCTCTCAGCAAACCACTTTCATTCCTCGAACACAGACATGGCGAAACATGACCGAGTTCGCATTCGTATTGTCGCCATTTGGAAATGGAATGGATTGTCATCGAACATGGGAAGCATTATTATGCGGCTGTATCCCGATCGTGCGTTCCTCCGTATTCAACGAATTATTTGAAGGATTGCCTGTGCTTATTGTAGAGAAATGGTCAGACATATCATTACAATTATTGGTTACAGCTCTGGCTGATTTCAAGGACAAACGTGAAAAGAATGAACTCAAATATGAAAAATTAGACCTTGCGTATTATACGAAGATGTTCTCGTCATAGGCATATAAATTCAACCGGCGTGAATTGTAATAAAGCCAACGTGTATATATTATACTATACGTTCGACAAACGCATAAAATGAACGAACTAGACCGACTTACATCAATCGACCCAAAGACGGTGCCGAAAGTGCCTTTCCAGAATGAATTCAAACACGCAAGAATCGAAGAAATATATGACGGTGATACCGTAAAGATTATTGTATTGTTTGGCGATGTTCCTGTGCGATTTTCATTACGTATTCTTGGTATTGATACGCCGGAGATAAAACAGGGCGAAGGTAGATTACCAGAAGAACGCCAAGCGGCGATAAAAGTCCGAGATTATATGAAGTCGCTTTTCCCAACAAATACCGCCAAAATCTGTATTCGTGATTGGGATAAATATGGTGGAAGAGTGTTAGGTGATTTGTATTTACAAACCGGTGAAAATGTATCTGACATATTGATTCATGGGGGCTGGGCGCGTCCATACCACGGTGAAAAGAAGAAGGAATGGACGTTTGATGAACTTACCAAAATGCCATTCGTTAATATGAAATCTATATCGTCCTTTGAAACGTCCCATTTTGCGAACCTTGTGTGACAATCGTTGGCTCTGCCCAATATACTTTCAACGTGAGATCTCTCGCAACTTCATTCAACCACCAATCAACCGGCAAGTCGATCTTCTTTGTTAATCCAGCGACATAATCGCATATTTTTTTCGCGCACTCTTTGCTGATAATGTAACTGTCGGTGCATTTTGCGGCACCGTTGCCGCCCCATGCTGTCTCATGAAGGCATTTCTCATAAATATATTGATTTGGAATTTGTATGCTTATCGGAATATGTAAATTACAACCATCACCGATGAATAACATGTCATAATCCTTCGGCAATTGTGTCATGTATAACTTCAGCAATGGCATGAAACCATTTGAAAGAATGACGTCATCTTCAAATACGATAACCTCATCATAATTCTCTCGAACAATCAAACGATATAAGTAAAGGTGCTTCAAATGAAGCGATAATTCGGTTCGGCGATTAGTGACGTAATCGCGGCTAAATTCAGGACATTCGTCATCTGTGATAGTGTCTTTGTCGAACTTTTCGATGAATTCGTAGTTGGTGATACCGTGTTTCTCAAACTCTCGTATAATGTGTTGTTTTCTAGCAGTCAGTTTAGAATAATGATGAACAAAAACTTTCATTCGTGTGTGTGTGTGTGTGTGTGTAATTATAGTAAATTATATATCGCGCCGTTTATATTGTTTGCTATTTCCCGAATAACCATTTTATTCCTGTTGCGATGATTCCCGCACCCCCTACTCCATTTTCGGAATCAGTCGTTTCACCCGGAATATGAATACGAAAATCGTCGCCAGCACCATTATCATTATCATTATGATGATCGTTAAAATCTCTCGGATGTCGCGTTTCACAGCCGACTACACCGTCTTCAATAAAGCCGCCAACACCGCCAACGCCGGAACCCCCCGCCATCGCAGCCAGCAATACCGACTTCGGGCGATAACGCAATATATCGATTTCATATTTCGTTATTTTGAAAAGGTCCTTCCCGTAAATTTCATGAAGAAGCATCCATTCAAATATACCGCCGGTGTAAATATGAACATTCGTAAATCCGAGTTTCACCAGTTGGTCGTATTTGTGTAGTATTGTAATATCATTTGAATTTTTACCGTAAACGACGATCATGATGTCCGGTGATTTATGAATAAGCGCATTTACGACACGTTCTTCGAAACGAATATCTAGCGTGGTTTTTATAAGACAATGTTGTAAACTCGGAGGAAGCGTATTGATTAACAACGTCGAATGTTGGACATGTGAATTTCGATATACGACCATTTGAATATCTTCATAGCTTACTTTTGGAACGAGGCTAACTTGATTGCCCATCTTTACAATCAATACAATAAATAATGTTCTTAGTTATACTAACAATATTATTTGTTTTTATCTATTTTACGGACGATTATTCGGTTCAATTGAAGGTAATCACAATATCTACGAATTCTTTCTTAATACTTTTGGTAGCAGATGATGACAATTCTTCCCTTTTCTTACGGTTTTTCGGTTTTGATGTCTGTGTTTCCGTTGTCCCTATTGCTGTTGTGGCGGCCTCGGTAAGTCCATCAACCTTTATTTCACATCCATCTACGGTCGCCGCTGATGTATGATGAGATTTTGCCATCTTACGCGATGTATTGTTTCGAATATTCATGTCTGACTCAATCACTGAATAATTCTCGTGAATATACCGCAATACCTGATTTTCAATCGCCCATTTAAAGAAATTCAGCTGCCCGAGTGTGGTTTGAATATAAGTGGTCCCACCCATGTGCGGCACGTTGATTCGCTCCCAGCGGCAAAAAGGGTCGAAACGTTTCTTCGAATATGCGCGAAGCTTCAACTTATAATCGACATAAACCTTGAATCGTTTGGGGGGTGTTCCGCTACCTTCGAGGTCATATACCGTATAATGCTTTTTCGAATAATTCGTAACAAACCAATCCATAATACGGAGAGATATATTTGTGGTTCCGTTGATCACGGCAAGCATTTTCTCCATATTTTCACCGTCGTTTTCATGATAGAATCGGAGGACTTTATGAAGAAGAAGGTCATTTTGTGTGTTATAGAGACTGGTTCCATGGGCGAGGGTGTGGGTGGTATGTGCGGGCGTATGTGTATCTTTGGGAGGATGTAGAAAAGCCAACATTCGAATGTAGGATTACTCGTGTAATAAAGATAATAGGTTAGTATTTAAACCGATTTCCATCGGTTTTCGCCCGATTTCTATCGGTTTTCGCCCGATTTGCGTCGGTCAATATAGCATATAAACGTATTTCATAATGATATATAACGACACAATCCAATTAATGTCTCTCGAACGCGCCAATTCTGAATCTCCAAAAAATAGCGACGAACGAATCGCCAACGCGATGCTTAAAACACCAGAATCAAGCGATACCGAGAGCGAGGGTGGAACCGGATCCGACCATCCTCCAACAAAAGTCATAATCGACTTGAAAAAGATGCCTGTAGGGCAGTATGAATATTATACCGAGAACTCTTCCATCATCAACCAAATGTTACTTTATGTGTATCATACAATAAACAATTTGGTGTATTTGGCCTCGCACAGTGATGACACACCCAGAGAACGACCGACCCCAATTAAACTCCGCCGTCGTCCTTACAAATACGACAAAGACGATTACTGTTATGCGCAGATGGGGTATGGCGAATATAAGTATACATATACTGTTCCATCGACGAAGGCAGAAGCAGCACGAACAACAGAATTCAAAATATCATACCGCCAAGAAAATAAAACAGTCGGCAGCAACAACGGCGCAGAGAAGTTCGAATCGATGACGATTCTCACCGATTCACCAGAACTCTTCCACCACTTTTACCGCGAAAGTGACAACTTCCTTGAAAACAACGAACAAGATGAATCAAAGCTTCATGTCTTTGTCATGTCGAAATATGGTGAGTGGATGCGTTATAACAAAATCCCGTCGAGAACACTCGATACGGTTTATTTCGATGATAAATTAAAACAGAAATTTCGTAATGATATTAAAGAATTCCTGAAGAAGGAGAAAGAATATGATGAATTCGGGATACCGTATAAAAAAAACTATTTACTGACAGGAATTCCTGGGAGCGGAAAGACGAGTATTATCAAGGCGATGTGTCGAGAGATCGGGTATAGCCTTTGTATCTTCTCGATTAACCATGATGTGGATAATAATACTGCCCTCGCAGCGTTCCGCGATATTCCGCCAAAGTCGGTTTTACTCTTTGAGGATATCGACTGTCTTTTCGAGAAACGCACGAGTTCCGACGCAAATAAGAGCCAATTCACATTCAGTCATCTGTTGAATCTATTGGACGGTGTGTTTTCCCGTAAAGGCCTCATTTCATTCATTACAACGAATCATCCAGAGAACTTGGATCATGCTTTGCTGCGTCAGGGACGGACAGATATGATTATTCATATGAACTATCCGAAGAAGGTGGATGTCAAGCATCTATTTCGGGATATGATGCGTAAAGAGGAATTGACTTCGGAAGAAATCGACCGTGACTTTGACAAGTTCTATGAACATATTCAAAAGAAAACGATAACGATGGCTGGGTTGGTTGGATTTCTCTTTCGGTATCGTCGCGCTTGGTCAGAGAATATCAACGAACTGCTCGATGCGGATAAATTCATCAAGGAGGTAACCAGAAATGTAGAGGACAGTAAGTTGTATGCGTGATAATCATTATTTATTCGCTTTGTTTTTTCTAGTAAATAAATTTGAAGCGACATTTTTCATTCTTTGGAATTTTGTTAAATTAGAACTCGATGATGAAGGCTGTTTTGATTTCTTCGGTTTTGGAACACACTCACAAACTACGGTTCGTGGTTTTACGGTTTGTGGTTTTACTGTTTGTTGTTCAGGAAGTTTTATCGGAATATCTATAATATCAGTGGTGGTTTCTTTCGGCGGATCGACTTGATGTCTAAAAGAACCTAATAAATATGGTGGTTGTAATTCTGGTGGCTGTGATTCTACTTGTTGTAATGTTGGTGGTTGTAATTCTGGTGGTTGTAATTGCGATTTTAATGGTATAGCCGGAGGTAGTCGACCCGGCGGAGAACCCCGCAATCCAATATGGTGTGTTGAAGGCTCTTCTGGTGGTGACACGGGGATGGGAACTGATTCAGATCTTGGTGGTTGTGGTATAAAATCAGGAGTTAGTGTTACATCCGAGTCTATCGAACTTGGTGGAGCTGGTTGTCCGATAGGCATCATACTTGGTGACTCTTCAACTGGTGCTCGTATTGGTGACGACTCTGTAAATGTAGATGACGGTGGTAACACTCTTCTTGGTGAGAATTCGGATTCAAGGTATGGCCTTGGTACGTATGGACTTTGTGATGATGGTAATTGTGATACCGATTCTGAAGAATTCAAACGTGGTGAAGTTAATAAAACGGTATCAAACTCTTTCAGAGGTTCCCTTTGTCTTGGGCTTAATGGAAGACCGGCGCTTCCACTTTCTGCTCCCAATACCGATTCTTTATGTAATTTGCTTTTTATAAAGTCTAACACCGTAGAAGTTTTATCACGTCCTATATCAATTTCCTCAAAGTTATGAAGCATTCCTAAACGTCTTTTAAAATCAGCATCGTTGTCATTAGGTAATTCATTAATAAAACGTATCTTTTCATTTTGATCATAATTTTTCCAATTACTGCTAGCATGTGACAACTTTCGTGTAATTGAATATTGGTCCCAATCCTCTGGCAGCACCCCTCCCACCATAACCTTCCGCTTTTGGGTATTCTTACGTTTTTTTTGTTTTTTACGCCGAATTGTTGTTTTTTTACCTCCGTTGAAATTAAAACCTCCTTTATTTCTCAAATCATTTCTCAAATCCAGACGCCGAAAACCCGCCGCCGCTGATGTTGGAGGTGGTGGAATTTTTAGTTCAATAGTAACCACGCGTTTAGAAGGAGTTACATTCGCATTCGACACATTAAATTCTATTTTGTCACCAGGATTTCCGGCAGTTAATTCTTTAAACGTTTTGAGATTAACAGAAGGAAGATCACGTAATAATGTTCCATTTATTGCGATAATTTCATCCCCTTCAATAAATGTTTCATTAGGATTTCTTGACAGATTTAAGGGTTTCTTAATTTTTATTTTTTGATTTTCAACATCAAAAGTTAAATCATTCGAATCTATATTAAGTGATCCGTTACGCCGTACTGGTGGAATTATTGTGGACTGAGGAGAGCGATACAAATCGACATTAGTATTCAACGCCGACTGGGGGTTAGCTAATGGTGGAAGTTGTCTAGTTGATAAGACACGACGAACCGCTCCCGAACCTTGCGGAACAGTTGGATTTCCTTGACTCGATCTAAATAGATGTGGTTGTGAATTCTGTAATCTTTTCATATCAAGATGCCTAGACTGACTAAGCGGAATAGGCTGACTTGGCAGACTTGGCAGACTCTGACCGTCAACTGACACTTGTGTATTATGTAGCCTACTATCATCTTCTATTGCGGGAGAAAGATTACGAGGAGGAAGCTGACGTCTTAATTGTTGTTCTTGATGTTGTTGTAGTTGTTGTAAACGTAGTTGGTCTTGTTGTAATTGTTGACTTATCATATCTTGTTGCGATTGCTGTTGTGTTTGAAATTGTTGGGCTTGTTTTGTTAGTATATCTTGTCGTAACGCGTCTATTTGTTGTTGTAGTTGTTCATACGATTGAGCCGGTAGAACCGGTAGTTGAAACTGTTGTTGAAACTGTGGTTGAACCGGTAGTTGAACCGGTAGTGATGGTAAACTGCTCGCTACTGCTGCTGCTGCTGCCGCTACTGGTAATACCTCTGCCGAATTACCACTCTTTCGATAGAAATCTTCTTGTAATGTTAGTAACTCTCGTAATTTCTTATCATTTTCAGTCTTAACATTTTCGGTCTTATCATTTTCGGTTTCTATATATGTCGCGTTAGTAGGATCTCTGCATTTACAATCCCATGAACCAGCACCACCAGTCATGTTATTCATTTTTGTCCTATTTCGATATTTTGCGCTTTCATTCCACCGACTCCGTCGTTTGCTACCGTTCTTTTTACGCGGATATTGGTATTTTCTTGATATTCTATTGGTCATGACTACTATTATACCAATAGAATATTATTATTGATGTCGTATAACTCCGATGTTTCTTTATTCCATTTTCCGAAATGTAAATTGCTTTCCCATTCTAAATCTCTCAGCATCCATCGTTCCTCTTTTCAAATTACAATCCAAACACGCAATCACGACATTCGCATCGTTGTGACCGTAATTATTATCAATACGGTCGAGTGTCCATTGACGCCTACACATCGCTTCTTTATACGTGACCTGACAAATCTCTCGACAGTAGTGACATACAAGTTCAGCATTCACCATCAATTCAACAATTCGATTCGTTGTGACCGTATAACGTGGATCGTATATATTGTGATGTTTGTCTTGATAAATATAAGACTTACGTTTTCCGTCAATATCTCGAAGAATCATAGATAAAACCTGATCGGTGTCGGATGCGAAGGCAGAGGCGGAGGTAGTACTTCCAATACCAATCGATAAGTTCGCCACATATGCCTTCAACATGTCTAAGCTGAGAGATTGGTCACTCGCATAGAACGCGTCCGGTATTATTCTTGACTGTTTGACCGATATCTTTCTCTCGATTGTGGCATCAGGGTCATCCATCTGTTTCATTTTGTCTTGATTCCGCTTGCCTTGTATCTTGATTTTTTTCATACGTTATACCTGAATTGAAAATAAACGAAAAATAATAATTGCGAAACGATTACATATAACATACACTAAATATCGTCGGTTTCAAACGCCGACTCAATCTGTTCAATCCAATATTTCATCGATAATTTCTCATATCGGAACTCGTTGTTAGCGGATCGTTTCGCGAATTCTGAGAGATTTTTGGCCAATAATTCTCTCGTGACTTCTGACCAACTGTCTATCATTACGACGGGTAAGTCGGCATACAATTCTTCTATTGGTGGCATGGGTGCCTCAATCCTCCGCACAATAACGATACAGCCAAGCATCAGTGCTTCCCATGTTCGTATCGTATCAATACCATTTCCTCGCGGACTAATGACAAACGCATGTTGAGAATACGCACCCCATGTATCATATCGATTACACGGTGTTTCTTGAATAGACATTATATCTCTTGGTATCGTTTGAAACGCGTTATTTCTCTCAGCACCACCATTTCCATCTAGGTTGAATTGAAAGTTGATATACGCGCAATTTTTCAAAGAGCGTTTTGTAAAATGTATTACGGACGAACAAAGTCGCGAGAGATGCCGGTCCTGTGCTATCGCGGATGCCATAGGTGTATTCGTCCATGATACACGCCGAGTAAGCGTGCAATAATCGACACCATATGGAATCGGAGTGATTTTATTATTGGTGAACAGACCATCACATTCGCGTGATCTACAATTTATTGCGAACCATTTACGAAACAAAGACGTCTTCGAGTGATCGGCAACCGAACTAAAAAATGAACCCACTACCTCATCTGGAAATGTCATATCGTCCATACAACTAATAATAACATATGGTTTTTGAGTGTTATAGATGAACGGCAGTATATCTCGCTGAAAAAGCGAGACGGCGTATTCATTTTGTTGAATTATAATAACAAATTGAGAATGCGCAGCGATGATTCGAGAGATTTCAGCGTCGTCTTGATGCGGAAAATACATTGTTCGATGAATGAAACCTGTTTTTGCGCCGGGGTGTGATCCAGGACCACCACATGAGTAATGTTCGTATATTCCATTTATTGAAAATTTCTGAATAAACGGATTAGCGGTCTTCATTCGCTCGTTACTATTTATAGTATGTATGTTATAGTATTTATACTTTTGTTGTTATACTATACTGCATGATACACACTCCGATAATCGTTAAAAAGAAACGCGTCGATTCTCTCGGAACCATAACTCGATGCCTCGTTTTCATCGATGTAATAATATATAACGGGTGTAACATTCGCTAATGACTGATATCCTACGTATGTATTTTCAAAACCGATAATATACTGTTCGTCGTTGTAATACATGAATTTGGCTCGGTGATAAATATCCTTTTTGGGATTCGCGGTCGTGGTCGTGGGCATCAGCGCAGGCCAGTCATTCTCTCGAAGACACCAGTTTGTAATCATTTTCAATTCAGGAACGACCGAGCAAATAATATCGGCGGTCTCTTGCGAGCAATTCGCAACAATCACCGCATTTATTGTATGCGGGTGTTTTTCAATCCAACGTAACATATCCACCGCATTCTTCGTAGGTGTTACATATAACGGCGCATAAATTTTGAATGCCTCCAGCTTTTCATTTCGTATCTCCGAGAGAATTCTCTCGGTTTGAATAAAATCATTCTCGGCAATATGTGCCGCGACCTCTTCTAAAAAGGTATGAACATTCTTATAACAAATATAGGTTTTCCACTCGGAATAAGACATGAATGACAATCCGCGATTACGAAAAACCTCTAAATAACTGCGGTAATGCGCGTATGATGTATGAACAAGTGTGCCATCAAGGTCGAATAAAAGAAAATAGGACGAAGCACCGTTGCTGCCGATTTTCGGATGTTTGAATCGAGAGAATACATGCGGAATCGTTTCATCGAATGTATGCGTAAAATAATTGCGAATATTGAATCGGGTATCGAACAATTGTGGATCATGCGGTATGCGTTTCAGGCTCTCGACTCCATCGGCTCCATGGGCTCGCTCATTTCTCTCGGACGCACCAACAACATGAAAACAAGAGAGACCCATATACCCCGCCACCGCCTTTGTAATTTCATACTTCGTCAAACAATTATCGGGATTGTAAAAGTGATAGATTCCGCTGAATTTAGGCGGGTTGGTACCACTACTACTTCGGATACTGCTCACCCCAGTCATACTATCAATCGCAATCATCGCAATCACGCGAATAAAAATACAAAGGTCGGGAATATAAAGCGGGCGTTGAACTTCACGGTTATCGACATCGATGCACGCATCCACGCTGCCGCTTTGCCGAATGTCCATCACATGTCTCGCCAACTTCATGAGTTGATTTGTATGTAACGGTGAAGAAGCACGGCTTGTGTATAATGTAGGCGTTCGAATAATACAATAATGTGGTGCGCTACATCCGATATTCGAGAGACATGACGCCAGCGTAATCGCTTGTGTATAATTTCGTTGAACCCGCAATTCTGACAACAATTTACTCATGCCATAATTCTGGATTGGATTTACATTTGAAGTGGCAAAAGACGGCTGAATCGTTCCGTCAAACACATAATCCGTTGATAAATGAATAAAATAGATACCTTCTTTGGCGCAAAGACCCGACATATAATCTACGGCATCCACGTTAATACGTATGGCTGTAACCCAGTTCCGCTGGCATGTCTCGATATTTCTCTCGGCGACAAGAAACACACAAACACGCCATCGACTCTTATTCGCCGTAAAAAATGCGCTTACTTCTTCTTGATTTGTGAAATCAACTTGAAACATATTATCTCGGTCGCAGAATGCGACGGGCTCACGTTCGCGACATCGATAAAATGTGCCATCATAAAGAATATTCTCTCGGTCAAGTAAATCACAAAGGTCGCGACCGACCGAACTCGATGCTCCGCAAATGAGAATGGACATAAAAAAGGTTGTTCTCTTTTTACTTATTTTATATTACAACGACCTGTTTATGTTTTTTACAACGAGTTTTGGCGCAGGCCGTCCTTCCACTTTCCGCAATTCACGAGCAAACCACAACGGCATATCGCGCCGTTTTCCCCATTTCGCGATGCGGCGCTTCGGGGCGGACAAATAATAACTCCGATAGGAAGCAACCGCGTCATAAATGTCGGCGCCGTGACTCGTTCCTGTGCTGCGTGCGGGGTCGGTGCTTCGAATCTTGTATTCATCAGGCATCGCAAGCGCGAAGGGTGTCATTACTCCTGGAATGCTAACTTTTTCGAATGCGTGTGGTGGTGGAACGTTGCTGCGTAGGTATTGAGCAACGCTGTATGATTTGTGCTGTTTATGTGCTGGATGTCCGTATCTGTATTTCCATTCTGCGTGCATTGCGTCGATGAGGTCGAGTGTCCAAATGAAGTTGGCTTGTGAAGCACGGCACCAAATCGTCACGGGGTGATTCTTGTGCGCGATTTTATATACGCAGGGGTCGCATTCGATTCCGGCGGCGGCGGTAAGGAGGCGTTGGGTGGTGCATAACATTTGAACTGCCTCCAGAATGATTTTAGCGATATGTTTGTCCATCATATATTCCGCGATTTTAGTGGGGTCAAGCGAGAGAATGAAAAGGTTCATGGCGTCTGTGTCGGAGTCGGTGTCTGTGTTTGTATCTATCTTCGGCGTGCGATCCGACCGTTCCAAGAAATAAGATTTCAATTTTATCGAATTTAGGTGAAAATGGATATAAAACTATTTCTCATAATATATTATAAAATGCTTTTGATCCCCGACTCTTCTCCTGCCGACGTTGCCGACGCCAAGGCTCGCATTTCCGGTTCTGTTTCTGGAACTGTGAACTTCTCTTTTGGCCGCCCTTCCGCCAAGTCTACCTATATGTCTAACGGCTATATGATGAACTCTAACGGATATTTAGCGAACCCTACTCGCGCTGCCCAAGTTGCCGCGAATAACGCAGGTGCTCTTACTCGTGCTGAGGCTTCTCGTATGGGTCTGCCTCTTGGCGGCCGCCGTTAATTACGCACCTACGTGCGCACGCAATATGATATAAAACTATTTCTTTGATTATATCATAAAATGTCTTTGAATCCTGCTTTTTCTTCCGCTTCCGCTTGCGCCCCCGATGCGAAGTTTTCGTTGAACATCAACGCCTTCAACGGAAATACAACGAACTTTAATCGTTGCCCCGCACCGAAATCGTTGCCGTTGCCGATGCCGGTTCAGCCTCGTGAGGTTCCATCTACATTACCTCTTGGTTCTTCCAACAAGCCGTATTTGGTTCGCCCCATGTAAATAACCATAATATACAAAAAACAACTTTAAGTCATCTTTGTATATTATGTATATCTCAAATGCCACGTAAATCAAATACCGCATCCGCCACAGCACCCATCACCGAATCCGCCACAGCACCCGTCGTGACAGCACCCGCGCCCGTATCAGCAGACGATGCTGCTCTTAAAAACATCAACTATAAAAATATGCTTCTCACCGGAAATTACAATCTGTTGAAACCGGACATCGTTACCAATCCCAATATCGATGATATTCTTGAAAATGAAAAAAACGCAAGTAAAAGCGACCCGTGGAATAAACTGGATAAATCCGCAAAACTCGGTAAAATGAAAGAGTTTGCTGCGAGGCATGGAAAGAAGGAAAATTACAGCGAACAAGAAATCACCGCACTTTATCAGTTTCTTATTTCCGCAATCGACCAAAAAAAACTGATGCGGGCCAAGGATGTAACCTATGACAAGCTCACGGGTGAAATCGCGAGTATTCCATGTTTGATGTATCATGCTGGATTCAAAAAATTCACGCTGAAACGTTGTGAAAAGCGGCAATCAACGCTGAAATCTCTCGCACCACCTTCATCAAGTATGTCGAAAAAGAGAAAGTTGGCAGCAGCAGCAGCTAGTTCTGGCGATGACGCCGCGACCGAGACCGGGAATGGGACTGCCGCGGCCGCCGCCGAAGAGTCTTCTTAGCCGTATCCGTCGCCGGTTGTTTTCGTGATGCCCTGAAACTACACCGCGGCCCACATACCGGCTTCATCAGCTTACGCGTTATGTCGGCTTCATTTTCAAGTATCATATCGACCATATTGCGGTAAAACGGTCTAAACTTCGCACGGTTTTTCCTAAGCTCAGCAAATGAAAACCACCGAATCTCGGCCTTTTCCAAGAGTCCATTATGCGGGTTCTTCTTCGCAGCTGGCAAGTATTTCTCGAAGAAACGATAATTGTTCGAGTAATATTCTTCTAGTTTTTCATCATATTCGGTTTTAAATACAATCGTAGTGTATGTCTTGAATTTCAATTCCGCGATTTTACGCCGAACCGCTACCTTTTTGAGCGTGGATTGTGAACCTAATAATCCGTTCAGTTCTTCGCTGCCTTCTCTCGACGCGGCTTCCAATATCGTTTCATTCCGCTTCGTTCCTCCGCCAAAATCCGCCCAACCAGGCGTATCATTCAACTCATTCTCTCGACCAAACAATAAATAAATCACGCCTTTATGAACAGCAGCAGGTAATAATCCGGCACCGACCATTCTACAAATATGAATTACTACTATACCCTGATAAAAAATTAAATTGAAGTATAGAAACGTGTGATGTATGGATATAAACGTATTTCTATTATTTATGTATTTATATGAATAATACAAACGCACAATATGCTAAAATCGGTAATCATGAATATAATAACAACACTTATGAACGCAACAACAGAGACAACGACAGCGACAGCGACGCCACCCTCACAGATAACGAATACGCCGACGACGACAACGACTACGCCACAAACGCCGCCACCGCGACCGCACCGTATTCTCTCCTTCCAACCGATGAAGATCGAGAGACCATTATCAACGACGCGCTTGATGAACTGGCCGACGTTGCGCGAGAGAATATACTGGAATTCAAACGCGAGGATTTCAACACAGAAGAAGTCGTTGGAACGTGGATTGAAAGCTATTTGTGCGACTACTTCGCGGAATTCGCTGTCCCAATAAAGTCGGAATTCTCCACCGCTACCGCAGCAGAGGCCGACGCGTTGAACGAAGTCATGGAAGCGTATATTCGCGAGTTATATGATGAAATCACCGAGAGATTTTACGAGGAAATCGCGCCTCCTCGTGTATCGCCAGCGACACACCCCTCCACCTCCACCGCCGCCGCGGCCGCCGTCGCCGAGACCGCATCGGTGACTGCGAAAATCAGAGCACTTCAAGAAAAACCACAACCCGACCAACGAACGCCGGAATGGTATGAACGACGTAATAATTTAATCACGGCGAGTGCGGCATCCAAAGCGTTTGGGTCGCAAGCATCTGTGAATCAACTCATCTATGAAAAGTGTAAAAGCCAGGCAGAAGCAGCAGCGGCGGCGACGGAAGCAGGCATATCACATAACGAGTGTCAGCCAACACCGATTCAAGGCCCAGTCAATTCTCCCCTTCACTGGGGCCAACGATACGAACCGGTTACTGTTATGGTATATGAACACAGAAATAAAACGACGCTCGGCGAATTCGGATGTATTCAACACGACGAGCACCCATTTATCGGTGCTTCCCCCGATGGAATCAATATTGACCCCGCATCCCCGATATATGGCCGCATGGTGGAAATTAAGAATATCGTGAATCGAGAGATTACCGGACAACCGAAAGAAGAATACTGGATTCAAACACAGATACAGATGGAAGTATGCGACCTCGATGAATGCGATTTCGTAGAAACCCGATTCAAGGAATACGAGAGTAAGGAAGAGTATGATGCCGACGGAACCACGAAAGAAGGATATACCGCGAAGGGGAATGAAAAAGGAGTTATTTTATGGTTTCAAACCGCGCCGGCACTCACACAATATGGTCATATTACGTCACCGACACAACTCTACGAATATGCTCCGATTGGTGCTACGCCATATGAGTTTGATAAGTGGGAGGAGGAAATATTTGCGAAACATGAGCGGCTTCGAAGTGTATGGGTGCGGACGATTTACTGGTATCTCGATGAATACAGTTGCGTTCTTGTTCGCCGGAACCGACTTTGGTTCTCGGAAGCGGTGAAAGTGCTTGCGGGAGTATGGGCGACGATTGAAGAAGAACGAGATACGGGGTATGAACACCGCGCACCGGCGAAACGACGGTCGCCGGCGGCGGCGGGGGCGGCGGCGACAACAGCGGGGGTATGCGAGACACAGATAAGTGGCGGAACCGAGCTCAAAATCATAAAATTGGAAAGTGCGTTGTCGAATAATGGAAGCGAAGCGACGGCCACGAATATGGCGACGTTGATGGCGGCGATGAACAATACCGCCACCGCACAAACAAGTAATAGACGAGGCGGACGAAGCGGCGGTGGCGGTGCGAGACCGCACATTCCGAAAGGACCGTCGGAGGTTCTAATCAACTGTTTCAAAATCGACGACCTTGAAATAGATGAGAGTAAGGTATAAACAATAAGAAATGTTCATTCATTATATTTTTTATTGTTTGCTTACGCCCCTACCGCGTAAAATCCGACTCTCCTCGCGGGGTGGTCGAACGGCAGAGGTTCCGGAACCTTATACTCCTCAGGTGCCTTGGGTGCATACAACGCACCACACATCCCCGCCGGCTTACACGACCCGTTATCCGGAGTGACCCAATCACGCACATTATTTGTAGCTTGGTCATAGCTGCCGAGATTCGCAGCAACGGGGTATAGTTTGGAATTGTTCGTGGAGTCATTTTCGCGGAGAACCACCCCGTATTCTGGCCCAGCCTTTTTGGGATATACTGGATACAAGAGCGGCTCTTCGACTTCGCGCGGATATTCACCGGAAGGCACACGGTCGGCGGCAAATCCTTCGCGCTTATCATTGGCGGCATCACTACGAATCGCGCTAAAATCATGAATCGCGTCGATAAGCGGACCGATGATGACAACCGCAACAACCAGCAAAAATAAACCCAAGTATTCTTTACAATATTTCATTACACACGCACACCACCGAATAGATATTAAACCGTCTATGTATATATACTATATTACAAAAAGAAGTTATGACATCTGATTCCAGTAGCGCATCTGCGTGTGCTGCCTCCGCGTCATCGGCGTCGGATATGCACGTTCTGAAACGTAACGGCGACCGAGAGATTGTCGCATTCGATAAAATCCTTGCCCGCCTAAAGAAACTTGGGAAAGAAGCCGGAATCACTAGTGTGAATTATACAACCCTCGTCATCAAAATCATCGACCAATTATATGACGATATTCCAACAACAAAAATTGACGAATTAACAGCACAACAATGCGCGATGATGGCGGTTCAACATCCAGATTATGGCACACTCGCATCTTATATCATTATTTCCAACGCACACAAGAATATTCAAGGTGGATTTTACGAGGCGATGCGTCAGCTTTACGAATACCGCGATTCGCACGGTAAGCATGTCCCGATTATCAGCCAACAACTATGGGATTTTCTTCATGAAATCATCGATATGCCACGTAATGGGAGCGTTGCAGGTCCAGGGCCATATCTCGTCCATGAAGCACTTCAACAAATGATTCAGCATCAGCGCGATTATTTCATCGATTATTTTGGATTCAAGACACTCGAGAGGGCATATTTAATGCGGTGTAATGGCGTAATTGTTGAACGACCTCAACATATGTGGATGCGCGTTGCCCTCGGAATCCACTGTGAGCGTGTAACGGCACAGAGTATCTATGAAAAAATCGTGTTTATCCAGAATACATACGACGCGATGTCCCAGAAATATATGACGCACGCAACACCAACCCTATTTAACGCAGGCACACCCCGACCTCAACTGAGTTCGTGCTATCTCATCGCGATGGAGAATGACAGCATCGACGGGATTTTTGATACGCTAAAAGACTGCGCGAAAATCAGCAAACATGCGGGGGGTATCGGGCTTCATATTCATAATATTCGCGCGTCGGGTTCGCATATTCGCGGGACGAACGGAGCATCGAATGGAATTGTCCCCATGTTACGTGTGTATAATAACACCGCGCGGTATATCGACCAAGGCGGGCGTCGTAACGGGAGTTTCGCGATTTACCTCGAACCGTGGCACCCTGATATCGAGGACTTCTTGGAGATGAAGAAGAATCACGGTGATGAAGAGATGAAAGGGCGCGACCTGTTTTATGCTCTGTGGGTACCGGACCTCTTTATGGAACGGGTGCGAGGAGGCGGAGCGGGAGCCGGCGCCGACATGTGGTCGTATTTCTGCCCTGATGAATGCCCTGGTCTCGCCGACGTATATGGCGACAAGTTCAAAACGCTATACGAGAGATATGAACGTGAAGGCCGCGCACGAAAACAAGTAAAAGCGCGTGATCTTTGGCTTAAAATCTTGGATAGCCAGATGGAAACCGGGACGCCGTATATTTTATTTAAAGACGCCGCGAATAAAAAGAGCAACCAGAAGAATATCGGGACGATCAAGAGCAGTAACTTATGCACCGAAATCATGGAATACTCAGATGCGAATGAGACCGCGGTATGTAATTTAGCGAGTATCGCTTTGAATAAATTCATAGATGAAAAAACGAAAGTGATAAATATGACGGAACTCGAGCGTATCACCGAACTCGTTGTGGATAATCTGAATCAAATTATCAATGTTAATTACTACCCCACCGAAAAAACGCGCACAAGCAACATGCGTCACCGCCCCATCGGTATCGGAGTTCAAGGACTTGCCGATGTGTTTATGATGATGGATATTCCGTTTCACAGCGAAGAAGCCCGTGTGCTTAACCGAGAGATTTTTGAGACCATTTATTACTCCGCACTTAAAGCATCGATGACCCTCGCCGCGCGGTATGGCGCGTATGAAACATTCGCAGGTTCTCCTGCTTCACAAGGCATCCTTCAATTCGATATGTGGGGCATCGATCCTACGTCTGATTCGTATCCTGAACCAAAATATCGCACAAAACGATATGACTGGGCAGACTTGAAGGCCAAAATTCAGAAACATGGACTTCGTAATTCGCTCCTTCTCGCGCCGATGCCTACCGCAAGCACCTCCCAAATCCTCGGTAATAATGAATGTTTTGAACCGATTACTAGTAATATTTACACGCGTCGCACCCTCGCGGGCGAGTTCATCATAGTAAATAAATACCTAATTCGCGACCTGATTGGACTCGGACTGTGGAATGAACGCGTGAAGACGAATATTATTGCGAATCAGGGAAGTGTCCAATATATTGATGGACTGCCGGATGCGTTAAAACTGAAATATAAGACGGTATGGGAGATGCCGATGCGACATGTGATTGATATGGCGGCCGACCGTGGGGCATTTATCTGTCAAAGCCAAAGCATGAACTTATGGGTTGAAGAACCGAATTATAATATTTTGACATCGATGCTGTTTTATGCGTGGAATAAGGGATTGAAAACAGGGGTGTATTACCTACGAAGAAAAGCGAAACACCAACCGCAGCAATTTACGGTTGAGCCGGAGAAAGCGGGGGCGGCAGTGGAGGAGGAAGACGAGATTTGTGAGTTCTGCTCTTCATGAGCAGAATCACTAAGGTGGAGTTCTGCTCTTCATGAGCAGAATCACTAAGGTGGAGTTCTGCTCTTCATGAGCAGAATCACTAAGGTGGAGTTCTGCTCTTCATGAGCAGAATCACTAAGGTGGAGTTCTGCTCTTCATGAATAAATTGAAAATTATTTTCGAATGAATAACCCATAACAGGCTCATTCATGTTCAACATATCCCCATCAAAGAAAGAAACTACGACGCCGATTACGGTTCCAACGCATCCAGTAATAAAATGGACCACCGAACGAAACTTCATCTTTCCACCAGCACTTAAAATCGAAGACCGAGAATTAGAATATTCGCGTTTCAAATACATTCACACAGAACCTAAAATTGGTTCTTCATTCTACACTTTGATTTCACAATATAATCCATGGCTAGATTGTGAAATGACGCGTAAGAAACGCGCGTTCTTGACTCCGCGAGTTGGAGAATTTTCGTGTGCTGTGAATTATAGTAACAACGCCGCTAGCCTTAGCGATTCACGAAATGTGCCCAACTTCTTCCGAAATGAAAGCGTCGTCGATATCGTGAATTTATACTTATGGCCGTTACTTTATTCCCGCGCAGATGATGTGGTTGCGTGTCGGACATTTTCAGACTGGCGACGTCTATTTTCAAAAACGATATCGCTAGCATTTCCAGATTATGATTACTGGGTCTCAGTTGCGGCTGCTCGTGTTAGCGCGCAAGCATTGTCGGCTACATCTGCCTTAACCGCATTTATTCCATTATCGGACCAACAACGCACCGCTCGAATATTAAAGTATATTACACCTGCGCGTATTCTATACCTTCTTACCATCCGCGCCAACTTTTGGCCTTATTCTGCTTCTACTCGGTCATTATCGTATTCATCTTCGTCCCGTATATCGTATGGTTTATGCGCCATCAAACCAAAAATAAAAGAATACAACGACAAAACCGAAATCGAATGGCTAGTGAATGCCGACTTCCTTCGTAAAATGAAGAGGGTTCATGTATATTTTACATCGTCATCATGTGAAACTGCCGTAACGGTGAATGATTCAGATAGCGAGTGAAAATACTAACGACGATTATCACGATGACCAACACGACTATGACCACGACTGCTACGACGGCTAACATGACGAACATATTTTTTCATCGTTTTTCTAGCACGACGACTGCTGTGTATTCTTCGTCGTGAAATTCGTTTTCTTCTGGAAGAACCGCCGTCACTGCCGTCACGCTTGTGTTTGGATGCTCCTTTTGCTGCCTCTTCAAAATCCGTCCATTCATGGTTTGCTTTTTCTATTGCTGAACCAATATTTCCCTGAACGATGGATGATGGTTTACCATCTGTGCCTGGATTTAATGTCAAACCATAAAACGCACCATCAACGCCAACTAACGAGTTTTCTGTGCCTGTAAAAAATCGACATTCCGCAGGCGTTCGTCTTACTAGTATTATTGGGCGGTCGCCACGATTATCTATCAAAATCAGTTCATCTGTAACGGGAACCATGCGTTCTCCTAATGCGTAATTATTCGCTTGGTTTTTTTTCAAAAATGTATCATATATACTATTAACAACTCGTGGTGGTATATATCGAGTTCCTTGACCCATTGTAAAAAAACGTTCGTTTCTTGATTTTACACGTTCCAAGCACTGCTTTTTGTCAGAATAAACAATAATAACTTTTACGATATAACCGAATGTATTCTTTGCCATTCTAGTATACATTTTAATTTGGTCAATCATTGAACCAGTTGTATCCAATATAATATTTTTGTAACGTCCGGGCCCATACATTGTTGCATTTTCAAAAACCCTAGGTCGTAGTTTTTCGAGAACCAAATCATATTTAAACTGAATACCTTCCACATCTGACAGCATTTCGCCTGGTTTCTTTGGATTGGGGTGTTGTTGCAATTGTTCATTCCCAAATAATTTTATTTCATCTACATCAACATTTACTACATAATCATTCATTTCAGGGAATAAACTATTCACACTCGATTTACCAACACTTGCCGGTCCAACCAATATGAATAATGTGGGGGAAGGATTTTGCTGAGCAACACCAGTTGTTGATTGGACTAATCGTTCAATCAACGCCCTTTGTAAAAAACGAGTATCAAACCATACTTTACCTTTTTCTTCAAATTTGGCAACACGTCGGTCTGACGTCGGAGTTGTAGGAGTTCCAGGTTTTCCTTCAAAAGAGTCGTCGTCTGATGAATCGTCGTCATGTATCGCTTTTCTAGCAGCAAGTGCGCCTTCTGAAGAAGCAACTGCGCCTTTTGAAGAAGCAACTGTGCCTTTTGAAGAAGCAACTATGCCTTTTGAAGGAGCAGAGTCTTTTTTTGCGCGCTGCACATGGGTAAAAGTCATAACATCACCCCCTTCACTTGCTGCTGCTGCTGCTGCTCCTTGTTTAATCCTTCCGGATCTTCGTGAGTCTGTTCCCGACATCCTATCTTTATACCATAACCAAAGAAAATATTATCCATCACTTTTACCTTTATTTATTACACCGCCGTCGTTGTCGCCGTCGCCGTCATCTTCACGTAACACTTCAAGCAAATGTCAACATCCACCTTCGCATTATGAAGTCCCTCCGGGCTAGGCACGTCGGCACCGTAAAGCACGTGATACAACTCGATTAGTTTCGGGAATTTGAATGAAATTGTCCCGTCTTTCCATACCTTCACCAACTTACAAATATCTGTTCCATGCTTCATCGTGCAGTATTCGGTATGTGGCAACACAACATGAAACATCCTCGCGCGGTAAAACTCCACAAGGAGCATATTCTTGTCGAACTCCAAATTATGCGCAACCATTTTTCCGCAGCGATTGGCGGCATGCTTGAAATCCAATAACGCAACATCGATTGGGACTCCGCGCGCACGTGACAACTCACCTGTAATTCCGTGGATTGCTGTTGATTCTGGCGAAATTGTAATATGTGTGCCGAGAGATATAATGAAATCTTTTTCTTCTTCCACCTGCTTCGTTTCTTCATTATAAATCGCCCAGCTTAATTGGACGATATGAGGCCATTTGTCGGTTTGGTTCGTCGGAGTATTTTTGGGGGGCAGACCGGTGGTTTCTGTATCAAATACAAGCACGCGCATGTCGTCGTCAGGGTTGTTGCTCTCAGACAATATAAAGAATGACGTAGATTGCTTTATATTGAATTTTTTAATCAATTTTATATCGTATCGCTGCGCATAACAACGGGCTCATTCATGAGCTGTGATATTTACTGGCGAACGGCCTCAATCACAGCCGCAACGGGGCGAATAGCAGGAACGAAGGGTGCCACAGCCGGGATGACACGCGTAGCAATAGGGGCTGCCTTCTTAAGAACAGGAACGACCTTCTTCTTGAGAAAGTTCTTCTGGTCGGGGGCGGTGGCCATAAAATCCACACAGGTAGAGGAAGATGAGGAGAAATCCATTTGTCAAAGCTTTTTATAGTATAACCACATATATTATTCTTTATGTTCATTCTACCTAAACATAAAAATTGATACGTTTTTTACATCTCCGCTTTATCGAATAAATGTCGGACATGGAGTACGAAACTACGATTCAGGAAATCAAACGCGCAGCTACGCTGGTCGGCATCGCCAAGTCAGACAACGCAGACGGCCGCATCGAAAGTGCGATGAAAGAAACGCCATTTCTCAACGAACTGAAACAGATTCTTATAACCGACCATCCAGACTGGGACGTCGTGATTTCACCCCCTCGCGCATCATGCGATATTATGGTGAATTCCATCCGCATCAACCTGAAACTCACCGACTGTAAATCATCGGATAATAGCATGAACAAACCGTCGATATTTTACAGCATAACCGGCCTTACGAACTATCCATATTCATCCACCTGGAATGACTTTATCGAGAGAATCCGCGAAGCAAAAATCAAGAAACAGCGCGATAAGCTGACCGAATATCACTATCTTGTCAAAAATAAACTGACGGGTGATGTCTTATTGAAGCCCATCTTCGACATTCACACGTATGTTAGCAACCCGAGCAACGACCTTCAAATCAACTGGAAAAACGAGTTTCTTCACGCAGATTACGGTATCGGGGGCGGCGGCGAACAATACATGAAAAAAGTGGAAGAACTCCTGCTTTGTATCCAAAAATCCGTGAGAGAAATGATTGAACGGTCGCGATTATTTGCGCATGCCGACATCGCAGAGCTTCTTACCTAAGCCAATAGCAGCGAGGGCAGCGGCAGCATCGCCGTGCTAATTTGTTTGTGTCCGATTTTAAACCGCCTCGCATAGATATAATCCTTTTGAAATGTCGGCGAGTTCAAGTATTCGACGACATGGGTTAATTCTGCGTCGGTCGCGTCGTCGTCGGTCTTCGGAACAAGGCAAAGCAACGACCCTCCAAAATATTGAACCTTCCCAAGAAATGCCACATCTTTATGCCGCGTAATCGTTCGAATGTAGATACATGGCCGATCCCAGTATTTATGTATGCTTGAAATATTCCGCGGAGCACCCCATTCAAACCAGTTGCTTTCCGAGAACTTTTTAATCCGGCGTTCAAGTAATTCAGCCTTGTGATTGAGTAAATGTTCGTCGAGTTCAGGATAATTGGATGGCAGCGTCGTAGTATATATAAAACGTTCGACGCGGTCTTTGTCGGCGAGAACCTCTATATTTCCAAGGGGCGAACGATAAATCTCGTCACGTCCAGAGACAATCCCAACATAGACATGAAACCGCGAATCAAATGACGCTCCTGTCGGCGCCGCCTCCGCTGCTTCATACTCGCGAAACGTCACAATACCCTTATTCACATTACAATATACGGGTTTTCCGTTCAAATTCACAGTTTTGCTACTACACCCCTTCTCATAACGAAACACAAGAACATCGATACTAGCCCCCTCGAAGAGTTTTTCGTCGTTTGGAAACAAGAAGTCCGTGAAACTACCAGCACGCGTCATTGTATCGATGATTTCCGACGCACTTGTCAATTTGATGAAATCCGACGGGACGATAAATATCATTTCGCCACCATCTGCGTCGAGGTATTCAAAGCATCGTTCGATGAATTTTATATAAAGGTTTTTGGTTTGTTTTTGCTTGACATAGGGGGGATTTCCGATAATCGTTTTGAACTTCTCCATTATGGATTGTTTGGTAAAATCCCCGTAGATGACCGTTTGATGCGGTTCATTCAATTCGATAACAGGCGGTATTGTCGCGTCAAGTTCATAACACACCATCGGATAGTCTGGATTATACTGTTTGAACTTTTTCAACAAATGACCTGCGCCGAAGGATGGCTCTAACAAGCGCGAACCGCGGTGTTTTACTTTATCGAACACGAATTGTTGTAACGCATCGCTCACGGTAAAGTATTGACCGAGGTTTTTTTTGTGTTGCTTGCTCATTCGGCGTTCGCGTTCGCGTTTGTTTGTTTGTGCGTTTGTTTGTTATCATAGTTATAATTATAAATGATTTTTATCAATTTTTATCGATGAAAATCAAGATAAGCATTCGATACGATTCGATTCGATTCGATTCCATTTCATTACGAACACAACGCATTCCCGAACGCAACCACCGCCAGAATACCCAATACAAGCCCGATATGATAATTCACCTGCATCGTGCGATATACCTTCAACCATGCCGCCGTTTCTTCCCCCGACTTTAAATGAAGCACCATCCAATCGGTCTTCGGTGAGAGAATATAGTAGAAGTAATTCACGCTAAATGCGACGGCCGCGACCATACACAACGCCCCTCCCCGCGACCCACCTGCGCCGCCCAAGAAATACTTACGGCAGCATACAAGAAGAATCATCGAGAGAATAAATCCAAGGAACAATCCCATAAAATAGATGCCCTGTCTCTCGCGTGTAATTGCGGCATACCGGCGCTGATTGTCGGCCGATAACTTCGCAACGAATTCTTGGATTACGCCACCAGAACGGTGAGAGAATGCGCAACAGTAAATGTTGGCGACGATGAATATGAACGCGATGGCACAGGAGGTGGCACAGACCATGATTGATGGGGTAGTATATACTAAAAACACACTAAAATTGAAATGTTTTTATTCATTTCATCATAATGTGTGTATTAAATCTATCAATCATAAAGTAATGTCTCTCGCTGTGATCGGTGTTCCAACTGCCGCAACCCTTCAAGCAAATGCGATTCTGAAACAGAATAAAACCTCGCTGGAATTGTTGCTGAATATTCAAAAATCTCTCGACGAATTCAAGGACAAAGTCGCCGAGATGGACGAAGAAATGCGGACCGTGAAACTGGAAAATACAATACTCAAAAATAAAATAAATGAACTGACGTCGTCGTCTTCCTCGGCCAAGTCATCGCCGCCGTCACGCAGAGGATTTTTCGGGTATGGCGCGGATGAATTCTAATTACGATACGCTACGCAAACTCCTTATCCGCTCACGTGAATCGTCATTTTCTACGCAAACTCCTTACATATTCCATACGACCTCCTGTGCCACTGTGTGATTCCATGTTCGCGTATGCCGTCCAAGTGTTTCTTCGCTCCATACCCCTTATTCCCCCGTAACGAATACATTTCATCTAAAACCGGATGCTGGTCGCATAATTTTTCAATATAGTCGTCCCGTGCGACCTTGGCGAGGATCGACGCAGCCGCAATACAGGCATACGTATTATCACCTCCTTCCACGCAAACATGCTGGTATGTCTCCATTTCCTCCGTGTCTTCATTATAACCACGCCCCATCGGGATGAAGTCATTGCCATCGACAAGAAGCAGATAGTCGCTGTATGTAGGAACCGGCCTACCTTTTTGCTCCATTTCTTCGATGTGACCTTCAATCGTATTTTTTATCGCCTTTCGCATACACTGGAGTGTCGCACGCCGTATGTTGATGGAATCAATCACATCGGCTTCCTCATAGGATATCGCCCAAGCTACGGCATGTTCTTTGATATAATCCGATACCTCTCGTATTTTTTTATCCGAACTGAACTTCTTGCTGTCTTTTAGAAGACTGAAATCAAACGGTCGGCACGCGTTGCTGGCGGAAGGAAGTATGACCGCACCGGTATAAACGCGTCCAAATAACGGGCCACGACCAGCTTCATCTACGCCCACTTCGTAGGTATGTGTCGGCATAGGCATCGGCTCATGGGCGTTGTCATTCAGCAGAGGCGGAGCAACATACGAAGTTAATAGACATGACGCAGGTGTCAGTTTCCGAGGCTTCTTTGTTAGTATAACGGTTTCGTTCTGTTGTTGTTGTTGTTGTTCTTCTTCCATGATTACGCGTAGTTGATTCACGTATGATAAACCAATAAAGTATCAAACAGATTCAATTCTTTATTGGAAAACTTTTTATATACCTATAATATCAAAGTAAAGTCGTCATCATGCAACTTACAAAAGTTCATCTGTTTCTTATTCTGATATTCTCGTTGATTCTTGCGTCTAGTTTAGGCAACTATATCCGTGACGGTTTTACTACAACCAAACCTAGTGATATTCCCGACCCGCTCAAACCGGTTGCTACGAAAGACTTGCCGTCCAATACAAAACTGCCACAAACGACCAAATATGACCCGAATATAAATGGTGGTGTGAGTGCGTCATCACTCGGCACACCTGTTGGGGCTTTCTCGCCGAGCACATTTCCGCTGAACGCTCCTGGTGGAATCCCTGGTATGAATAGTGTGAGTGGAAATGACCAGGCGACTGCGGGAGCGGGAGGAGCTGCGGCGGCGGGTGGAGATAAGTGCCCCCCATGCCCTGCTTGTGCGCGTTGTCCCGAACCTGCCTTCGAATGTAAGAAGGTGCCGAATTATTCACGTTCCGAAGATGTGAATGCCCCGCGACCAGTGATGGCTGATTTTAGTCAGTTTGGAATGTAATACATCGAAATAAAAATAGGATATCGTCCTTTCGATGTATTATTATTATACACTTACTATTCGAATCATTATCCTTGTGCAGGGAGTTCGTGCTCGTCGTCCTCGGCCTCGTCATCATGATGATGATAGTTGATGACGTTGTAATTGTCGGCTGCTGCCTCTTCTTGGTCGTAGTAATACTGATATATCGCGGCGATGTCGATGTTGTTCTGGGGAGGAGGCGGTATTGCTACTGCTGCGTTCTCGTAATTGCCGTATTGGCGTAGATTCTCGTTGTAATTGTAGTAGTATTCGTGTTCTTCTTCGTCTTCATTGGCATCGGCATCTGCGGCGGGGGCACCGGGGGCGATGTCTTCGGGTTCGTCTTCGTAGAATTCATGAACACGATGATCGTCGCGTGCGTTCGGATCGACGACATAGTTCCCATAGTCGTCTTCGTCTTCGGGATTCCACGGTGGAACAAAGGTGAAACGCATCGTGTTGAAATCATCATCCATGAAACAGTAGTGAAGCAACTCCAACATCTCATCATCGTCGGCGAGATTTTCGAGAATAGTTTGTTCTGTTGCTTGTGAAACAACCGCACGGTCTTCCGTATTGAACAACCGATTGATGGTTTGATGTGTAGCACTACCTTCGCTGAACTCGCGTTGAATGACATGTCCGTCATGAAAGTGTCGATGTGGTATCAATCGAATAATAAAGATTGCCACATGAACACCGGGTCGGTAATTTTCCTGCATGATGAGTGAAACTTCCATTTGTCCCGCAAATCGTAGAGTATGTGTTCGGTCTTCAACGAACGCGATGGACGCTTCGGCGTAGTCACGAAGTGCTGGATTGAGAATTTCATTCCTGAACAAATCATTCCAAATTTCCATTGAAGGGACTTGAATTGAACGAATATGGTGAATTCGATTTCCTCTACGGTAGGCTTCGGTATTATTGATTTGGGCGCTGCGTAATCCACGGCGGTGTCTGACATCATCGCTTCGATTCCATTCGTTAGTGACGCGGTCGTATTCGTTCATTCCATTTTCATCTTGATCACGAATGTGGTTGTATGCCATTTTTTCTTTCTTGTATGTCTTGTATCGCTGGAATGAACAATAATGAAAAAAAAACATTTCAATTTTATTCACATTATTCATGCACGCTATACGTTCGCTCCATCTATTCGTCGTGGCGGTCGTCCTGGTCGTCGTCGTAGTCGTCGTCGTCGTGGTCATCGTCGTGGTCGTCGTAGTAATAGTCCTCGTCGTAGTCGTCGCGGTCGTCGTCGTCATACAAACCTCTTCTCCGTGGCACAACCGGTTCTTTCATTCCTAACGGATATACCCTTTCTTTGAATTCCTGGACTGCCGCCGCCGCTTCGCCAACTGCCAACACTTTACCTGTGTTCATCTTAGATTTTGGAAAAGTTCGTGCTGGGTCAATCTGCCAATCTCTCGACGTCACGTCTTCCGCGCATTCATAGAACGGTGCGTAGTTCGATTCAAACCGTTCCTTGGTGTCGCGAGTAACACCCATCATCGGGGCATCCAGATTCGGATGAACCCTCACGGATGAAGCATTCACCGCATGGGCTGTTCGTATGATGTGACGGCGGTATTTGACACGTAATGCCCCGAATACCGGATGACGCGATGGGATGTGATTGGCGCAAGATTTCAACGTCAAACCGTGTAAATTACAAAGCGAGCCTCCTAATTTCGGAGCGTATTGTTCTGTTACCATATCCGGTTCGATTGCTGAAAACGCAAGAAATGACGCGGTTGAACCATCCCCGGCAAGGCGAATCAGCGTTTCTTTCGTAACCTTCACGAAGTTGGAGTAACTTTGATATGAAATGTCGAATATCTGTGAAATATCATATTGATACAAAAGCGGCGTGACGGCATATGTCTCTGCTACCATAGACAACATCGTAACGTGTTTTGCGGATTTTCGGTCAAGAAATGCCGATGTCGAGTGTAAATCTTGGTCTGGCGGAGCACTTTGTTGACCACAAACTTCCATGAGTTTCAACAACTGACTGGATGAACGCCAAAATAACGTCATCATTTTTACAAACTCTGGGTCTTCGCGAAACACAGCCAGGCCGACGAACCCGCGCTTGAACATTTTGACCATAGCCATAAAACGATCGATGTTGGCATCATACAGCCGTCGCAGTTCATCTTGGGTAAGACGAAGAGCATCTGGTGTAATGTCGTCCTTAGTGAGGTTTGACTTGAAGTTGCACGAGAGGAACCCTACTGTGCGTTTTTCGTCACGCGACGACCTCATGATTTGCGTGTAGTATCGACCCCCCGTAATACATTCTGCAGCGAAGTTAGAATGGGTGCGTTGTTTGGTGATTTCTGTGTATTTTTTCTGTGTTCTTCGTGAAACAAATTGTGGGCGAGTCATGAGTCGTGAAACAAGCAATCCGGTCATGCCAGAAAGCCCGGTGATATGGTGTTTTTGGTAGGCCGACGCAATTTTGGTGAATGACGACACGCGAGATGGGTCATGAACAAGCGGATAAGCATGCGCACATGCCTCGACTCTGCGGTCATATCCTGGATTCACGACAAACGGAAATTCGCGCAAAACAAGGCGAGATGAAGAGCCGAGTGCGGCCAAAATGAGCGCATGATGATATGGGTGCGCAGAAATCGGTTTTTTTGAACGGTCGAATCGTTCCTTGAAATAATAATCGTTGATTTGCTGGATTGCTTTCGCCTTTTCTTCTGGGGTAATGTCGGCGGCAATATTCCAATCATTAGACCACTCGCTCATGCGTAAGGTGTTGAACAACACAGCGGCCGAACCTCCCGCCGTTGTCGGTCTCGTAGTATTGTCTGGTACTGCTGCTGCTGATGCTGCTGCTGCTTGTGTTGATTTCATCGTAGTGTCTGACTTGCTGGAACGCTGTCATCGGATGAAATCAAAAAAAAGATTTCAATTTTTTCGGGAGAAAAAATCATGCGGGAGCATCAATTTTTGCGGGAGCATCAATTTTTTCGGGAGGAAAAAATCAGCGTAGCGTAGTGAAGCCGAGCATCAATTTTTTTCGGGAGCATCAATTTTTTTCATTTCCGCCCCTTACGCGAAGATGCTCGACGTTGATATCTACGAGATTTACGTTTAAGTTTTTTGGATGATTGTTTGCCCTTACGGCGAGTGCCTCTTGAAGCGGAACGCTTACGCGAACGCGAACGACCACCACCATCATTCGGGATACTATGGGCTTGTTCTTCTTCTACACGAGCTTGTGGTTCTTGTTGTTGTGCCAGCTCAATATTTGCGATAATAGCCGCGCCAGGAACCGCAGCAGCATCTTGTGCTGCTTCTTGTGGGGGGGCTCCTTGCTCAACGTTCGCTACCACAACAGCAGCAGCAGCAGCAGCCCGTCTTCCGAATACACTTTGAAATAAACCACTAACTTGTCCAATACCAGCTCGGGCAACCCCAGCCACCGCACCACTACTAACTACTGCCGCATTCATTAATGATGCGGCACATCTACCTAATCCACTATATATAGCAGTAGTAGCAGCAGCAGCAAAAGCAGCATTTTCTTGGAGGGCATGAACACGCTGAGGTAAATTCACAAAGTTCTGACAAGATTCTAGAAATGTTCGCGGAATCGCGTCACCAGGATTGGCGCGTACTACATACTGCTGTATCACATCAAAATTCATATCGTCAATAAACTCCATCAAATGTTCTATGATAAACTGTTTTTGTTCTTCGAGTAGTTCCCGATTCGCGATAATTGACGCACGAACCGCAGTTTTCACGTGTTCTTTATGCGGCATTCTGGCAGCATGTCTTTCTCTAGCTAATATTTGTGCCGGACTGACACCTGGTTCTTCATCGGGTAAAATCTGTTGGATTACCACCCCTAAATGCTGTAACTGTTCTGCTTGAAAATTCCCAAACGCCTGAAGCATTAAACGTACTCTACCAAATAGATTTTTTGTTACAGTATCATTATCTTCAAGTAAAAACTCTTCCATTCTTTGAACAGATTGACTTGCTTGTACAGCGTTTTGGGTGTCATCAAAATTCTGTTCTGGATCTTCCTGTCCGGCATTAACCCGCCTCCCCACAGCAGCAGCCAAAATGTTTGAACGCATACCTTGTTCAAACACAAACAGCCTCATACCAAGACATGCGTTTTGTAATCGTTCAACATTTACCGTCTGATCTGGTCGAAAATACCCACGTAATGCGTCTAAGCATCCTGGTGCCGCGTCTGGGGTTAAATAGACTAATGTTCTATCATCACCTTCATTTTGAAGTATTCTTACAGCACCGGCTGTTTGATCATTATTTGGTCCAACGCGAATTCCCTTTAAATTTCTACCAAACTCATACAACGCAGATTCACACCGAGCCGGGGTTGTGACATCCAAACCATTAACAGCCGCTAAAAGTCGGATAACTTCTTGATTTGGTTTAGCTGGGTCTAATACAGCAGATCTTTCTTGTATTGCTGCAACACCCCATCTTGCCATTCTACCTGTAAAATCAACTAAATTAAATGAAAGCCCTTGACCAGCATGTGGTCTTGATAGGTATATCCGGAAAACTTCACGCAAACAACTAGTTGTAATACGTAATCCTCTCATCCATCCATTTCTCAATATATTGTTAATAAACGCAATAATACCTTGATCACCAAAAATTTGAAGGAGTGAGCGATTTTGTTGTCCTTGGGCAGGAGCAGCAGCAGCTGCTGGCGCTATTCCAGCCTGAGCTTGATTCAATGCTGCTGCCGCTGCTGCTGCCGCTGCTGCTTGATCTGCTGGTGGGGGGGCTAACCCCGCCGCATTATTATCGCCAGCAGCAGGATCCCCCTGGGCACCACCATTACGGGGAAAGTATCGTTGTGCTCCTTCTATTAATCTATCTATGGCGGCTCTTACTTGTTCTTCTACTATTCTCGGGTCTCTAATCGCATTCAACCCGAATAAAAATAATGACATAATGATGTATTGACGTTGTTCTCTGTTAAAATGCTGAATCGCCTGGATAAATGCTTGTGCGTTGTCAACAGGAACATTAAAATAGATAAGCAAATTTCGTAAATTTACCAAAGTACAATTATAATATACAAAGCAACATAGGTTTGTAAGCTGTTGTAGGCTCAACGTTCCAAACGTCATAACACTAATAACGGTGCTCGAAAATATACGTAAAGCATCCCTTGCAAGTATGATCGCAACAATCGAACCTCCCGCACTTACCAACATTCTTGCTGGGTTATTATCGAATAATAATTGTGTTAATGCTGTAATTGCTGCCTGAGGCCGATTAATACCTTGTACAATAGATTCTTTCAATAATAATTCAAAACCGTTGCGAAGGAGGTTATTTTCTTCGGTTAAAGCAGCATCGCGCCTTATTCCAAAACATTCTCTGAAAGTTGCGTCATCATCATATGCTTCGGTTAAAAATGGTCTGAACGCATCAAAAAATATATCGACGAGTGGTGCGATGGCTCGTCGTTGTTCCAAATCAGCAGCAGCCCTTATTCCCGGATTCGACGGAAGAAGACACCTAACTTCGTGTAGTATTGCTTCTCGTTGTCCTCGCAATTGACCTAACTCAGCTTGTAATGCTCCTTGTCTCTCTCTTCCTCGATTTGCTTCTGCTATTCTCTGTCTGGCAGCTATTTCTCTCTCTGATACTGCTTCTATATCACCGAGTTGTATTTCAATTTCCCGATTATCGACTGCTTGATCACCTCCGATACCACCACCGGCAACTACCATATATTGGTTCTAGGGGCGGCATTTCTCCATCATCACCATCAATTGCTGCTGCACCACCTGGCGCCGGTTCTCCTCGTAATCTCTTTTGTCTCGACATCCTGATACCTCTTACAACTATATATATATTAACCTGACATAAAAATTATGCCTTTTCCTCTTCCTTCTCCACCACCTCCCCCCTCTTCTTAATACACTGATCATCTACACTAAATGTCGGCACCTTCACTTCTTGCGGCACAATCGAAATCACACACTTCGCCTTCTTCCCATATAAAGGTTCGGTGCACCCCTTCTCATGTTGGCCTTTCTTCCCCGTTTTTCCCCGATAAAATTTCTTAAAATTAAATACTTTCGGAGCATCCTGTGTGCATCGAGACCGGAAATGTTCATATCTCTCGCGCACATCGCAGTATGAAAGCCCAGAGTTCTTCCCCAACATCTTATTTACAGTCTCATGAAGCTCATAAATAAAACGCGAGAATGTTTCACGACTTTCCATATGACACATCCGAATTGGCCGTGTTGCTAAATTATTCGTCAAATTCATTCGGCAATATTTACATGGAAGGACATTCCGCAAGCTGAGTATAAAGTCCATATACTGTCGTTTTTGTTCTTGTGTTGGGCTAACCGGATAATTAAAGCTCATCGTGTGAAGAAAATGCCACATACTCGGCCCCCATACCGTCGTAAGCATACCATCGCCGCTATTGAAATCCTTCTTGGTAAATGCTCTTGTTGTTTTGGAAGCGGTGCGTGGAATCAAACGCATGCTGGCGACGGTGTCGGTGCCGACGGTGGCGGCGACAGAGGCAGAGCCTTTACGGTGTTTGCGTCTCGTGCGCTCTCCTCTGCCACCACTAAGTATTCTGGCACGGTCTGACACCGACAACCGATGTCTTCGTTTTTTCGTCGTCATATATTTCGATTCTTTCGTTCGAATAAAAACGTTTTTGTCTTATATAATAGATATATTATTATTCACGATTATTATTTGCGATAACCAAACAATCAGTCCCAGTAATGACTGACTGTTCGCAGGACCCACATCACACACTACCGAAACAACGTAAATGGTTCATCACATACGGTGGTCCATCCGAAAACTATCACAGCGCGGTAAAACGTATATGTAATGAAGCAAGTGGATTCGATGTCTTTGATGAAATCATCGGTTATACAGAAAAAGACCTCATGGCCGACGCAACTTTCTGGCCGATCCATCACCAATTTATTGAATCAAACACCGGTAGAGGATATGGATATTGGATATGGAAGCCTTATCTAACAAAACAAACGCTGGATAAAATGAACGAAAATGACATTCTAGTCTATGCCGACGCGGGGTGTTTCATGAATAAAGATGGTAAATCACGATTATTCGAATACTTTGATATGCTGAATAGGAGCGCTGAAATCGGAAATGTTTCATTTCAAATGGTTCATTTAGATGAATTATATACAAAAATGGATATCCTGGATTGGTATGGTGTGAATGATGACCCCAGTATTATCAAGACAGGCCAATTGGTTGGAGGGATTTTTGTTCTTCGCAAATGTCGGCACACGATGGAACTTATCGATAAATGGTATGACGGTTGTTGTCAATATCATTTAGTTGATGATTCATGTGGCCGACTTCCAAATTTACCAACGTTTCATGCGACAAGAAATGACCAAAGTATATTCTCGGTCCTCCGTAAAAAATATGGAACCATTTCTTTATCAGACGAAACAATGATGTGGTTTTTATCAAGCTCGAATGTCACCGGTAAGGACTATCCAATATGGGCAATACGAAAGAAGTATTGATAAATATTCGAGTGTATATATAACAATTCCATTCCATTCCATTCCATTATGTCCGGCACCACCTCCATCCTCGAAGACCCCACCAACTATATTGTCGAGTATAGCGAAAAAACCAAATATTCGTGTATGCTTTTAGGTGTTTCTCTTCTACTAGTCCTCATCTTTTTTATAAGCCCAATCTCGGTTTCTTCTGGTTCGTGGTCATCATGGATTATGAAACTCATCGTCGTGTTTTTACTACTCGCAACTTCTACCATGTTATTTCAAGCGGTGAAGCCAGTTATGGATACAAAGGGAATTATCGAAACAGATCTATTCCCCGACCTGAAATACAACTTTTTTATTACCGTCGGATTTATTTTGTTCATCGTTGTTTTAGGTATAGTTGTTTTGCGATTGTAAATCTCGAAAAGGTATAGAAAACGGGCGGCGAGCATTCGGACCAGTTTTGGATTCGTGGTTGTGATCATAGTTGTGTCCGTCGCTACGTTTAACATGAATGATTTCTTGATAAAACATGCGATCATTCGTATAATCATCTCTCCGAATATTTAGTAAAGTGCCGGTTTTCTTGTCGCGAAAAATCATTCCAAGTGTTTTTCTATATATAGATTACGCGTGTTGTTTTCATATTCGTTTGAAGCATACAATAATCATCGATGTATTATAATATAATCAATATTCATAATGGCTGAGCCGTCATCATCTTCGTCTATGGCTTCTTCCGCGATGTCATCTTTTGGTTCAGCTGTGAGCGCTAATTCAAAAAATATTATCATCATGCTTGTTATTGTTGCGGCCATCGCCGGTATTCTCTATTACATCATCAAAAATGACATGATACCAGGATTAAATAAGTTTTTTCAAGACTCACAAGGTGTAACACCTGCTCCCGACGGTATCGGCGCCACCGACGACAAAGTAGCGCAACTCTTCTTATTCAAAGTAGATTGGTGTCCTCACTGCAAGAGTGCCAAACCAATTTTTGACGAGGTTGAAATAGAACAAAAAGGACAACCAATTAACGGCTATACCGTGACATTTACGACGGTGGATTGTGAAGCTGAACCCGACATGGCCGACAAATTCAAGATTGACGGTTACCCGACAATCAAGCTTGTTAAGGACGGCCAGGTCATCGAGTATGATGCCAAGCCAGAGAAAGACAAGATTAAAGAATTTTTGAATACAGTTGTATAATATCATAATAACGACGTGAATTCAACATGGCTGAATCGATTCGAATCAGACCATCGTAGTATCGTCGGTATTATGAAGTTCAAATGTAGCGTCGTTGGGGTGTGTTTTATCATCTTCAAGCTCGGGTTCGGGTTCGGGTTCGGGTTCGGGTTCGGGTTCGGGTTCGGGTTCGGGTTCGCAAACAGGATCGACCTCATGTTCTATCAACGTTTGAGGATTTTGGTCATGAGTAATATTTTGTTCAGAAGACACTCCATGCGCTTGCGCATTCATATAAGATTCACAGTAATTTCTGCGATAAGATAGAAATACATCCGCAAATGTTTCCCCGCGCAACATTAATTCTCGTCGATAATTCTCATCCTTCACCCAATTCAACCAGTCCTGTAATGAAAACACTTTTGAAATACATACTACTTCATTTGGTATTGCTGGTGTAACACGGTGTTCAAAAAGATGTGACTTGATTTGATTAAAAAAGGTACTAACAAATTGTAATACAGATGATTTCTCAGTAATATTCGCAGGTTTGCGTTCCCAAAGCATTTTTACACCGAGGATTTCCGAGAGATGACATTTCTGCCCGCGAATACACTCATCGACTGGGTAATCGTTGATAATACCACCATCCAAATAACAACACCCATCACGGTAGATTGGTGTAAATCCGAAAGGATAACAACAACTCATATAACAAGCCTCGATTAAGGAATTATTCGGATGCGTTTTATAACTGAAATCAACGACACAAAACTTATTTATTTCCGTTACGATGAAATGAAGTTCAACGCCGGTTCTTTCATAAAATTCGCGCAGGGTTATATTTACCGATATATCCTTTCCTTGTAAGACGGGACGAAGCATTTCGGTGAATTCTTTCAAACCATATAATCCGTTATTGTTGTAAAATCGAAGGATATTCTCGATTTTCGTCTTAGCACCGGCGAATGTTGATTTACTTTCGGATTCGCTGGCACCACCACTACTACCGCCGCTGTTGGCACTGCTGCCGCCGCCCGCACCACTACCAGAACCACGCGTGAATATTTTTTCCCATGGACGTTTGATAAGATAATCATCAACCACTGACCAATCATAATTTAATGATAATATGATTGCGGTAAATGATCCGATGGATGATCCATATATCGAACGAATATTTTTAATATCCCAAATTCCCTTTAAATTTAACGTACGTAGAATACTATACATCATGAGTCCAGCAGGCCCGCCAGATGAAATTACGATATGTTTAATCGTCGGTGATTTGAGCGTTTGTGGCGTAGTCATCGTGAATATATTCATATGTAATATATACCGTTTAATATCCTTTGTTCGCATGTTTGTTCGTTCGCATGTTTATTCGTTCGCATCTTCGTGTTATTTTCTTATAGGAATACAAACAAACGTGTAGTTGTAAAATGGACGACTTATTCAAATTTTCCACGGATAATGTCGAGAACGTCGAAAAAATAAATTTAGATGAGTTGTATCAAAAAAAACAGGAACAGGATAAAAACCAGCTATTCACCTATAACAAAATACTCACACGTATCCATGAAAAAATAAAGCTTACATCGCGTCAAAAATGCAACCAGCAATTTTGTTGGTTCGTTGTTCCTGAAATCATTCTCGGCGTGGCGAATTATGACCATGCGGGTTGTATCGCATATCTCGTCGATAAATTACAAGAAAACAAATTCCTTGTGCGTTATACTCACCCAAACCTGTTATTGATTTCATGGATTCATTATGTCCCGAATTATGTGCGTAATGAATACAAACGTAAAACGGGAACCGCAATCGACGAGTATGGGCGTCCGATATTGTATGACCAAGAAGGCAACGTCATAAAATACAACGACGGCGGCGGTAGCGGTGGTAGCGGCGGCGGTGGTGGTGGCGGCCCACGCACACCAGAAGACGCGAATACATTACTGTATAATCAAAGAAATGACCCGAATGGTGGAACCGCCGGAGGCGCAGGAGCAGCAGGAGCCGGGGATAAAAAGGAATATAAGGCAATCGATACCTACCGTCCGACCGGCAATTTAGTATATAATCAAGAGTATTTTCAAAAACTGGAAAATCGACTAGGCTAAGCGGCGACGACGACCGGGACGACAGCGACGTCATACAATCGACGATAAAAATGAACTCGACGGTTGTATCGTATTCGACGGTTTATCCGATTGAGATACAAATGCTTCATACTGTTTGTCCAGCGATGAAAGTTGAAACTTCACATTATCAGTTGTTTCTCTATTAAACTGTTCCTTCATCAAATAAGGGCGAATAATCGCATTTACCTTCTTCAAATAAAACAAGCAAACCTGTTTAAATTTTTCGTCACTGAGCCCTTTTTCGTGGATTTTTCGCGTCATGTCTCTAAAAATACTTGCGATTTCAGAACTTTTTTCGCCTATGATTGGTTGGATGGCTTCCGACGTGGTTTTTTCGTCACGTAAATTCGTGCTATCCCACGCGAGGTTTTCAATCTCGGATTTACGTTTGTCATCTCCGCTTGAACTGCTTGGTGGTTTTAAGGCAGGCTCTTCTTGCCCTTTTGTTGCGAGTTCTCGCTGCATTTGAAGCTGAATGACTTCACTATTTGCTTGGATTTTTTGAAGAATCTGAAACCCTTTTAAAAATCTCTGATAACTATCTGCGTATAACCGAACAATACGTGTGCGTGCTTCATTCGTAATCGACTGTAATTCGGCGTCAGTGAGGTTCGGATTAATAAAGAAGTCATATTTCAGATTGAGTTTGAAGAATTCGCGGGAGTATTCGTCATCGCGTTCAAACCCTTCGTATTTCTTTGTGCCGGATTTATACCATGTCTCTTCAATCTCTCGCAACTCATCATTGCTCTTCTTCATCGTTACAAAGACTCGGTCGAGCAGCCCTACAATCGCTCTTCGTTGTTTCGAAGTATATGCGATCGTATCTCGAATATGCTGAACATATTCTACAAAACCGGAATCACTACGTAGTTCATCATTTACTTTGATTTTCATATTTTTATTCTCTGGTTGGCTACACCACTTCTTAATTTCATCGTTGTCATTTACGTATTTCGCTACATCCGTAAATGTTTCGATTTCAGGCCCCGGTTCTTTCCCTCCTGTGACAATACGGTATAACTCTCGAACATCATTACGGTAGATTTTCTCCTTCATGGCGACCGTCATTGCTATAAACTGCGGCGACTTCGGATTCACACTTGACGACTGATGAAAAATATCGTAATAAAGTTCTTCCAACATCGCGAATATCGAGGGTTTGATTTTGGTTTCCGTGGCGGATGAACCGGTAATTGTCAGCGGCGTGATTTTCGTTTGTTCGATCTCGCGCTGAACGTTACAAATTCCTTCGCCAGGTGTGAGGTCTTGGACCATCTCGCCGAATTTCAATATACTCCCTAGCCGTTTTTTCATGTCTTGTTGTTTTTTCGCAAACCCAGACATGTTTGACATCTCATACCGTAATTTATCCTTCGATGACAACGTGCGTCCTTCCATTAAACTAAATATAAGCATATCCGAAAAGTTATCCGGTCCGGTTCGCCGTGTATTTTCATAATTATACGGCCTCATCGTCGTCATAATCGCGTTGAATAAATTCCCAATTTGGATATAGAACCGGGCAAGTCCGACACACATCTGTCTCTTTCTAAATTCATTCGGTTCATCTAATTTGCTTTCTTTCAGAATTTCTGGGTTTGTATTTACAAGAAGCGCGCGGTCCATCGCATTAAACGTCTCGAATTTTTCGGAGAATAGTTTATGACGACGGTCCATATACGAAATCAGGCGAAAAGGAAGTCGGTTCAGAACCTCACTCGTAATAATAATCAGCTTTTCGCATTTCCCGCTATCTGAAAGCGATGAATTGAATTTCACTTCTTTTAAAATAATACGTTGTGCATACAAATCGAGTCGCAAAGCCATCTTTTCATCATCATCGCCATACGATGAGGATGCACTTATTTGATTTCCCATAATACTATTATTACTATTTATTATCTACTACACTGTAATAATCGTAGATAATAGTTATCGATAAACGGACGACGGCGACGAGACCGGCGATAAAATTGAACAATAAATAGATATAAAGAGATAAATATATACTTTATTTAAAGAGTGGTTAAACATATCAACACACACCCGCGGATATACTCAACATCATTAATGCTTTCAAATCTAACTTCGTGTCGTGGTGTGTTTATTCCTACTTCTATTCAAGACGGTTGCGGTAGCAGCGGCGGCGGTGCTGGTTCAACACGACACTATCGTTCCTACCAACATACTATGCCTCATATAAAGAATGAAACCAAAAAAAACAAACGTGTAAAAGAACAAGTGAATATCTGGGCGAAAATAGAAGAAGATTTCATGCCTGAAATTATAGAAGAATACTCCAAAATAAGCGATGACAGCTTGGTATCTCTCAACATTCCGGCGACCGTTCAACAATCACCGAAACAAACATCGTCGCGTGGCGGCGGCGATGGCGGTGATGATGAAAGAGAAGAAGAACCATGTGATGCTGCTGCTGCGGATAATGCGACCAGTCCCGCGATTGTAAAACGAATGTCGGCACTCTTCATCAAACCTGAAACAGATGTTGAATGTCTCTATCGAAAATCCGGGATTCGAGAGAATTGTGAAGTGTGTTCAAGTGACGTTGTTCTCACCGACGACGGGTTCCTCACATGTAAAAATCCAGCGTGTAGCATTCTTTATAAAGATGAATCTCTCGACCAAAGCGCGGAATGGCGTTATTACGGTGCGGATGATAATCAAAACAACGACCCCACCCGCTGCGGTATGCCCGTCAATCCACTCCTCAAAGAATCATCCTATGGATGTAAAGTCATGTGCGAGGGCGGTTCTTATTCACAAGACATGATGAAAATCCGGCGTTATACAGAATGGCAATCGATGCCGTATCGAGAGAAGGCGCAATATGACATGTTTCAGAAAATCACCACACTCGCGCAAAACAAGGGCATATCCAAGATGATTATCGATGAAGCTCTCCGTGTTCATAAACGAATCTCTGAACACAAAACCTTTCGCAGTCTGAATCGAGATGGTGTCGTGGGGGCATCCATCTATATCGCATGTAAGATACACAACTGCCCGCGCACACCTAAAGAAATCGCGAATATATTCAACCTCGACAATACAAGCGCAACAAAGGGATGTAAAAATGCGGTAAGTATTATTAATGAGCTTGAATCCAATTTAGATAATTCGGAGAAAACAAACTTCTGTAAGACAAAGCCAGAAGCATTCATCGAGAGATATTGTAGCCGTCTCTCCATCAACGACGAACTTACGAAATTGTGCCAGTTTATTGCGGTCATGATTGAAAAACAGAACCTGATTCCGGAGAATACTCCACATAGCATCGCGTCTGGCATCATCTACTTTGTCGCATGCGTGTGTCGTCTTCCCATCACAAAGAAGGACGTTAATCGTATCAGCGACATGAGTGAAGTTACAATTAACAAATGCTACAAAAAGCTATACGATATGCGCGAGAGACTTATTCCGAAGATGATTGTTGATAAATACGCGCCGAAAACCGAATAAATATAACAACGTTATAATGTCATATTTTTCTTATATTATGATATTATATTCATTACTCTATTCATTACTCTATTTTACATATCATTACTCTATTTTACATATGGGCGAAGAAACATCACTTCCGAATATACACATCCCAAAATATGTGTTTATCGTTCCTTATCGTGATCGCGAACCACACCGGGTGTTTTTCAGCACATACATCTATAAGATTATGGAGGATATACCCCGCGAAGACTGGACATTTTATTTCATCCATCAAAATGATACACGCCCATTTAATCGCGGGGCCATGAAAAATATAGGATTTTTAGCATTAAAAGAGGCATTCCCAAATCATTACAAGGATATCATCTTCATTTTTAATGATATCGATACACTTCCATATGACAAGAATATTTTGAATTATCACACGGAATATGGTGTAGTGAAACATTTCTACGGATTTCAATTCGCACTCGGCGGAATATTCTCGATTCGAGGCGTCGATTTCGAGAGAATCAACGGATTCCCGAACTATTGGGCATGGGGTGGTGAAGATAATCTCGCCAACGAACGAGCCAAACAATTCGGACTTACCATCGACCGGACTAATTTTTATACGATTGGGGATAAACATATTCTTCAATTCACGGATGGAATGAAACGTCTTATTTGTCGCGATGAGTTGGCTACATCGATTATGCCGAATAATATAGATGGCCTGACAAAACTCACGAATGTAGTTCATACCAAATATGACGAAACACATATGATTGACGTGAATGCGTTCGATACGTATATTCATTATTCGCAACTTCATTTTGAAGAACAGTCGTTGGACCGTCTCACTAAAATACGCGTTTCGCCTTTGAATGCGGTTCGAAATATTAAACAACTGCAGAGCGAATATATTGTTGATGCGAATAAAAAAATTCATTCAATTCATGCCACGTCATCAGCAGGAGCAGCAGCAATCGCGGCGGCGAATCAACACATCATTCGTAAAATCAACGGCGGCGTGAATACGGTGAATATGCCGATTCAATCAAATATGCCATTTATGATGAATCGCGGATTGATGATCGAACGAAATGCGCGTCAAATCCAAGGTCTTATCATACCCCAAAACCACCCGATAATAACAGAACAGGAACGATATAATCGAATTGCGGCAGAGACAGTAGCAGGAGCGGCAGCTAATAATCGACATCTATATCAAAATATGAAACAACATGCTGATATATCAATACCATTAAAGCGGTTTAATCATCAGCCCCCTTTAACCAATCGGAACGTTGGAATGCGTGCTTTGTTCATGTAGATTTTTCAATCGCCACACTCTTTGCTACTTTTCGTATCACCTTATCAATATTCCCCTCCTTCTCTCCATCCGTAACAATCTTGGCCATCTTGATGTATTTGTCATTCTCTCGGGTGTTGCTATTCAAGCAGCGTGGATTGGCTTTCGCCCATTCATTCACGAGGACCACATTCTTATGTTCCACCGCAAGTACCGCGTTTGTCATTTTTACATGGTCAGGGCCATCACGTTCCCACTGGTTGTTTTCCTTCACGTATAAGGTTTCGCGCTTGACATCACTACAATGGACTGGTCTCTTGTATAGGTCGGTTTTCTGGAGGTTGTCGATGAATATATTCGACATGCCCTCGACATAGCCAAGCCTGTTCATATTCTCCATGTCGGTCATATTCAACTGAATTGAATTTACAAAATCCTTCATGTTCATTGCGTCCTTACACTTTTCGTTCAAGAACATGTTCATGTTGAAGGTATTGTTGTTGTTATTGGTGTTTATAGAATTATCATGAATCATAGTTATATTATTATTACTATTATTCATTATTTGAGGAGAATTTCCAACCAAATAATTCGATGTCGCCATTTGGCCAGATTTACATATTTCAACCATTTGTGCTTGTAATTGTGTGTTTGATTTTATCAATTCAAACATCATTTTGTTGCGGATATTATTATCGTTTATCAATCGTGATACTTGACTCGCCGACAATTTGATATTTTCATTTGGATATATTTCATTATTATTATCGTCGGCATATTCATTTGTTTCGGATTTTGATGTATTATTTATTTCAGTCAATAAGTGTATAATTTTGTTATATTGTTCGTGTATAATTGTCTCAGATGAAATCGGCGTTGATTGATTAGGAACACAATTCTTCTTATGTCGAGATAATCCAGACGCATGTATATATTGCTTATTACAATTTACACAAGTATTTGGCGTCAATGGCGATGACTCAGAAGCAGAAACATCTTTGGAGAGGTTCATTATTGTCATTTTGTGTTTGCGTGTAGAAAGATGCGTTTTATAGTTACTGGCCTTCGAACATGTAAAGTTACAATGCTCGCATACGAACTTACCGGCATTTTTGGCATTAAGGGTTACCATGTCTTTGTTTATATCGTGGGTTGTGTCGGCGATGTTATCAACCGATATAAGGTCACATAATTTTTCATCATCAAATGGCATTTTTTGTTTATCCTTGGCCCAGAAATGTCCTAAAATAGGGGTATAAAATATACCTTCAAAATAGACGGAGCCACCGACCTCAAAAAAGTTCAGTCACAGTTTTTTAGGGCGAAAAATGCGTTTTGAGAGCATAATGGTCACAAACCCGATTTTTGATGTTTCGCATTTCGTGTTTAAAATTGACGGCGCGCAAAGGCCAAAATGGACATTTTTTCCACCAAGGATAATTAAAAAATGCCGATAATGCCATCGGATTTTTTCTAATTTTAAAGCGAATATTTTCGCCGATTTTGTCCTTGAAACATAATTTTCCGATTCCCAAAAATCCAAACTTTTGAAATAAAACCCGTTTTCAAACGGAATATTTTTCCCGGTTTTGTCCTTGAAACATGATTTTCTGAATCCCAAACGCATCGGATTTTTTCTGTTTTCAAACGAAATATTTTCGCCGGTTTTGTCCTTGAAACATAAAATCCCATCCATTAGAATCCATGAAGTTCTACATTTCATGGATTTTTATAATATTTTTATAATTATGAAGCGAAAACAACACAACACATCGAACGTCTAAAAATCCGCATTAAACTCAAACACATCATCCGCCACCTTCTTCTCCGCTAGCGCGTATTCACCCACCCTCCTCTCAAAAAAGTTCGTCTTCCCTGCGAGGCTTATCATCTCCATGAAATCAAACGGATTCGCCGCATTATAAATTTTATCATAACCCAGTTGAAGGACGAGACGATCGGCAACAAACTCGATATACTGACACATGAGTTTCGCATTCATTCCAATAAGACGGCAAGGGAGAGCCTCCGAGATAAAATCCTTCTCGATTTCCACCGCATCACGCACAATCTCATACACACGATGACGCTGAATCTTCTTCACCATCTTCGTGTATAAAAGCACCGCAAATTCGGTATGAAGCGCTTCATCGCGAGAGATGAGCTCGTTACTGAATGTAAGTCCAGGCATAAGACCGCGCTTCTTCAGCCAGTAAATCGAGCAAAATGCGCCAGAGAAGAAAATCCCCTCAACACACGCAAATGCCACCAAGCGCGTCTGGAACGTGCTACGTTTATCACCAATCCATTTCAGAGCCCAATCCGCTTTCTTTTTAATACAGGGAAATGTCTGGATAGCGTTGAAAAGGCGGTCCTTCTCCGTCGCGTCTTTGATGTATGTATCAATAAGAATACTATACATTTGCGAATGGATATTCTCCATCGCGATTTGAAACCCATAAAATGCGCGGGCTTCGGCGAGCTGAACTTCGGACATAAATCGCTGCGCCAGATTTTCCATGACAATACCATCACTCGCCGCGAAAAATGCGAGAATCATCGAAATGAAATATCTCTCGTCGTGATTCAAAGATGTCCAATGAACGATATCTTTTGTTAGATCGACTTCTTCCGCACGCCAGAAACAATCCACTTGTTTCTTGTACATATTCCAAATCGCGGCGTCTTTGATGGGAAAAAGCACGAAACGATTCTGGTCTTCTTCGAGTAAAGGTTCGATGACCTGATGTGGTTTGGTGGCGGTGGCAGGTACCGACAGAGGCACCGACCCAACGCCGCCGACAGGTGTGAATTCAGGTGCGATCACCTGACTTTCTACGGTAATATTAGACATGTGACGATAAATAGGTGCGATGGAACGGTATTAATAGTATGAAATACGGTTTAATATTGTTTCCTAAAGAAAAGAATGGACTATGGCGATGGATATTATAGAATGATAAAAAAGAAACAGTATAAATCGATGGATATCATATATAAGTATATCAAATGGAACAAACAGACGAGCTACGTGTTCATGATTATGATATCGCAGTTATCAATTTAGACAGACGGACAGACCGGTTGTCCCATCTTTTAAAAACCGCGCCTCTCATGTTCCGTCATTGGTCAGCAATCGATGGACAAAATCTCTCGAAACATTATTTTCAATTTCCGGATTTATTAGACACAATACGAAATCAACAAAGGGTGCTGGGTGAAGTCGGATGTTCGCTTAGCCATTATTCATTATGGAAAGACCATATCGAGAGACGAGGTATCCGAGACGGACGCCGGCATGAGCATCTTCTTATTTTCGAGGATGATGTTATGTTTTCCGATGCCTCAAAGGAACAGTACAATAAGATGACAGATGAAGTATCGCGGGGGGTTATAGAACGGGGGTTTCAGTTTGATTTGATGTATGTTGGCGGACAATGGACACCTGATTATGATATTGATGGCGCGAAGCCGCCCTATTTCAAATTTCAAAGAACGACGACAGAATCTCTCGGAACACATTACCGTGAATCTCTCGTTCCTGGAATATACAAACGACGTAATCTCTCGCCAGCGGTCATTCAAGGCCAACGTAATATCTGGTATTCACCATTATTTCGAACCGCAGGTGCTTACCTTATTAGCCAACGCGGTGCGAAACGATTATTAGAAGCGGTTGAAACTGATACCGCATTATTTATGAAGACGCCTCTCGATATGTGGTTGCTTGAAATGGATTTTCGCGGATATATTGACGCGTTCGACCGTTTTCCACATCCATTTTATCAGGCTGGATTTGAAATGGTGCGAGAGCCGAGTCACGCTGCCAACGATATTCATCGCGGGATATTTTCGAAGGTTGAACTTCCGCCGCAATTTTCGTAATTCTACGGCGACGGCCTTACCTAGACGACCTTCATCGAAAACGTCGCCCAATCGAACCCCGCTTTCCACTTCACGCGACCATCCACCTCACTATATCCTTCCTTTTGAACCATGTATTGTTCATTCGCCAGCCAACAATCATACTTGGGTTGAATATGTTCAGTGTACATGTAATCGATATTTCGCCGCTCCAAATCCGGCAAATCCGGAAACGTATCTACCAACGCGAGTATCGGTTCATACATATGCTGCTTTACGAGGTAGGCATGATTACACCAGATTGTTCCTTTCACCCATTTACGGGATTCATCGATTCCGTCATATTTCGTCAAGATACCGCCAAAGTATAAGATGTCCCACTTTCCGTCACTTGGGAATGGAATGGTGGCGAGTTCGCGAATATTCTCTCGAATCAATACATCATCTTCGAGAATAAGGACCGACGAGAGATTCTTACTTTGGGCATAACGTATCGCGTTGATATGCGACCGAAAACAACCGACCTTCGTATATTCGGTGTGAATATGATTCAGTAGAACAGTATGTGGTATTCCATAGTATGTGAGGTGTTGACTTACATACCTTGTTCGTTGAGGGCGCTCATGAAGACATATCACGACCACTTCTTGCGCGAATGGCGGTTGTGCGAGGAATGATGCCGTGCCACCGCCACCGCTGCCGTTGCCGTTATCATTTGCTCCATTTATCTCGGGTGAAGATGGCGGGGTATGTATTGCTTGCGGCGTGAATGCGATGTCTGATGAAACCGACGATAATGAACGCTGACTCGTTGGCGGAGAAACATGGTTCTCGTCTATACGCTTGAAATATTTCATTTCGGAACAGGCGCCTCTGTCAATCACTGAGAGATATGGATTCATCACTTCAATATACTGATTCACTTTCATGAGGTCAGCGATTCGTTGAGAGATTTTCGCTGAACTAACGCGAATACTGAAAAATTCAATCGTGAATAGTTTATTTGAAATGATCATACCGAGACCAACACTGTTGTCTGGATCGACTTGCTCACATAGCTGGTTTTCCTCAAAGTATGTCGAGAGAATATCGTATTCACATCCTTCACTGTCAATCGAGCAATAATCGATGATTTCCGGCGCGGAATATTGACAACATAAATCATAAAGTGTAATTGTATCAACCTTATACGATTTGAATGCCGCACTGGTCATCCATTCTTGTTCATCTTTATTGTTTTCAAGCGCGCTCTTAAGTCCGCTATATTGCGGTGTATGGAGAGATTCATAGAAAATCGCGCCACGACCGCTGCCATTCGAAAGCGACGATGTTACATTCGATATCGCGGCGAGCACCGGATTGGCACGTGTCGCCCGAAGTGCGGTTTCATAATGTTTTGCCGGCTCCACCGAGAGACCACGCCATTGCCGATATCTCTCGAAGAAGTAACTTCCAGAGTTGGTTTCACCATCCCCCGCGCCAATATCGATAAAATACCCGCTATCCTTACCCTTTATAATATATTTATCATAAAACTGGTCGTTTCGGAGAGGGTGATAATACTCTGGATAAAGAGTAAGGTCATCGTTGCTGACGGCGGCATCAGTCACGGCGGCGACGGCGGCCATTTTCGGTCGATAGACATCAAGCTCCATCTTTTGCTTATGAAGAAACTCATTTTTACGCATAATATCCCCTAATATCGTCTCCCATAAATGCGTGCCGTAGGATTCAGGAGGAAATTCATACGGGACGGTCTCAGACCGAAGAAAGGCTTCGGTGTCCTGCCAGTGAAGTGGCATAAACATCTTCCAATCGAGCACGCGAATACGATACTTATGTGTATAATGCGGGTGGTTTTCAAGCAGCTGTTTATTCGAATCACGGATATGATGCGCCCAGATTCCCAAACGTAATCCCGACTTGAATTCATTCAACCATAATTTGATGAATTCGTTCTTCGGTTTCGCCGCCAAAAATGCGTTGATGAGTGCGCCGCTTCCCCGACCATTCGCACCCTCGCGTTCTTCGCTGATATAAAATGAGTGACCTGATGCGAATACTTCATGAAAGGGCCGAACAATCAACATATCTATATCAAGATAGACGCCACCGTGCTCATATAATAATTCGAGACGCGCCACATCCGCCTTATACTGGAAATGCTTCAACTCGAATCCATCATAAAACTGGGGAGCGTCCATTTTATAAATCTTCACGCGCGGATGTGCCTTTATATCCTGCCAGTAATGATTTTCGGCGGAGGGTTCTCTCGTATTATAAATCCGGATTTCGTATTCAGGCATATACTGTATCATGGAATGAATACATCGATGATGGAAATTATAAAACTCGGTTTCTCCGAAATAAAGAAGATGGATGATTTTCGGGATTTCGCCGCAAGGATCGGCGGGGTATAACATACCGAGATTGGCTACGGATGCTTCTTTGATGAAATCGGGAAGTTCGGAATCGTTGTCGTTGACGCCGCCACCGCCGCCGTTCGATGGTGTGGGCGTGGGTGAAGGCGTATCCACGATTTCCTCGAACTGCTTGATTGCCTCGGATGGGTTCATCGTGAAATTCGAACTCGCGCGGTAAAAACGGACATAATTTGTGTCACGCTTGTTATAGGTTGGAAAATATTCTAGATACATATCCGCGACTGCGATCAGTTTTTCATGGTCTTTATGATAATGATGCTGATTATGGATTTCTTGTAACATCTGATTACGGTCCATGTATTTCGAACTATTTTGATAGTATTGGTGGCGAATACGCCGGAGAGCCGTATTCCCCTCTACTTCCGTCGCATGACAACAATATCGCCCCCACGCCATTCCGCGCGACCTACACTCATTATTGATGATATTATCCTTTACTATGTCTTCATAATAATCATCGAATCCATGTTCTTCGACGATACCTGCGCCGACCATTTGCGCCCATGCTTTTGTGGGTTCGATAGTATAATGTGCGGAACGTTCCGACACGCGACATATATCATCGATTACGACGATGGTATGTGGGCCCGCCGCGAGTCGTTGTGAATTCAGAATATCCTTCAAAGGAATATCTCTCTGATGACCACCATCGATGAATATAAAATCGAAGCGCAACGGCGGTGCGGTCAATGGGTTCTTCATCCGATGCGCAACCTGTTCTTCGTATTTCACCACCGTCGTCGTACTGTCGCCTGTTACGAGTGTATGTCGTCCGGGAAACACCGAGTCGATATAACGTTTCGCTGCGAATACATACGCATACTCACCGAGGTCAAAACTGACGACTTTGGTCTCTGGTGGTGTGATTGCCAGAAATAGGAGTGCGGAATGACCCGCATTAAAACCGATTTCCATAATGGATTTTGGTGCGGATTTGCCGATGAGCTCACGAAGTCGTGCTATTTGATGAATGATTTGAAAGGAGCCGCCTTCAACAATGTGGTAATCTGCGATGGTCTCAGTGAGACCTCGAAGAAGTTCGCTGTGTTCAGCAGCACGGGTCTTCGCGGATTCATCGGGATATGACATTATGCAATTTAAGGTTGTGAATAATTGTATAATACTTTATATGTTTATATGTATTTATTAGGGTTCAGGAGCAGGTTCAGGAGCAGGAGCAGGTTCAGAGGCGGGAGCCGGTTCAGGAGCAGGAGCCGGTTCAGGAGCAGGTTCAGGAGCCGGTTCAGGAGAAGGAGCAGGTTCAGGAGCAGGAGCCGGTTCA
>Ga0194116_10000595_pt1 | contig 61271 bp, 69 predicted proteins | sample TA2MahsurfametaG_4_FD_148617 | JGI IMG/M metagenome (GOLD analysis project Ga0194116, IMG submission 148617) | Freshwater microbial communities from Lake Tanganyika, Tanzania - TA2015008 Mahale S9 surface | ecosystem: Environmental > Aquatic > Freshwater > Lake | place: Tanzania: Lake... | reverse complement strand
ATGGTAACTTTGTTAATAATAGCGCCATCAGACATTAAGAACATTGTGGCTTGAGCGTTGGTATTTGAACCATCATCACTCAAACCTGCTTTAGGATTAATAATTACCGTACGTTGATTGTCTCCAACAATTGCCATGTTGGACTTGACAGTAATAGGAAGCTGTTCGTAATAATCACCAGACTTAACATGAATAGTAGCATTAGCGCCAGCCTGCTGAGTAGCATACTTTATAGAGGCAAATGGAGCGTGTAATGAAGTGCCGTATCCAGCTGAGTCTACACCTTCAGGTGCAACATAATAAACATTACCGGTATTGGAATTAGTCTTCCAATAAGGAATAGAACCGTCTGATGTAAGTACTTGACCTACGGCGCCTATTCCTAGACGAGTCATACCTACATTACCACGATATGCTATATCACCTAAAGTAGTTGTAAAGGTATCTTGAGAACCTTGAGCAGCTAAACTCCAGCTTACCTCACTTCCGGGATCTCCTGGAATAATATTGGCATTATCAGAAACAATACTAATGTATGCACTATTAGAATAATTTACAGCATCACCTAACTGGTAGGTGGTATTTGAATCCCAAATATTATTCCATCTAATTCCAGTTTGTTGCAAATCCCAAAAAGTGTTATTGGAAGGAGCATTACCAGCTGTATCGACGTTTGCTACGTAGATAAATCCACCATAGCGAACGATATCACCAGGCTTATAAGCTACGTTGGCAGCATAGTAATCCTTCCACATCTGACCCCTGGTTAAAAGATCCCAGTAGGTGGCGTTGGTTGGAAGATTACCAGTAGAATCAAGCTTGGCGACATAACTTGAGGCGCCATATCTTACAACATCGCCTGGCTCGTAGACGGTAGAGTTATTATAATCACCTCTATGTTTAAAGCCAGTAGATAAAACTCTCCAATAAGTTGTATCAGTTGGTAAATTGCCCTCTGTCTCATCTATAGCGATGAAGTTATAACCACCGTAACGAACGATGTCACCAGTTTGATATTGGGTGGCATTATTATAAGTATCTTCAAACTCTAAACCAGGAACAAAAATAGAAACGTTACCTTGGTGAGTATTGAAGGTGGTTACGTTGGAAGAGGTATTAGCGTTTGAAAAGTGAGGAATTGTTACACGATAAAGACCGGAACCAAATTTAAATACGTCTTCTACTCTATAGCGAACGTTAGCAGACCAATTCCCAACGAAAAAAGGACTTGCACTGTAAGTAACCCATTTATCATAATCCGGCTCTAAGCCAAAAGCTGTGGTAGCGTTAGATAAATGGCCTGTGTTGGCAACATATACAGTACCACCGTAGCGAACAACATCGTCAATTTTGTAGTAGGTGCTAGTTTGCCAATCGCCTTTCCAGTCTGTGCCAGAGGAAACAATATCCCATCTAGCATAAGCATTATCAGTATAGAAGCCATTGCCAGGGGAAGAAGTGTGGTTTATTTTACAGACATAGCTTCTTCCGCCATATCTAACAATATCATCAGCAACATAACCAGTGTTTGATTGCCACTGGCCTTTAAAAGTAAATTTTAATCTACCTAGTACAAAATCCGGCATTATTGTGCTCCAAATAATCTGCTATATTTATAATTATTTTTATGTTGGAAATTAGTAATCATAGTTTTGATTATATCTTGCTACTAGATAGCCATCATTATTTAAAAAATAAGTCACTCTTGTGTCATCAAATTTAACTTGCCCATAATAACGGTTTTTTAAGTTAGAATGAGGAAGACGATTTACATGCAGTGTAATAAACACATTGTTGTGATTGCCGCTAGCTAGATATAAAACTGATGGTGCATTTTCAGGTACAGTAAACATTAAAGGCTCTGTTGTATTAGATCTAATATCTCCTTGCGTACCACCATAAGAACTGCGTGAATTTTCTACACCCGACAAATACTCGTATGTATAATTATTTCCCTGCGCTATTGAAGAAATATAAATTGGAAATCCTTGAGTAGATGGATCATCAGTAACAAAAGTAAATTTTGCTCCAGTAACTACATCTATCTCGTTTAGTATTTGATCATTTAAAAGAAATTTTGGATTAGTAGATGGGTTAATAATTTTTACGGAATATATTTGTCCTAAAAAAGCTTTTCTTCCAATCTCATTGACCCCAACTGGAATAGAATTATGAACTACTCCTGAAGCTGTAACTCCAGTTACAAACTCTTCCATACCCTCATAAGCGGGACCTTGTCCGTTCGTTAGATTTGCAGTCTCATTGCTTGAGATATTTACCTTTGAATAAATTAAATTGCCATCGCCATCACGTCTAAATGCGTGCATGGTTAATTGAGCAGTAGTGTCAAGCCCGTAAAAAGAGCTTGCTAATTTATTTCCAATTGTAGTGGTCAATTTAGATAAGTCTCCGCAATACTAGCAACAACATCTATCGCTGAATTAGCACTTGAAACAATCATAAGCTGTGTAAGAGGCTTAAGTATAAGCCTTTGATTATCACCAATAGCAACTACCGTAGTTTCTGCATCAATGTAGAGAGATTTAAATATGTAGAAGACATTACCAGAACGATCGTAATATCCATCAACAGATACTGGGGATCCTGACTTATTACATATATTTAAACCTAAAATGGTAATATTTTTACCACCGTCAGCATAAACAACTTCTACTGGTGTTGTACCAATATTGCTATAAACGTTACTAGATAAGGTTGCCATTTAAGGTTGAGAGTAAATTAAAATATCTTCAAAGCCTGCACCACCGCCGCCTCCTCCGGAAAGACTGAAACGGCCTATTTCGACGTTGTAAGAAAGACCAGTGCCAGCCGAAAAAGCAGCCCTAGCCCTTGTGTTTGTATAATATAAATTTAAAACTTCAATAACATTTTCTGTAGTTAATCCAACAATAGAACCATATGGAATATTAACTAATCCATTACCATTGCCAGTAATAACCCCGTTTATATTTATATTACCGGCTACAACATTGCCAGTAAACGTTGCATTATTAAGCGTTTCACTAGAAATAGTAGTAACTACTCTAGTGTTGGTAAAATATAGGTTATTACCTTCTGGGACTCCAGAGGTAGTCAGAGCTACTATCTGTATTTCCCAAGCATTGCCGGTGTACACCCAAGTTTTTCCACTATAGGAATAGGTGGTACCAATACTTGGATTGATAGGAAAATTTATAGGCATTAAATTTTTTCTTTAATAATCTTATATTTATTTTATATTTTTATAGTCCCAAAGCAACATTGCCATAACCATTCCAATAATCACTTAGACTCATATCTTTTTTTAATTGCTTTACGTAGTGGTTATAGTTTTGTGTGGAAGTAATCGGTAGACCAGTATAGTCACTTAAGGTACGAGTATCTATATAAAAATTATTATTACTAAAATTAGTAATGTTAGGATTAAAATTGGAAGATCCCGGACCAGGAGTAAGATAGTTTCCTGTTAAAGAAACTTTTTTTGAGTCAAATGGGGCAGATTCAGAAAAAAAATTATTTATGGAGTCAGCACCATAATAAAAAACATTGCTAAATGTTTCATCATAATTTATTCCAGAAATTATTCTAATACCATTTGTTAAACTTTGATACCCATATTGACTTTCGTAGGGCCCTGCAGGTGCTTTACTGTAAAATCTATTTTTAAATCTATTTAATAAATTCGTACTTAACGTATATACATTAGATTGAGCGGGGCATATAAAGGAGGCTTGGGAAAAAATAATATTACCTTGTAATATATCAACATAGCAAACTAAATTAGCACCAAAGACCGTTGACTGTCCTACGCTACTCCACCCAGACGTATCATTTGAATAAGAAAATACAAGGGCAGAATTGTAGTATCCTACCAGAAAGCTTCCACTATTGTCAGTAGCACCAGCATAATAATTGAAATACAAATTATCAGAGGTATTATTATATAAAGTTACGGTTAAGGTGTTACCACTTCTAGATGCAGAAGCTGTTAACCCAGTTATACCTTCATAATCAGCAGCTCTAGGAGATGTCCCAATAGCATCCGCTAAACACTGTGCAACATTTTCTGCTGTATTTGATAAACCACTTCCACCTATGAAAGAAACTATCGGTCCGTTGCTACTAAACCATCCCAAAGAACGGCCGGTTCCTAAACTTAAGAATGGTGCACCGTCAATAATACCAGCTGTTGAACCAAAGGTACTGTATGAAGTTATAGGAAATATCGGAAAATAAATTCCTAAGTAGGTACCAGTTGAATAAACTGATGGTAAAGCAGATACATTTACTTTAAATGTTATATTTTGACCTATTCTAACAGCTCTTCCAGAAAAAAAACCATAATATTGTTTCCAGATATCAAATCCTCCAGAATTTAATTTTATTACATCACTTCCCGAAATAAGATTAGAAGGCCATGTAATATCAACATAATCTGAAAACATCCTAACTCTTTGTACTGAAGGTCTAGAAATTATTTTTATTGGAATAGCATTTTCTGGAGTTCTTTGTAAATGTATATTAGACTGATTGAGGTCAGATGTGAATATATTACTATTTGCCTCGGTCTTTAACCATGCACTAACTGTAGCAACATTAGATGGATCATATGGAAAGTCGTTAGGAATATAAGAGGATGTATCTAAAACCATATATTCAAAAGCATTTTTAATTCCATTACCCGGGTTACCAGTTACTCCAGTAGTTAATAGATCGACATTTCCTTTATAAGGTGTAGAACTTAAATAAATTCTATTATTTGGTGAATAATTGTATGGATTAATGGTAGATCCAGTAAATATCGTACGCACTCTAAATTTAAGGTTCATACCCGAAAAAACAGTGATTGGATCCATAGCTCTATTAACATTATATGATGTAGGTCTTAATGTTGGATACCCTCCAACAAATTTACCAATACCTTTATGGGGAATAAAACTAGAATCACCATGGGGGGTAACGTTACCAGCATTAAGTATAAATACATCCAGAGTATCATAAGCAAAAGTAGATGTATAATCGCTTAAACGGATTTCACCCGTTCCGCCAAATTCAGACTGTAATTGTGAAAAACTTATTTGTACGTTCGAACCTAATGGCATTTACTTATTCTTTAATTTATTAATTTCCTCAGCGAGCTCTATAATTGCAGCAAATGCTAGAGCACTTAAACGAGAATAATCTACAGCCAAAGATCCATCCTCTCTCTTTCTAACTGCTAAAGGAAATATTTTTTCAACATCCTGAGCTATTACTCCATAGTCATTCTTACGAACAAAATAACCATCTTCACCACCATGAGATTTTATATACTCATCCGTCCAATCAAATGTTTTACCACCAATATTTTTAATTATTTCTAATGCATTTTGAATTGGTTGGACATTTTCTTTGTACTTTTTATCAGAACTATAAAAGGCAGTAATATCATTAGTGGCCCTTATTTCTCCAGCAGTATTTGAAGGAGCAGTACCAACTCCTAATGATCCAAATTGGACGCTGATATTAGTTGTCAGTACAGTAGAAATAACAATATCACCAACCATACTTGTTGGGTGAAAACCACATTGATATACATAGTTGTTACTACCTAATTCATATGGTATCTTCCAAAATAAAACTCCAGTAGTTTTACCTTGAGCGCTGGATCCTATTGATATTGTTCCATTGTTATCTACATGAGTTAAGCCTGTATTATAATTAGATCCACCAGCAGATACTCTAATATAAAAAGGATGGCCTACAACATTGAGATTAAATGATATAGTTTCACCAGCAGTAACATAAACAGTAGGATTATTACCGGAGTAAGAATCCATTGCATAATAAAATCCAGGTGCAGTAACATTAATTTGAGATACTGCAGGAATAGAAGCAAGTATTGCCCTTGCGTTGGAGAAGTAGAGATTTGTAACCTCTGAAACGTTTGCGGTAGTTAAAATGCCTGTTTGCGAAATACCGCTTGCAATTACTGAATTAGATATGGTCGTTGATGTTACGCCAGCGACTGTTGAAACTTTGGTATTAGCAGCTGCAAAAGCAGCATTGGCTTGATTAAACGAATTGCCAATTAATGTTGCAGTTGTCGTTGCGAAGCTAGGGTCATTATTTAATGCAGAAGCTAATTCGTTTAAAGTGTCAAGTGTAGACGGAGCAGAATTTACTAAATTAGCTATTTCACTAGCAACATGTGAAGTAGTAGCATAGTTTAAAGCTGTAACATTAGCATAGACCCTTGCATTAGTAAAGTATAAATTACTTTCTTCTGAAACATTACTAGTTGTAAGGTCGGCTACATTTGCCTTAGTAAGCAGCCTTGTGTTTACATAACTATTAGAAGCATAGCCAATTGACTCAACGTTAGCATATACTCTAGCGTTAGTATAGTAGAGATTTGTTACTTCACTTACATTTGCAGTTGTAAGTATACCAGAAGTAGTGATTCCCGAAGCAAGTTGAGCATTAGATACTGTTCCTTCTACACCACCTACACTTGATACTTTAGCGTCTGTGTATGTTGTTGAAATTGTATCGCCAGAAATATATTCTCCAAGCGATGTAACGTTTGAAGCTGTGTAAATTGCCTTTACAGGTATTTGGTTAGCCATTTATTGATACCTTAATGTATTAACAGGTGTTCCATCACTTTTTGAGAATGGAAGGTAAATAAAACTCACAGAATTCTGAACTGTCGAATCAGCTACTCGCAAAGCTATATTATTTTGTGATCCATTACTATCAAAAAACGGGAAATTGCCACCAATAGTAAACGAAAGAGTTTTAGTCGATGGATTGGTATTAGCGGTAATTAAACCTGTTGTTTGAATCTTTAATGTATCTGAACCAGAAGCTACTATATTGCCTTCTGTGCCATTTACAACAGATATATTATTAAATGAGTTTACTGCTCCTGCAGTAACTGTTGCAGTAATTAAACCATTTGCGTCTATATTTATGCCAGAACCTTCAGATAGGGCAGATATAGCTCTAGTGTTTGTAAAGTAGAGATTAGTAACTTCTGCAACATTGGCTGTAGTTAAATCTGTGTCAGAAATTAAATTTGTAGTGGTAGATTGGCTAGTAACTCTAAACTTTCCATTGTCGGATGAAGAAAGTACAACACTACCTAAGTAAATTGAATTGCCTGAGATGTATAGGTCTTTAAACCGCTTAGTTGGTGAACCTAAAGTTTGAATATTGTTTCCACTAGGAATAATATTACCAACAGTTTCTAAATAAGTTTGGACTCTTGCATTTGTAAAGTAGAGGTTATTAACTTCATTAATATTGGCTGTAACTAGATTTACGGCACCTACCAATCCGTTGACAGATGTAACACTACCACCACCTATTACTCCTACGTTTGCTGTAATTAAACCATTAGAGGATATTTCAATCCCAGTACCACCAGTAAGAGCAGTAACTACTCTTGTATTGGAATGATAAAGATTAGCTCCTTCTGGTATATTGGTGGTTGTAAGTGATACTAATCCAACTAATCCGTTTACAGATTGAACGGAGGCATTGCTAGTTATTGGAATTACACCATCAGAAATTAATTCAACCCACTGGAAAGAATCCTCATCTCCAAAGAATTCAAATCTCTTACCAGTGTTGCTATCTATCCAGGTTAATCCCTGATAGGCAGGGGTTGGAGGTGTAGATGAAACTATTAGGTCTGGATCTAAATTAGCCTGGAAAGAAGAACCAGCGGAAGTAACAATTGTTAGTGTATTAGCGTTTGTAGTAAAACTACTTACTCCAGCTACCAATGCAGTTGAGACGTTGGTGATCCTACCTTGGTCATCAACAGTAATTACTGGAATTGAAATACCATTACCGTAAGTGTTTGCAATTACTGTGGTATTAGCTAATCTTACTACACCAGAAGTATTGTCATAGTTTATTCCAACGCCAGCAGATATAGAATCTCTCGAGCGTTGGGTAGTAAAATAAAGATTTGCTCCTTCTTGTAAATCACTAGTAGATGTTGGAATTAAATAATATACAGCACCGTCGTTTGTAAATTGCCATCTATCAATTGACTCATTCCACTGAAGTTCTACATTAGCATTTGATCCTCGATTAACAATAATTCCTGCATCAAGAATTGGAGCACCTGTTACATTACTATTAAGAGTAATCTTATTATCATCTATTGACAGCTCATTAGTTTGAATGCTAGTTGTGGTGCCTTGGACAAACAAATTGCCTTGAATAACAACGTTATCTGCTGTAATGTCGTTAGAGAATAAAGAACCCTGTACTATTACATCATTAAAGATAGGATTAGTGTTTTGAACTGCCTCGACCGCTCTAACGTTTGTAAAGTAAAGATTTGCACCTTCAGATACATTTGATGTTGTTAGAAGCCCGGAGTCTACTATAAAGGATGCTAACTGGGCATTAGTGATATTTCCAGTAGAGCCACCAACAGAAGAAACGCCACCTATGATTGTAATTAAACCAGTTGTATTATCATATAAACCAGCTCCAGATACTGAAATAGATTCTCTCGCTCTTGCTGTAGTAAAATAAAGATTTACACCCTCTACTACATTAGATGTGTTGAGGTCAGTAATATTGGCTTTTAACGCAATTTCAGCGTTAGTTGCATAGCCTACAAGAGCGGCATTAGTAATGTAGTTTAAAGCGATTACATTTGAATATACTCTATTATTGGTAAAGTAGAGATTTGCACCTTCGACTACATTGCTAGTAGTATGATTAGCTAATGAACTAACCGTACCATAAACATCTCCCTGCAAATTGCCTATGAATGTTGTTGCTTGTAAATTAGCAAGGTGAAATGTAGTGTTTGCTGTATCAATAAATTGGGAGTTTTGAGGTTCTGGCTCATATTGATCAAATACTTTAAAGTTTCCATCTGAGGCATCTCTAAAGAAGCCACCATGCCGATAAATTCCATCGTTGTAATTAAATGCAAAACCAATATCTGGATTAGTATTTTGATTTCCCTGGTTAAGGAAAATCATATTATCAGAAATAGATAAATTGTTTGCTTCGTAGGTTGTTACGTTTCCGTAGAAATGTGCTTCACCATATACCCACAAATCTTTTATATTAGTATTACCAGATACAAATAAATTACCAGTACCTAAATTGCTAGAGAAGGTAGCATTAGCTGCGCTTACATAGTCAGTGAGAGTAATTGAATTAGCAAATATATTATTAGATGTAATAACAGTTGTTTCAATTACATTTGTAAAGAAACTATTTGCAGTTATGTCACCGGTTAAATTTATTGTAGCGCCAACTAGATTTTTAATGTTTCCAAAATTACCTACTATGTTTCCATTAAAGGTATGTGCAGAAACATTAGAGAAGGTTACAGTAGCAGTAGGATCAACATTCTGCCCTATCCTTACTGTAACATTTGATCCTTCTCCTGTGTTGTTTAAAACCGTGACGCCTATACCAGCTGTTAAATTAGAAACATAATCACCATAAGTGTCTCTGCCAAGAGCTACTGAATTAGGTTGAATAGAGGCAGTAAATGTCTGACCAGAAGTAGTAAAGATTGTAAAAACATTGCCGTTAGCTGTGAAATTAGATACACCAGCAACTAATGTAGTTTGTACATTGGAAATTCTACCTTGATCATCTACTGTAAAGATAGGAATTAATATTGAATTTCCGTACGTACCAGCAGTTACAGTGGTGTTTGCTAGCCTGAATTGACCAGAGGTGTTATCGTAATTTAAACCAATTCCTGCTGATAGATGAGCTCTTACTTCACTAGCACTTGGTCCAGTATAGCTGAATACACCTGTAGTATTATCATAGCTAAAAGATCCATCGCCACCTAAATCTGCAGCACTAAGGTGTGCTCTAACCTCAGCATTACTTGGTCCAGTATAGCTAAATACACCTGTAGTATTATCATAGCTAAAAGACCCATCGCCACCAAGATCAGCTGCGCTTAAATGAGCTCTTACTTCTGAAGAGGAAGGACCTCTGTATGTGAATAAACCGTTTGCTGAATTGTAAACTAATTCCCCATCACCACCAATATCATTTACAGATAATGAAGCGTGAACTCTAGCATTTGTATAATAAAGATTTGCTCCCTCTATTAAATCTGATGTTGTAGTTGGAATTAGATAGTAAACGTTACCGTCGTTTGTAAATTTCCAAACATTATAGGTTTCATCCCAAAGTACTTCGACGTTAGCTTGATTTCCCCTATTAACAACAATAGCAGCATCTTCTACGGGAACACCAGTTTGATTGCTATTAATAACTATCTTGTTATCAGCTAATGCAATTTCTTCGGTATTGATCGTTGTAGTAGTTCCCTGTACAAACAGGTTACCTTGAACTACAACAAAGTCTGCAGTAATATCGTTAGAGTAAAGAGAACCTAATACTCTAAGATCGTTAGTCGTAACAGTTTGTGAAGCATTTAGATTACCAGCTGATACATTTTGAACAAAATCTGCACCAATACCATATACGTAATTAGTATTAACATTCCCCGAATCAATATTTGATGAGAATATGTGATTGGTGTGGAATGTTGCAGAAATTAAATTTTGAGCAAAATTTCCATAATACGCCAACAGATTTGGAGTAACAAAGTTTTCAGCATATAGATTACCAACAGTAGCATTGCCTGTAAAACTTGCTGATACAGCCTCTAAACGGTTGGTAGCTATGTTGCCTGTTGCAACATTGCCGGAATAATTTCCCGTGGTAGCGTAAACTGGTCCAGTATGAATACTATCAGAAGTAAGATTACCAGAAAAATTACCAGATACTGCTTCTAATCTGTTAGTAGAAATATTTCCTGTATTTACATTAGCATAAAATGTACCAACAGTTGAAGTTATTTCGTTTGTGTAAAGGGCGTTGGAGTAGGCGGAATTTGTACTTAATGATGTAGTAGAAACGTTTTGTGTATCTAATCTTAAAGAATACAGGTTTAGTGCACTTACATTTCCTGTAACTACATTGTCTGCAAAATGTGCTGACGTTCCCTCTACTCTTCCGGTAGATATATTTCCAGCAACTACATTAGATGAGAAACTAGCATTGTTTACAAATAAAGTTTCAACTACTACGTTTGAACCGTAACCGGTTGTAAAATTAAGTATTTCTGTATCAGCGTTAGCTGTATACAAACTTTGAGTGCTTACTACGTTTGTGGTGACATTATTAGAAAATGATCCCGAAACAGCTTCTATACGACTTGATGAAATATTACCAGTAGAAACATTACCAGTAAAGGTCGAAGTAGAACCTTGTAAGTCTGTTAAGTAAACATTATTAGCTGAAATAACATCGGAATCTAAATTGCCTGAAAAAATATTATTTGAGCTAACAACTACAGTATTAACATTTTCAGAAAAATTTCCTGAAGTAGCTTGTATCCTTGAAGTTAATAAATTGCCGGTAGAAACATTGGATGTAAAGCTAGCAGTATTGCCTTGAACGTTTCCAACTTTGACTGTAAAGGAGGAGAGTTCATTTGAAGCTATATTACCAGAATAAACACTATTAGCACTTACAACTGTAGTGGTAACGTTATCAGTAAATGTACCAGAAGTAGCTTGTACTCTTGATGTGAGTACATTTCCTAATAATACGTTAGAAGTAAAATTAGCTGTATTACCGGATAAGCTATTTAAAAGTACAGAGGTTGCGCTTAAGTTAGTAAAGTAGGCGTTATTACCTTGAATTACTAATGTTGAAGTGTTCGCAAGATAAGCATTGTTAGCAGTAAATACGTTTGTTAAAACGTTATTAGTAAAGATACCAGTAGCAGCTGTAACAGAATTGCCTTCAGCTAAAATAGTTCCAGTTACGATTAAATTAGCTACTCTTACTTCTGCATTAGCTATACCCTGATTTGCAATGCTAACAATTCGGCCATATCGATCAACATTTGCTACTGGTATTAAAATTGTAGGAGAGGTATTACCATAAACTCCAGAAACAACACCAGAATCTTTAAGGTTAATAAGAGGTGATCTTGTTCCTAAGTATGGTTCATAGTTTGTAATTACTATGCCATTGCCTGAAAGGACATTAGATAAGGGATTACCAGCTACTTGATTAAAAACATCAACTGCTGAATTTCCTTGAAACAGATTTGTATTTGAATTATATACAATTACATATCCGTCTTGAAGAACCGTATTGCTTACATCAGCTAAATTTCTTAGAAATAAATCAGCATCTGTACTTCTTCTAATTACAATAGAAGCTTCTTTCTGTAAATCTGGTGTTACAGAAATTGTAGTTCCTTTGGAACCTCTAACTTTTACAGTCATTTATCTTGTAACCTCTGGAAGTACAGTAATAATTCCCTCAATTACTCTTAAAGTTTGAGAGGCATTTGATACTTCCAGATCATATACATAACGACCTGGTCTTAAATTTGCAGTGTTTGCTGCTGTCATGGAAAGAACAATCTCTCCATTTGCAGGGTTGGTGATACTGGCTGTTAGTGCGGTTGAATTGGCAGAATAAAATGATCTGCGCATTTTTGACTGCGCTGTATAGGAAGTAAGATCATTGGGATTACCAAGATCATCATTGTAATTAATGGTTATAGCAAAGGTAGCGCCCTGCTCAATTAATAAATTTGAGGTAACGGCCATTTGGATTTCCTTGTAAAATCCTTATATTTATCTTATGAAAAAAAACAAAAAAGGGCCTTCTAGGCCCTTTTTTAAAAAACTTAGTGGGATATTTTATTATCCTTGTAAACTAGCTACTTGAGCTTCCAAGGTTTCGATACGTGCAATAGCTTCTTTGAGAGAGGCTGTTAAAAGAGGAATTAAATAAGATGCGTCCATCTGTTGCGCCCTAATATTTCCTTTATCATCAACAGCGTCTTTTTCTCCAGTAATTGCTTCTGGAACAACAGGTTCAACTTCGTGAGCTAAAAATCCATCTTGATAGCCAAATTCTAAATTGCTTTTCCATTTAAATTTAACAGGATTTAATTGTTTAATTCGAGCTATTGCTCCTGTTAACGTAACAATATCAGTTTTAAGTCTATAGTCAGAAGTAGTAGCAAAATTTACTGAATTTCCTGTACTACTAAATACACCACCTATGTTATTACCTGGTGCGTTTGGCGTACCGTAATAATAGACTTCATAATTTAATTGTCCAAGATTAAAAGTATCGCATCCAATAGCGACACCTACAGAACCCGCCCCAGGCGCATAAACAGCGACTGCTGGGTGAGCTACTTGTGACTGAAAAAAAGCATTCCAATAATCACTGGGATTGGGCGCACCACTCGAGAAGGTACTACCGAATCCAGTACTAGTTCTTATTTTTCCATAAAACCGATGGTCACTGTAATAATTTCCTGCACCATTAAATGTATTTGTTCCATTAAATGCATTATTATTACCTAAAGAAGCATAACTACTTAACGCAGAAGCTGGTGCATAACTAGATAAAGCAGAGGTTGTTGCATACGAATTTAATATTGAAGTGTCTTGGGTTGCCATTGAACCTAGACCTAGCTGGCTCCTAAACGTCGCTTGATTCAAGCTTAGAGAGAGAGTGCCTGTGCTAGTGATAGTACTTCCAACATCAGATTGTATTGTTAATCCTAAAGAACTACCTTGATTTAATACTCCAAGACTAGTGATACCTGTGCCAGTTACTGGAGCCCATTGAGGCACTCCACCAACTACTTTTAAGAAATGACCTTCTGTTCCAATTCCTAATCTTGTAAGGGCTGTAGTACTCGATGCATACAATATTTGACCTGCCGTATACTGATCAAACCCAGTTCCACCTCTGATTGCGGGTAAAGTGCCACTAACGTTTGTAGTTAAACTACAGTAAGCAGTTGATGAAGTGCCTGTACCACCGTTAACAATAGGAAGTGTTCCAGAGACATTTGTTGTTAAACTGCAGTAAGTAGTTGATGTTGAGCCCGTACCACCGTTAGCAACAGCTAAAGTTCCACTTAAAGTCATTGTTCCAGAAGAAAGAATAGGTCCCCCTGTCACTAAAAGTCCTGTAGTACCACCAGATAAATCAACAGAAGAAACCCCAGCTGTGTCATTAATCCAAGCCGGAATTCCTCCAGCAGATACGGATAGTATTTGTCCACTCGTTCCAATAGCTAATTTGGCTAATGTGTTAATACCAGACGCATAAAGCATTTGTCCAGTAGTCCAGCTGCTTTGTGCTGTACCTCCTCTTTCAGCTACTAATGTACCTGAAGTAATGCTATCTGCATTTAAATTGGTAAATCCTGCTCCGCTAATTTCAACATTAGATAATGAAGTGATTCTTCCGTCTGATCCAACAGTAATTTGAGGAATTCTAGTTGCATTTCCATACAAGGCAGCCACTACACCGGTGCTGGCTATTTTAGCTGTAGTTACAGAATTGTTTACAATTTTAGATGTTGTAATACTATCATCTGCTAATTTAGATGTTGTAATACTACTATCTGCTAATTTAGATGTTGTAATACTATCATCTGCTAATTTAGATGTTGTAATGTTGGAATCAGCAATTTTTTCTGAAATTATACTATCGGGTGCTAGCTTAGCGGAAGTTATAGAATTGTCCACTAGTCTTGAAGCTTCAACAACTATTGAAGTATTTACATTCTGTTTTATTTCATTAATAGCAAAAACTAAATTACCAGTATTAGATGTTATTAAATCTGATAACAGTCCTATATTAGAACTTACTTCGTTTATTGAAATAACTATATTTGATTTACCAAGAGTAGATAAGTTGTTCAAATTTCCAATAGATATATTAATATTAGCAAAATTGTTATCTATTTCAGAATTAAGTAATGGAGAACCTTTAATTGTTGCTAAAGGATCACTAATAACGCTAGATTGTCTTAAAATAATTGATGGCATTTAATTAGTTCTCTGTAAAATTTGAGAAATTAAATCTTTAATTTCATTCATAGATTGTTTTAAATTATTAATTTCTGTACTCATATTAGAAATTTTTTGTTGAACATTTCTTTCATTTTTATACTTTAAATAAGCCGATTGATCAACATTTATAATAGCTTTCGACGAAGAGTCTCTTACTAATCCAGGATAATCTTTTACTTTTAATTTATTCATTCTAAAGCTATAACCCTTAAATTTTTTACTTTAGGAACTTTATAAGTGAGCGATGATTTAAATACAATTTTAATTATTAAAGAATCAAAAGGCTCTAATGCATCTATTTGTTTTTCAACTTCAATAAATTTACCATCAAGTGAAGGTGCAATTGTAACATTTTCTACTTGGGTAAACTCTTTAACATCAAAACTTTCGGCTTCACCAATTAATTTAGTTTTAAAATAAAACAATACTTCTGTATCTGTTGGCTGAGAAACATCTGCTCTAATATTGATAGAGGTTGAAGGATTTACAAAATCTATTTTTTTAGTTATGTATTTTGAAATTGCACTTCCACCAGTAGCAGCTTCCTCATATACAAATTGAGAAGCGTTTACAATAGTATGGTTGTTTTGTATATTAGCATCAGTAACTACTGAAATAGAATTAGCTAATTTTAGAACTTTAATATTTGCACCACCGTTTAAAACTTCTAATACTCTGTACTGACCGTTGTTTGGATTTAAGCCTGTAATAACTAAATCAGTACCGTTTAAAATACTTTTAGCATTGTTTATCTCGCTCACATTTGCAGACGCATAGGATATTAAAGCTACATTTCCATTTAACACGTATATATTAGCTTTTGACAAAACAGCTACGTTTGCTCTGTCGTATCTTAAATTTTCTGTGATAATATTTGGAGAGTTAATTTTATTATTAACCAATACAACGGCAATTTGAGATTTATCTATTAGAGGAGATGTGAGGGTGTTATTGGAAGAAAAGTTTATCCTATATACAAACGGAGTTGCGTTAGAAAGTCTAAAAGTAGTGTTTACATTGCTAGCAATTATTCTTGTGTAATCCAACTCATTATCGTCGTCAGCTAAAGTTTTAAACGACGAATCTAAAGTATATGATAAAGAAGCAGCTTTAAATGAGCTTGAAATATTCCCAGATTGTTTAATATGTGGTATTTTTGGGTAGATAGTATCAAATCTTAAATCACTATCTACTACGATAGCAGGACCACCAAATCTAAATGCTGAAGTAACAGTTGAGGATTCAGAAAGATTTACGGTATAAGAGTCAGACCTAACGTTACTTACAACAAAATGCCTTCCCTCAATAGACGTTGATGTTATACCACCAAAAATGGTTGGACTTAAAACATTTCCAAATGGAAAAGCATTTGCTATACCTAATAACCTTACATATGATTGATTCGTGAATGGGTGATCCTTGTGATGAATTCTCATAATTGAACTATTAGGAAACAATTCTAACGGATCATTTTCAAGTAGCTTAGTGGTGTTGTGATAGCCAGGTACTTTAAAATCTATAAATCCAACCACACTTGTATTGTAAGATGCTCTGTAAAGTATAAATTTTAAATCTTGGGTTAATACAGGAGTATACGATGTTATGTTTTGTCCTTTAAACAAATTTCCAATATAAGGTTGTTCTGTAATATTTTTACCTGAAATTATATCTGTGGAGTTTAATTCAGAGATCCAGACAGAATATTTTTTAGAGGTAGTTCCTAATGTAATTGAGTATTCCCCAGTATCTAAAAATATCGGTGAAGTAAAGTTTACAGTAGTTGCTACATTTGCATTACTAGAAACTAATACAGAACTGGGAGAAAGTAATTTAGTGGACAAAGGAATAATGTATGGACCAGGTACCCCTAGTTGATTTTTTCTAAACTGCACAGTAACTGGAATAAAATTGTCTTTTGATTTAAAAAACAAATCCATTTTTGTGACAACGCACGGTTTATCAATAAAGAAGGATTGTGCTATAGGATCAATTACGCTGTAAGTAGGAGTTGCCATTTTAACCTTTTATCTATTTCCGAGAGCCTGTGCTCCAATTAGTAGGACTTATCCAATAAGCAGCAGGGTCTATTCCGTTAGCCTTAGCATTTAACGCATCCTGTTTCCAATCAAATCCATCCAAGGGATTGCATAAAGCAACGGTTACAGCAGTAGCAACACCTTTAGAAGCTTCTAATCTAATTTGTTCGTCTGTCCACCCAGAAGCGGGATGGCCAGCGACGTTTCTAGGCAACGTTGCCTTTACTGAAATATAGTAATGAAAACATAAGTAATCAAAACCCGGCCTAGTTCTAACTAAATTTAGATCGTCAGTTGGATGTTCTATATTACGCAATACATTATGAAGCGCAACTCCAGCAAAAAATAAAACTGCGTCCCAAACTATTCTCGCATTAGAATTAAACGTCAGAGGAACTCTTACTCCGAAATTATCCTTACTAGGACCTTCTCCAAAATTAAAGCCAACAGTAAAAGTGCTAGGGTTAGCTTTTGCGTTAAGAATTAATTCAGCAGAACAAACTGCTCCATTAAGAACTGCATTTGTTAAACCTAATGTTCTAAACTGTGAAGACCAATAAGCATAACCTTCTCTATCGGGCTCTCTTCCTAAAGTGTATCTATACAAATAATCTACAAAAAAGAGAGGAGGAGGTTTTGATGGATTAGGTGCTGCAACTGGTCTTTGTTCGGAAACAGATTTAGAGTCTAAGACAGCATTTCTTGTAGAGGTAACCTCGTTTACTATATTTCTAAGCTCACCAGAACTAGAAAATACAGCTTCAGCAAATGTTTCCGTGTCTTCAGGATCGTTAGAACTAGAGTCAGTTACTTTTATTGTATAATTACCAGTATTAAATTGAAAAACATCAGTAGTATAATTAAACTTAATTAATATTTTGCCTGTTTCGTCAGTAACTAAGTTGTTTCTACCCTGTGCATATACATCTAAATTTGGATAAAGAACATTTGCCCTTTCGGATAAATCTAAATTGCAGTAAGGATTGACAGGATAACTATTAAAAAAAACATTGACTAGTGTGTTTGGTTTCATACCTTCACACCTTATTGATATTACCACATCCCTCATTTTTGGTAGTACAGATGTTGACTTAACAACGTCATTTTTAGTTACTGTATCAATTCTTTCTCTAACAGTATATTCTAAACCTTCTCTTTTTTGAGTTAATACAGTTCCGTCAACACCAAAATGGAAATCTTTCCAAGCACCCCAAACAGTACCAAATGTACCTTTAGCTTGGGATTCAGCTACCAAAGAATTATAGTTACCTTCTAGGTTTGTTAATACATCTGGAAGCCTTTTTTGTTCAAACCACGAATCTGAGGCAGGAAACAAGGTCATAGTACCAGTATATATTCCAGTATTGAAAGGATTAATGTTTATAGCTTTACTTGCTTTATCGTTAGAAGCAAAAGCTACTTCGGTGTAAGGAAGAGTAAAAAAATCACCAACCAAGCTATAATTATTTGATGTTCTTTGAGCATTGGTTGTATTTACTTCCAGCAATGGAAGTCTTTGAAATTCACATAGAGGTCTTAGCTCTTGCTTATTCATATCAATAGCTGCACCATAGTCTGGATTTAATGTATCTCCTATTCCGTGTCCGGAAAAAGAATCTACAATAAAACCATTTTTAAATCTATTAAATCCATCTGAATCCTTAATCTGAAATTTTTCAGCATCAATTTCAAGTAAATTTAACGATGTATAGTATTCTAAATTTTTTAGTCTATTTTCTATTCTACCAATATCACGCATAGTATAGCGTTTGTTGTTTACACTTAAAATTTCAATATCTTTATATAAATCAAAAACATAGGGTTTTTGTTTAAGTACATATAAAGCCACACTATCATCGAGTATGTTAGGCTCTTGTGGATTTAAAGAGCTGATACCCTTTATTACCGAAAACGTACCATCTTTATCTACAACTAATTTATCAGTTCTAGGTAAGTAGTATTGATAATCAGTAGTAAAATCGTTTTGTTGAGTAATAAATTCTGAAGCACTTGAACCAGAGGAAATAAAATCTACCCCTGAATCACTTATTCTAGGTCTAAAATCTAAACAATCCCTTAACTGATAAGTAGTTTTTCCGTCAGTAAAAGTTGGTATATCCTTATAATTTATTCCACTATAAGATTCTACAGAAAAGAAATCTCCAATACCGTGTTCAAAATAATCATATTTTACTCTTATTGGTCCACTAGGTTTAGAGGCATTAGTTTTAAGTTTTAATTTACCAACGTCGTAATAGGTAGATCGTTGGCCATTATCTAAAATAAATCTGTCAGTTATGTCTACTGCGCCACTCGAAGAATAGGATGTTCCAAAAGCAGTTTTTGACATACTAACTTCTTTCAATAAAATAACATCAGCTTGACCTAATGATATTGTGGATTGAGTAGCATCTTCTTGATCCTCAAAAAATTCTTCGTAGTCAGAAAACAAGGTCTTATTTTTTCTTACTGCAGCAGAATTAGATTTTTGTACATTAGCAATAATTTGAATGATTTGGCCAGCATTTAATCCAACTCCCGAACCTGCAGTTGTTGCATTAACTATTAAAGTTTTACCCGTCGGAGTACCCCCTCTTGTGAGCAAACCGGGTGTGTTGGGATCTATGTAAGTTCCTGGGGTAGGTCCTGAAGTAGAATTTTGTGAAACTATTATAGAATAATTTGTTGAACTGATAGGAGCAAATACTTCATCGGTTCCAGCAATCAAAGTTACTTGACCAGATGCTAATGTTCTCTCGACTTGTCTCTGAACATTATAAATTGTTTCAGAGCTAGTTGGATCAAGAGCTTTAATTACATCCTGAGGCAATTTAAATATGTAAGTATTTTTTTTAGTTTCTTCTATTCTAGATTTTTCAATAGTGTACTTTACTCCGTTTTTAGCGGCTGATGGAGCTCCAGTTACATTTAAAAAATTGTTATTAAGTATAGAAGATACTTGTAATCTGACAGATGAGTTGCCTGTATCTGCATCTATATAATCTCCAACTTTTAATTCTGTAGAAAATAAAGAACCTACACCAAAAACATCTGTATTAGCTGTAGTAAAATTTATTGTACCAGAAAGATATGTTTTAACTGATACTATATTGGCTGTAAAATCGGGATTTACTTGATTGTCAAAATAAATCTGCTTTGCACTATCTACAAAAGTTTTACCTTCATTAGTCCGTACATCAAATAGGTAAAGTTTATAAACGGCACTACCAGTACCCACTGTTCCGGAATAGTATTCAAGTCCACGAGCTCGAGCAGTTCCTATTAAACTGCCACTTGGAGCACCATCTGCTTCAGTGTATCTATCATATATACTTACATTAGCAATAGTATCCAGGGTTGGTGCGGAGAAAACATTGCTAACATAAACATAATTTCCTATCGGAGTAGCAATAGGAGAATTATTTACAGAAATAAAATCTCTAGCTTTTTCTGAGTTTATATAGCTTGTTTTGAGAGAATCTATCTCATAACCTTTAATATATGCTTTACCAGCAGAAAGTACATTAACAAATAAATTATCATTTCCTCCCTGGTCGGAGGTAAATACCCCATCTACAGAGCTAAAAGATAAATTAGCATTTGGGCTAGTTCTTAAATGTTGAATAAGTTTTATTTCGAAAGGTTTTACGACGTAATCCCCAGATTCATCATACGTTCTTCTTGCAAGTGTGTCTCCCAGAATACTAAATTGAGGATCATTGTTAAGAGCAATGATTGTACCATTTTCAATTCTACAAAGTTCAATAAAATTAGGATCATCAATGGTTTGAGGAGTAAAGTTTCTTGTAGAAACAGATAAATCAATTTTATATCTATCTGAACCAGGTGCAAAGTAATTGTAGGTATCTATAGCTGGATCAAATAAACTTGAATCATTTTCAGAAGTAACAATGCTCTCTGTAATAGTAAGTCCAATAATAGAATTAGAAACTTCTGAATATTTTTCTAAAATTTTTGTTTGAGAATTTACAGTTACAAACACACCTTTTACAAATATTGAACCTTCACCTACAGAAAAGGCTGTTCCATTGCCTGTAGCAGATGAAGTTGCAGATCTAACACTTATATCTCCATCCTCGTTAACAATAATTTCATTGTTAGCAAAAGTCTTAGATACTCCAGCATTTCCTGAATTTAAATATTTTACAAATAGGGTAGGAGGATCTGTGAGTGTGGAAGTCGTGAAATTTACAACAGTAGCTTTTACGCCATTATTTTGTCCTACAATTACTTGATCTAACAAATTTCCTATTACATCATCAGCATTTACGGATGCATGAGTTGTTTGAAGTTTTACAAAAGCATATCTTTTATCAAAAATTAATTCAGATGGAGTTACAAAAGATCCTTCTTTATAAATTCCTTTTCCAAATCTTTCTATTTGACCTTGGATTAAAGTTTGTAGTTGGGTTAGTTCTCTTGCTTGTACCGCACGCCCAGGTCTAAACAAAATTCTATAAAATTGTTTAGTAGAATCGTAATCGTCAAAATAAGGAGCTGATGGGTATATGGTAGGCATTATAGTTTAATAGTAGTTCTAAAAGTTACAAGTTGTTCATCGCTATAAGTTACTTGAGTTCTATTGTCAATAAAAAATAGCTCGCCGCTAAATTTATTTATGTCGGGATATTTGTCGATAGTTAAAATATCAAAATTAGATGCAGTGTTTGCGTCATAAAAAGAATTACCGGTAGTTAGTAAAAAATTGCTAAGATCATTTACTAATATTTGATTATTAGCGCTTAAGACTTCAACCACTTCAAAGGTTCTAGATGCATTACCATTAAGTTGTAAAATAGTGTCTCTAGTTAAAGTATTGGATTGAGAATTTACAACAGTGTTAGCTGTAATTAAATAGCAAGAAGTTCCAATAACATTAGCAAATGCTCTTGAATTAGCAAATTGTTTAATATTTTTTACTAACCCAAACTGTCTAAAATCGTTTAAGATATTTATATTGTGCAGCTTATCGTTATTTATTGTAGAATAAAACATTAAAGTGTCTGCATACAATTCATTTACACCATCACTTCCATGACCATTAGGAGGAGAAATTATAGCTTCGACCACTGCGTTAGAACCAACGCCCGATATTGTAACATCTGCGTAAGAATAACCATATCCTGGATTAGTAACGCTTATGTGGCTTATGGAATTATTATTAGCTAAAACCACATTTCCCGTAAATGATTCTCCATCCCCAGTAACAGTTAACGTTGTATTTCCGTTGAAATAATTATCACCAGCATTCAAAACTCTAAAAGCGTGAATTGCTCCATCTACTGCAGAAAGTTCTATCAATGCTTGATTAGTATCTAAATCATATGACGAAAGTTCTGCTCTTGCGTTTGCTCCAGAACCATCTCCAACTATTTCTAAGTCGACATAAGTGTAGCCATTACCTCTTGTTTGAATAATTATATCTTCTAACGCTCCGGCTGAGTTTACGTATGGTACAAGAGTAGCTCCAGACCCATCTCCCTGCACAACAATTGTTGTTTGTAGATTAGAACTATAACCCACCCCAGGGTCGTTAATCAATACTCTGTCAACTTTTCCATTAAATAATATAGGTGTTAAAGTAGCTGTATTATTGAATGTAATATTTGCAGTAGCGTTTGCTACAGGTTGAAGATTTCCTGATGTTGAGATGTTAATACTTGTATTGGCTATGACTTCAGTTGAATATCCATTACCAGGAGAAACAATGTTAATACCAGAAACTACATTGTTTAAAAAATTTAATGTTAGAACAGCATTAGCATTAGGTTGAAAAACCCCTGTTGTTACAAGTCTAGCTGTAGTGTTTGAAGTAATGCCACTATTAGAATAAGAATTTCCACCATTAAAAATAGTAGCCGTTTTAAGCGACTTGTAAAAACTTGAGCCTAACTCAGTCACGTCGTTTATACTAATATTAGCAGAACTGTAATTATTGCCTTGATTTTTAATCTTTACTCCAACTAAAGATCCAGAACTATTTAAAATAGGATCTAAAGTGGCTACAACATTACCCGGTAATCCTCTAAAAACACCATTTACTGTTAAGGTTGTTTGAGCATTGCCGAGATAACCCGATCCTTGATTCTCAATTACAATTAAACTAATTTCTCCGTTTGAATAATAAGCATTGTTTAGATAGGTTTGAACTGGCATTAAATCATCAGTTAAAAACCTATTTCTTAAAGATAGGGGAATTGTATAGAGATATTTCCACGTATAGCCATCAGCAGTAGTAACTGCTGTCAAATCAGTAAAGGTAGGTTGTATTGTTGAGTTAGCACCTTTGTTATTATAAAGACATTTATATACATTAAAGTCTGAAGTTAAAATATAGAATCTAGAAGTTTTTAAGGAATTGGCTCCAGTATTAGATAAAAATGTAGGGCTATAATCTGGATCATATTGATCATAGACAACGTTTGACGACCAATCTATTCTGGGTACGACATATGAAATATCTGAGGTTAAAACTTTTTTGACTGCAAGAATTTTATTGCGTGTATCATATTCATATGTACCAGTATTTAAAGGAGTTTCGGGAGTGCTTGGGTCAGCCCACTCTAAAATCTCACCAATAAAATAATAGTAATTGGATCTGCTAGAAAGTATTTCATTGTATACTGCATCAACCAAAGAGGTATGAGCAATGTCTTTTAGTAAAAATGACATATTATTCTACGGTTATATTCCATGTAATAACTATGATATCGCCAGCAGATTTATTCACTGAATTGAAATTAGTACGACATAGCATAGTACCTATGTTGGCTAGAGAGTCGTTGAAAATAGCGGCTTCATGTAAGCTTCCGGTTCCAACACCAGCACCAAAGGTACCAATGTATGTGACCGTATTATTAGTAATAACTGAAGAATCTAAGGCTACTCTTGCAACCTCTCCCAAAAGAAGTGTCTGACCAGTCGAAGATGCTACGTTGGCAGTTCCAATAGCCATATGACTCATTACTACAGATGAGTTTGAAGTCATACGGGAAGAAATGTAATTCTTGCCGCTAGAAACAACTAAGTTTTTTATATTTCTTTCATCTTTTAAATTATTAAAAGAATCTATGACTTTAATGTTTAACTCGCCTTTGACGGTAAATGATTCGGTTATCATGTGTTTTCCTAAATTGACTATACTATATTTATTGTAAATTTACGGTAAAATTTTATTACAAATAAATTACATCTCCATTATAATTCTCCGATGTGTAATCCTCTGCGAAGAAAGTACCACTAACACCGTCTAAATAAGCTCCTATTAAAATTGAGTCTGAAAGACTTACAGACAAATCAATATTGGACTTTGTTAAATTCAAACTTATAGGATCAATTATATTGGCTGTATTATTAAATGCTCTATTGAAGAGCTTAGCTATACTGACGGTATCTAAGAAATCTATCTTATCATATAGGTCAATAAAGATGTTTGAAGTAGGTACAAGAGCAAAAGAACTTAATACGTTTATATCGTTTTTAAAGTTTACTTTATTATATAATTGTTTACCGGCGGGGTGAACAACATTTTTAGCTAAACTATAAAATCGTTTTATATCTAAGTCGGTATTAGTTACATACGAAAATGGTTGAAATAATCTATCATCAGGTAAACAAACCTCTGGCACAGACAACAAACCATTTACTTTTTTAAACTCACCTGGATATTTACTTAACGACCCAACATTTAAAGTAATAGTAGAAACGTTATTAGGTTTAGGTACTGGCAAGTTTTCTGCAAATTTTTTCTTAGGATCTAAATCTACAGTAAGGTTGCCAGTATAACCAAAACCAAAATTAATTACCTTTGCTGACGAAATTCCGGAATTAGAATCTAATGATGTAATTTGAAGAAATGTACCTTGTACATTTGAATCTTTGACAGAATATATTTGACCTATTTTAAACCCTTCGCCTGGGCTATTAACACTAACAGACAAAGCAGTTGGTTTAATAATTCCTATAAAAATTATATTGTTTTCTTCATCATAGACTATGACTTGTCCCTCTAAATGATAGTCTGGAGCAATATTTTTTCTATCTAAATAAATTTCGGTTAAATTATTAGATAAAATTTTTATTTCGGTTATAGAGGTTTGATAGGTTTGATTATTGACAGGATTTAAGAGATTGGTGTAAGTTAAAAATCGATTTGTTATATCTGAAACACTACCAAAAACTGTTTCAACTCTTATTGAATTTTTTTGCTCCCATCTACCATCCGACGATCTTAATACGAAATCGTAAGGATATTCTATACTTACATCTGTGTTAAAAAGTATTTTAAAAAACAATTTAAACGATAATTCGCTTCCTTTAGATTCGTACAAATCTCCTAACTTTTTTAATAAAAATCTTTGGTTAGTTGCTGCCGAAACAGGAAAATTAAATGCGTATTGTTTAATAAAAAAATATATAAACGATGATGCAGTTCTATCTATATCATTGTATGATCTAGCATTTTGTACCAACTCTAGTGCATGCTCATCTTGTTCTAAAAATCTATAGTAAGCTTCTAAAAAAGCTACAAAAGTAGGATAGTCCGAATTTACAAACTCGGGTACTTGACTTGCTATTAAATCTGATATTTTTTCTTTTATTCTAGTAGTAGGCATCTTAAACTGCTGTTACAAAAACTGTTAAACCAGCTTCTAATCCAGCAAAAGCGTCGTTAGAACTATCATCTAAAACTAGAATTTCATTTTTGCTTGTCTGAATATTATGATTTGTTTCCTGTACAGATCCTGTAATTCTAAAGTCAAAAATGTTATTAGGAAGAGCAGTAGGTGTAAAACCATCAATATTAACTAAACCAGTTCCGTAATTAACTGTACCAACATTAGGTTTAAGAATTGCACCTGATTCGGCATTTATTAATCTAAAAGTGCCTGATCCAAGATTATCTGGAGGACTGTTATTTGGAATATCAATAATTTTAGAAATAGTTGTAGTATTAGAATTGTTAATAAAAAATCTAGAACTGTTTATAGATCCAGGAATTACTGCATTTTGAAATTTAATTACATCATCTCCAATAAAAGCATTTTCAGCATTTAAAGTAATGTTAAATCTTTTCTGTAATTTAATTGTAATAATTACAGATGAAATAGCTGAATCTGATTCGAGTAAAAGTTTAATTAAAGTTGATTTATTAAAATTTTTATTAAACTTTTGAAGCTCGTTTGCAAAATATGTTTGAATTGTATTTCTAACTATAAATTCTATTTGACTTGTGGTTTTTGTTGTTGAGTAAGAATCATAATCAACATAAACTTTTAAATTTACGTGATTGTATTCAGGATCAATAAATTCTGGTTGTATAGATAATACTTTTTTGTCTTTAAGTACATTTTCAATTATATAATCTTTAGTAGCTTGAGATATGGTATAACCATCGTAGGGTTTGAGTGAAATTAAAACTTTACCGTAATATGGTGGATCATTTTCCTCTCCTCCCCACACTGACACTGATTCGGCATCTAAAAAATTAGAATAAATTAAAGATTCATAATCTGTAGAAGTTACTGCTCTATTTTTTGTGGAATACATTCTAGGGGCATTGAATTTAATAGAACCAATGCTTTCCTTAGCAGAGCCTGCATGTGGATTAGTAACAGTAGATATTATAACATTACTCGTACCAGCTATTGATGTGGTGGTAAATTGTTGATTAGTTAAGTTGGAAGAATTTGCTGCTCCACCTTGTGAAGAAAGGTATCTTATTGTTACAATATTTCCATTTGATAGCTTTTTACCTATAACATCATCTCCAAAATATATTTGATATTTTTCAAAAGGATTTTCTTCTAAAAAATAAACTCTAGAATTAGAAGAAACATTTGCTATGTTGTCACTAATAATAAAAGCTGTAGAAGATGTATTGGAAGAGGAATTTTGGACTGTAACTAAGAGGGTAGATGTGTCAACTGTCGGAGAAGGTATTTCAAATTTTTCTTCAGTACCAGGATTTGCTACAACATAGGAAATACTTAAAGGAGTTCCTTCTACAACCTCTAAATTTGAAAAAACATATTCACCACTGAATAACTTAGTAACAGTGATTGGAAAAAGATTATAGAAAGTATATGAAGTATCATTAAGTGTAACAGTAAAAGGAGTGTATCTATCTAAAGTAATGGTTTCAGGGTTTCCTGGAGGATTGTTAACCACAACGTTTAAAACCGCTCTAGCACTCCTAATCGATCTGGGCGTGTATCCCAATTGTTTAGCAAGAGAAACAGCAGAGGATCTCTTTACAGCAGAATCTAAAAACATCTCGTTAACTACCATGTTTGCAAGATACGCATTGTAGTGAGTATTATATGCTAAAAGATCAATTAAAACCGAAAGACTAGACCCTTCAAAATCAAAGTCTGTAAATTCATTTTGAGATTGTAAAAAAGATTTTAGATTTGACTTGATGGTGTCAAAATCCAGCTCCGCTATTCTAAGATTCGCCATTATCGTACTCTTTGAATTGATGTTTTTAAAGTAACTAGTTTATCGGAGCTATTAATTAAAAATTGTATGTCAACACTAAGCTCGTTAGAATCAGGTCTTTCTTGTATTCTCACGTCGGTTACACTTACTCTAGGTTCAAATTTCTCTATGGTATCAAAAATAGTTTTTTTCATAACTTGCGCTATTACGGGCGAAAAGTTTTCAAAAACCAACGAATAAATTTGAGAACCTATTTCTGGATGAAATGGACGTTCAAAATTTTTAGTTTGAATTAAGTTTCTTACAGACGCTTTAATAGCTTCTTCGTCTGACTTTTTAGTAAGATCCCCAGTAGCAGGATTTGTTGTAAAAAGTAAGTTAAAGTCTGTATATTCTCTTGTTTTTCGATTTATAGGCATACTATTATTTATCGCTAAAAAATTATTAATTTGCAAACGTATTAGAAGAACCTGTAGCTACATGTCCACACGAAGCTTGATCCCCTTGTCTACAAACTCCTTTTCCTCCAGCAAAAACATTTGTTGATGCTTGAGCCATTACTGGACTACTATGAGGACCAGTACCGTGACCCTGCACAGCATCTCCTAAAACTGCAATTAAACTACCATTACAAAATACAGTAGATTGACCTCCACCTAATATAGTTCCTCCTGCCGAATCTACACCTACTCTAGCTATACCGGGCATGTTAAGCTAAATTAGACAAACCGTCTGAATGTTTTTTATCATTAAAGAACGTCATCACAACTTTTCTGGGTTTATTAACATCAAAAGAAATATGAATCCAGGGTAATCCAGTGCCATAGGTTTTATATTCTAATAATAATTGATCATAATTTAATTGTGTAGATAATTTCTTAGCTACTTCATAATACTCTCCTTTTGCTATTCCAGGAATTTGAATATCTGCAGCCTGACCTTTAGGGTGTTGGGATGTAGAGGAAGAACCAGACGCTGATCTATAAGCAGATGTAACTTTTGCCTTTGGGTACAATGCAATTAAAGGCTCTAACACATTTAAAGCTATTGCTGCTAAGTTGTAAACAATTTGACCGTATGTTAATCCTGCCTGAGCTTGTACTGGGTTTTTTGTCACCACTGCCCTGGAGGATAAATCTCCTAAAGTAAAATGCTTAGATAATTGATAATTGTCTGGTAAGTAACTTTGTGTCAATAGTGAATCATCTGGCTTAATAATATCATTTCTATTTGATTTAGGAGTTTCCGACTCTATGGGTATAGCTGATTGATTTAAATCTGAAGAGGAAGCTATACCAAGCTGTTTTAAAGCTTCTTGATCTTTTTTCAATTCAGAAGGTAATTCCACATCCTCTGACTTATATCCTTTCTCATCTAAGTAGTTGGCTGATATTGGATCGGGTACAGATTCATATACAATATCCTTTCTAGTACCAATTAAACCAATGTTAGCATTGTAAGAATAAATTGATTGTTTAGAATCAGATGCAGTACTAGAATTTAAATGAACAGCTGAACCATCAGCGTTAATAGTGCTACTAGCTTTGAGATGAATTTCGCCTAGTGCCTGATTATACAAATTCTTATTTACATAAATGTAATGATTATTTAATACTTGGTGATAGCTATCGTTGTTGGCTTTAAAATAATAATCATTGCAAGAGACTAAAACATTGCTATCACCTTTTAAACTTAATTCGTAGTCAGCTTCAATATTCACATTTGCACTTCTAAGATTAATTTCTTCACTTGCTGATAAGTCAATCCTTCCAGCAGCTTGCATTGTGATATCGTTAAGACATTTTAAATTCACATCTCCCTGTACTTCTATGTCTGCATCTTCACCAACATAAATCTTTACTCCCCCTCTTACAGACAAAGAAGCATCCCCCGCTACGGAAATGTACCCATTTTTGTCTATTATTTCATAAGAAGAACCTTTTTTACGAGTAACTACAGACCCATTAGCATCTATTTCAATAAATGTACCACTTTTGTGATACAAGTGAATTCGCTCTGCTCCATCAGTATCATCAATTTCAATTACATGGCCAGATTCTGTTTGTGTAACCTTGTTAAAGGGATACTGAGCTTTATAAGGTATTGGTGGCTGATCCCAAGATTGATCAAAAGGTAAGGATATTCCTTTAAGTCTATCTTTTTCTTTAGCCTGAACTATGGTGCCAATTAAATCGCCTCGAGCTAACTTATTTGTTTCAGGCTTACCTTTATATTCTTTAGTAGGAAATGTTGCTTGTGGATCTATAAACCCTTTTACTTGAACTAAAAGTTTTTCTCGGTTGTCGCTAGTATTAATATCAAACTTTTTAGCTTCTTCTAAAGCCTTTGAAGATATTTGATTGTCAAAAGCCTTATTAATATTCTCTAAAGCTTTTTCTGGATTTCTAGAAAATTCCTCTGATACATTTTCAGAAAAAGGAACTACTTTTTTAGCTCCACTCATTAAATCTGTTGTGTAGGTATTTAAAGCTGAATTTATACCTTTACCAATTACTCCACCAGAAGTAATAGAAGAAGCAAGGGTATTAACATCAACTAATCCTCTCAATGAAGGAGGTAGTTGATTGTTTAATCCGTTTAATATTTTAAATGTAAACTCACTCTCAATTCCTTTAAGTAATTTATCTGAAGCTATCGGGGCAAGTACTTTTGATACATCAGAGGAGGATAGGTTTCCATTGACAATATCTAAAGGATTGCTTGGACCAATTATTTGTTGGCCAATCTCGTTAATTTGCTTATTAGATAAATTCTCAACGTCGTCGTTAATTCTTGTAGCAGTTTCACCAGCAGTCTTTTCAATTACGCCATTAATAATTCCCTTTGTGTAAGGAGGTAATGATTGATAAGAGGGTAGGTTTTGAGATTGTTGGATAAGAACATCTCTGAGCTGGGTAATTTTATCTACTGGCATTTTACACCGTTATTAATTTATTAAGATCAGATTTTTCGTTTTTATATCTAGTTTGAACACCAGCAATAATATTTTGACCACTACTTTTAAAGAATGTTGGAGCATTGGCAATTTTGTATTCAGATACAATCTCTACAATATCTTTATCCGTAAGTTCTGACTTACCAGATAAACTGTCTAAGAATATACTTGTTCTGCTTGGACCAAATTGTACAGCGGTGCTCCAAACTAAATCTTGAACTGAAGGTCCAAAGTTGGTTAGATCTAAACCTTTTCTTTGAAGGTTAGTTATCATAACATCATAATAAGTTTTCTTTACATAATCGTGTTGATCATCATCAAACTCAGTTGGGTATTGGGAAGATATACTTTTCCACATACTATCAAATTCTGCTGTTGCTGGAATTAGTCCCTCAAACTTATTTTTAAATTTAGACGATTTTAAAAATGAAAGTACTGGAGAATTTTTACTCGAAGGTCTTGCTTTTCCAGAAGGAGTAGTTTCAGGTAAGAAGGAAGCAAATTGATATGTACCATACGAAGCTCCACCTCTATCTTCGGATGTTTTATAAGGATTAATAGTACCTGGACCCTTTCCAGCAGACTCATACTTTTCAGATGTTTGACCCAATTCCCAACCTGCAACTGGAGGCACTCCTGCAGGAACGGGGTTATTGTTTTTATCTACAACTGTTTGTCCCTTTTCATCCTTTAATTTACCATCGTTTTTGTTAACTACTTCTGGTACCTCTTCCGTTTGTTTAAATATTAAATCTGCTGTCATAGTACCAATGGTTCCAAATATTGCCGGCTGCTGCATATCTTCACCGTCTAGGAAAAATCCAATAACCCATGATCCTGTAACTAAACCTAAAGGAGTGGTTCCAATTCCGGAAGTTGCAGCTGAAGTGATGGGCATGATTGGGATTGCCCAAGGAAGGTCTTCAGTAGGAAGTAGTACTTTATCGTCGGTATGATAACCATAAATTCTAATTCTTACACGACCAGCCTTTTCCGGATCCATTCTATCTTCTACTACACCAATCCACCAATTAAACCCATCCTTATTAAATATCTTCTGCATTATTCCTCAATCCTTAGTGAATCTTTAATTACTTCCATCGACATTGTATGTTCTTGGAATGTCACTCTATGATGAATAGCTGTAATTAAATAATATCCCGAATACTCTTTATCTATTTTATCCATATTAAGATCTTCCTCAGACGCTGGACCAAGAGCAGGAAATTTAAAATAAATCATTCTTCCAGCCTCTATATCTGTTCTTCCTGGTACAGCTAAATTTAATTTTATGTTGGTAGTACCAATCATACTAGATTTTCTGTTACCGTAAATATCTTTTATCTTCTCACTAACATTACCTTTAAAATCATTAAACAATTTTGAGTTAATTGGATAAAAACTAATACTTGATGCAGGATTTCTAGGGCCATTAATATCAAAATTTGGTTTAGCTAAATTGCCCTTCCCTGATGTGTGATAGTGGTTAGCATAATCGCTAACGTAATCATAATCAAACTGCTCGTATTTTTTATTTAATATATCTAGAGTAATTAATCTATTAGCTAGATATCCATTGGTGTAATTTTTTATATGATCTGTCGATTCTATCATTTCAACCGATTGAACAAGAGTTAATTCCCTCATTATATCAACAGCACCTTTTTCTCTAATATTATTAGGAGCTAGAGTATAAACACCCAATATATTTTTATTTTCTATTGCATCCTTGTAAATGGTTTCTAAAGAACCAAAATAAAAAGCTCTGTTAGTTTCAAAAAATAAAAAGTTATTAGCTTTTCCGTTGCTAGGAATAGATTTAGTAGCTATCCAGTTTATGCATCTAAAAGGAGTCCAACCCGGAGATACAAACTTTATATCATTGCTTGTTTCGTTTATGGTTACTAAAGTTGTTGCGGGAGTTTCTAAATTTAGTCCTTTTTCATTAATTAAAAAATTTCTACTTGCTGCAAGATAGTCAAAGTACAAATCATTTACTATTTGATGACCCTTACCTTTAAAACTTTTAAATAAAGGCAATTGAATATCATAAATCAATTCCATTGAAACAAAATGTAAAACAAACAATTGAGTATTATTATCCCTAACAATCTTTCTATTACTTACTTTAAATACTCTAAATGTTTTCTTAATAAAATGACCTGCTTCTTTAAACGATGGAGTAACAAACTCCACATTTAAATATTCTTCTCCAATAATTGGTACTAAGTCAATTAGGTTCCTACTATCAGAAAGTAGTATATCGCCATAAAGGTTGTTGGAAAAAATATCCTCGTAAAGATTGAATTCTACTAAAAATTCTTTTAAATCAAATACAGTGTTTTTACTGCTAATTAGATTTAGCTCAGTTATCTCAACAGCACCAGCTTTTTGTAATCCTGCAGCATTAGACATTTATATCAGACATCTTTGATTGAAAATCGTTTATAACTTTTTGTATATACTGTGGTTTTAAAATTTTAATTCTTCGCTTTGATTCATTTGCCTCGTCTTCAAAATTAAAATTTGTAACTGGAGTACCTGACACTATAGTAACGTTGGAGATAGTGACATTACTAAAACTAGTTAAATTGTTTGTAACTACGTTAGTAGCTTGAAAGCCTCCTTTAGAGGCTGTAACAATAATTTGTGTGTTAGTTGGCTTAGATGTGATGTACCCTTCACCGGCATTTCCTAAATTATAAACCACATCTCCAACCTGGTAAGTAGTAAAAGTAGATCCATTCAACACCACATTTCCAGAAACCGTGTGACCTTGGTTATTTACATAATGATGCACGGCGTTGATATTTCCGTACTTAGATTCCACATATGTTTTAAGTTGAGTTTGAGATAGTACCCAATCAAATCTAGGGTCAATAATATCATTAGTGTGTAAAATTATCCAATGTAGTTCTGAATTACCATAAATTTTAAATGCAGTTATTTCAGGCGTTTCTCCATCTACGATATCATACTCATCATACAAAGAAAAATTATCTTTTAATTCATCTGTAAAAATTGTCCGCATTAAAATATTGGTAACAATTTGAACAGAAGTTCTATCATCTAAAGTAAAGTAAGTGGTAGGTAAATTAGTAAAATACATTAGAAGCCTTTGTCAATTTGATCTTTCGTAAGAATTTCAGTTTCCCTAAACGTGAGAGATAAGTTTACTTCTGTTGGATATCCGGTATCTAAAAAACTAGAGTAAGTATCTCCCCCATATGTAACATCCATAGATTCTAATACGCAAGGTTTAAAATTGTGTAAATACTCATTCTTTTTATCTTTATAGAAATATGAAATTTGAAACTCAGATGGATATATAAAAAATAGTTTATTAGTACTCAGTTCCGGATGCATGTGGAATTTAAATTTATCAATTATAGATTTTACATGCTTTGATTCTGATTCACTTTTAGGTAAAAATCTATACTTAAATGAAAATGATCTGAAATCAATAGACTCAAATAAAACTTCTTTGAATGGATTTAATGCAACTTTAGCAGAAGCTCCTAAAATTTCAGCTGGAGACCCAATGCCCAACGCAGAAGGCACTTTGGCAAAATTTAAAGCTATCGCTGCTCCAGCTTCCCCTCCTGCCTTCAAAGCAGATGCCATTGAATCAATACTCGATATCGATCCTACTATACCAGCCAGTGTCCCTAATTCTTTATTGCTATACTGAGCGTTGTATCTCACAGAAGGAGGGTCATTAATATACAACGCAATTGCATCTTTTATTCTATAGGTGGTATCGGGTTTAAGCATTTCCGATTTAGCCAAAGCTACTCCAGTCAATGCACCAGCAGCAGCACCTGAACCTTTAATAAGAGTATCTTTTAATCCACCCGATCCAGCTGGCCTATAGTTGGAACCTGTAGCTTTTTCTTTTTCGTTTAATTTACCGGCAAAGTTTAATGCTAGACTAGCTATTCCAGCACCAGCAGCAGCACCAGCTAAAGCAGCTGTAGCGGTGGCAGCTTGAGATAGTTGATCTTCGGAAAGTTGAGCAGAATCTTCTCTTATTACCACCTCGAGTCTTTGATCCCTATTAAACTTAGATTTACCTCTAACGTTTATATTAAAAAGTACAAATTGCTTAAAATTATCCGTCGATCCTAATCCTTCGGGATATTGAAAAACATTGAGTTTTGGATCAAATGGCGAAGTTCTGTACTTTTCAACATTAGTTTCAATTGTTCTTTCAAAATCTTCGTAGTAAACTGGCATTTTTTTTGGATAAATAAATTGAGGACTTTATATTTATTGTGAAATGTACAAAGAAACTTATAAAGGGCGGTATAGAATACAAAACCCTAAAAAATACAAAGGTGATGTGTTTGATGTAATCTATAGATCGTCCTGGGAATTCAAATTTATGAAATGGTGTGATTTCAACTCTTCCATATTAGAGTGGGGGTCAGAAACTATGGTTATTCCATATAAATCACCAGTAGATAATAAGATACATCGTTATTTTGTAGATTTTTATATTAAGGTTTTAGATAAAAACGGACTAATTACAAAATATTTAATAGAAATTAAACCAGAAAGATTTACTAAGCCTCCTCTAATTCCACAAAAACAAACTAAGAAATTTATTGAAGAAGTTTTTACTTATGGAGTTAATCAATCAAAATGGAAGGCAGCAAATATTTTTTGCGAAGACAGAGGTTGGAAATTTCTAGTACTAACGGAAAAAGATCTTGGTATTAAAAAATAATGGCTAATAACGTTTTTTCAACCTTAAGAACACAGGCAGGAGATGTTGAGAGATCTTCTCAATGGTATCAAACTCAAATAAGGAAGTTAGGTAGAATTCAAACTACCCAACTTATGAGGGAGGGAAAGTTGGTAAATAACATTTTTCCCGGTGAAATGTATTTGTTTGGTTATGATCCTAAGCTAAAGGATAAGCTTCCTTTTTACGATTTGTTTCCATTAGTATTACCCTTTAGGAAGTTTAGTGGTGGGTTTGTTGGACTTAACTTACATTATCTACCCTACCTTTTAAGATTTAGAATTTTAGGTTTTTTATCAGATTATACAAACAACGAAAAGATGGATGAAACTACAAAATTAAACTTTTCGTGGAGAATATTAGAAAGTGCCTCAAAATTGGCACCAGCTAGAGCTTGTGTAAGAAGATATCTTAACGATAATATACAAACAAGGTTTTTAAGAGTACCGTTTCCAGATTGGATTATTGCTTCACAATTACCAGTTGAAAGTTTTGAAGGTGCATCCAAAAATACCGTCTGGACAGAAATAAGGAAAAAATACTAATGGCCACATTCAGTTTAGCCAACTTTCAAGCTCAAGTAAAGTCTAGAGGTTTAGCTAGATCTAATAGATTTGAAGTTTTAATTAAACCTCCCAGAATTGGAGGAAGCGTAAACTCAGAAAATTCTAGACTTGTAAGTTTATTTGCAGAAATTTCCAACTTTCCCCCTTTAAATTTATCTGTAAGACCTTTGAAGATAGCTTCTGGTCCTTCAGAGCAAAGACCAATCGGATCTGAATATGGTGGGGACGGAATAAGCATGACTTTTCATGTTGATAGAGAAATGAAAGTAAAAAAATTTTTTGATGATTGGATGGAAACTATTATAGATAGAGATTCCTTTGAAGTTAGATTTCAAGAAGACTATAGAAGTGAAATAACTATTAATCAGTTAGACGAAAGAGATCAAATAACATACGGAGTAGATTTGTTAGAAGCTTTTCCTCGTAGTATGAACTTAATGGATTTAAATCAAGCTTCTCAAAACCAAACACACAGATTAAATATTATTTTTGCATATCGTTTGTGGAGAAGAACAGATTTATCTGCTCGCAAGAAAGGAATACCTTTAGTCTCTCCTTCTATTGTACCAAACCTCTCTACGAACACTCCCGTGAGAAACTTTGCCTCTTTTTCGTGGAGTTCAGATAACAACCCAGGTGGAACTGGAGCAGATCAAGGAAGTAACTTTCCTCTGTCGCCTTAATTTTATGGAGATATTATGCCTTTACCAATTCTTGAAGTACCAACTTATGAATTAATTTTACCTTCAACCGATAAGCCAGTAAGATTTAGGCCATTTTTAGTTAAAGAGCATAAAGTTTTACTTACTATGGCTGAAGCAAGCGAAGACGAAGTAATTAGGATTGTAAACGAAATAGTAGATGTGTGTACGTTTCAAAAGTTAAATACTAAAGAACTTACTCACTTTGATGTTGAATACATTTTTATGCAACTAAGAGCAAAGTCTATTAGTGAAAAAGTTGAAGTGGTGATTACTTGTGCTAACTGTAAAGAGAACTACGATTCTAATTTTAATATTGAAAATTTAAAGGTAGAAAAAAAAGATAACCACACTAATAAAATTATGATTAATAATAGTGTTGGTGTACATATGAGATATCCAAAGTTTGATTCTGTAGTAAAAATTTACGAATCAGATAACACAGAAGAAGTATTTAAAATGGTTAAAAAGTGTGTTAAAGGAGTGTTTCAAGAAGATCAGTATTGGGATATAGATGAACAGTCTGAAGAAGATTTAGATATTTTTATAAACAGTTTAACTAAGGAGCAGTTTGAAAAAATAGAGCAGTTTTTTATTACGTCTCCAAAAATAGTACAAGAAGTAGAATCGGATTGTCCTAAGTGTGGACATCATAATACTTCACGAATAGAAGGACTGCAAAATTTTTTCGTCTAACCCTTTCTCAGGAAAGTTTAATTAACTATTTTAGTATGAATTTTTCGTTAATGCAACATCACAAATATTCATTAACTGAAATAGAAAATATGATGCCTTGGGAAAGGGAAGTTTATATTACAATGTTGGTAGATTTTGTAAAGAACGAAAACGAAAGACTTAAAATTTTAAAACAAAACTCAAAGCATATTTAAATGGCTATAATTACTCCAGGCAGCGACGAATTTAAAAGTGCAATATCTGACCTCTCAAAAAAGAGCATTAATGCTTTGGATCAAGAATCTAAGGCAAAAGAGGTTAGAGAAAAACAAACTAAGCTTTTAGAAAGTATAAATGAAAATTTAAAGAAAATTCATGAATCTTTGGGTAAAAGCAATAGAAGTAAAAAAGAAGGGGGTGGGAGAGATAGTCCTAACGAAGAAGAAAAAGAAATTACTTTAAAGGATGAACTTAAATCTTTTTTTGGTAGTATTAAAAGTTTTGGTAAAGGTGTAAAGGAATCGGTAAAATCAAACTATTACACTAAGCCGGATGCTGCTCCAGTTATGAGTTCAGCAGAAACTTTAGAGGCCAAGGATGCCTTAAACCAACCCAAGCAAGTAGAAATAGATCAATTAAAAACAGCTGAAGAGACTAGTGAGACTCAAAAAGAAATACTTAAAGAACTTAAAAAATTAAATCAGACTACAGAAGATAAATCTTCTGGTAGTGGTGGATCACCTTCCCTACCCGATCTTCCTGGAAAAATAGGTAAAGCAGGTAAAGCATCAACAGTAGGTAAAGCTGCTAGTACTGGCTCAAAACTAGGAATGGGGGCAGTTGGAGGTGTAGCAGCTGGAGCTGCTGCTGTTGGATTAGTTGGAGGTCTTGCGTACCTTGGATTTAAAAAAGAAAGTCAAATAGCAGAAACAAAAGATGAAGCTGCTGTTAAGAAAGCAGACATGGATCAAAGGCTTCAGTCTGGATCAGCATCAATAGAAGAAGCTGCAGGCTCTGGTCTATCAAAAGAAGATGACTTATTTCAGAGCACTTTTCTTTCACCTAAACCTGCTTCTACTGCTCCTGCACTAGCTACACAACCTGCTTCTACTGCTCCTACACCAGCCACAAAGATTGGTGGTGCAATTGCAGCGTCTGCTGCTCCTGCTGCAGCTGGTACAGCTTCTGATACCCCTTCGGCATCTAAAAAAGCATCTCCTGAAGTTGAAGCAAAACTAAGCAAGTTTAAATTTAACGATACAGCAGGTAAAGACTCTGAAGAAGGTAAAATAAGATCTAAAGTACGTCAATCAATGAGAGGGGAAGATGTAGGACCATTAACGCCTTTAGAACAAGCTTACGCCGACCGGTGGAATGAAAAAAATAGAAGCGGTGGTGAAGCAGTTTATAATCAGGGTAAGGGATTTGAGGGAGCCGGGTCTTCAGTTACTGAAGCAGTATCAGCTAAGGGAGCCGGGTCTTCAGTTACTGAAGCAGCATTAGATAGTAGCAGTGAAGCGCCACGAATTGGATCTTCTGCAAAACCCACTACAACACCTACAACTGCTGTGACCGGTAGTACCCCAGCTGAGTCCTCCACAACCGGTACTGCAGACAATAAGTTTGTTTATAATGATAAAGTAGATCCTAACTCTGAAGAAGGCAAAATACGAGCTAAAGTACGCCAACATTTAAGAGGGGAAGATGTAGGGCCGTTAACGCCCGTTGAAGAAAAATATATGAAAGAGATGGATGAAAAACAAAGAAGTAGGGGAGAGGCAGTTTATAATCAAGCATCAGTTTCACCAGCGCCTACATCTACTTCTGACGTGGCACAAACGTCTGTAGAAAATCAATCTTTAAGGGATGAAATTTCTACTTCCAAAGGAAGTACTCAACCCATTGTTTCTAATAACGTCACTAACACAAGCACTAATAACTATATCCCCATAAAAGCAGATCCCCGACCAAACAATCGGGGATCCGCGTTAGACAACTATATTGGAAGAGTAAGTACTTATTAGTCTTCGTTTGCTAGCTTAGCAAAGTAGGACAAAGATTCGTCTTCATCGTCCAAATTAATATCATTGTTCTTACGTTTTACTGCAGTAGCTGGCTTAGAAGGTTTTTGTTCTTGCAAATCTACCTCATCTGCACGAGAGATAGAAGCACCAGATGCAGAGAGGACTTGCTCTAGCTTGCTCTTGAGTTCTTCGTAAGATTTAAAATGCTTAGGATCGAGAAACTCTTGTAAAGAGTGTTGCTTCTTCCAAATACCTTCCAACTCATCATCGTCACTTGATAGTGGTTCAATACTATCAAACTCAGACTTGTCGTAATTACGATAACCTTCTAGATTACGAATCTTCAGTTTAAAGTTTGCACCTTTCCAAAAATCAAAAGGATTAATAGCTTCTTCATCCTCGTAAGTAGGCTGCATTACGTCTTTGATTTTATCAAAAATCTTTTTACCAAACTTAAATAAGAAAGTCTTACCTTCGTTTTCAGGATGTGCTGGATCTTTTACAATATAAACGTTAGAAATGTAGGTAAGCTTTCTCTTTTGTTTACGTGCAATGTTTCTATTGTCTTCGCTACCAGAGTTCCACAGTTCAGTATTAAGTTCTGAAACTGGATCTTGTTTGCTTAGTGTAGTTAGAGAGTTTTCAATATACCACTTACCAGTGGGACCTTGAAAAGCATGATTCCAAATTCTAACCCACGGAAGATCTTCTCCTTTAGGAGGAGGTAGAAATCTGATTACAGCGTAACCGTTTCCAGCTTTGTCAACTTCTGGTTGCCAAAACCGATCGTCCTTTTGTGAGTTTTCAACTTGAGGGGTAGCAATCTTTTCGACTTCCTTCATTAAGGAATCAAAGTTACCACGATTTTTTTTGAGGGCAGAAAAGTCCATGGCCATTATTGTTCTCCGTATAAAATGTATTGAAAAGTATTAACGTGTATTAGTATTGTCGACGTCATCTAGTAATTCCTCATCACTTTCATCATCTAATTTCTCATCAAGATAATTATAAATTGTTTTCCGGTGTTTGTCAACCTTATTACTTTTTACAACTTTGTGGAATTTCTTTTCACGATCAAAATCAAGTTCTTTAAAGCGCTTCATATCTGAAAATTATACCTCATCCCCTTCATTAGATGGTACAGCAATAAAAGGCCATTGTGAAATTCTTTTTGTAACAATAGATTGATTGTGAGCTAATTTAATAATATACCTTTGTGACTCTTTTACTTGTTCAGCTAATGTTAAAATGCTATCTTGTATAATCATTATATTTTTTTCTAATTCAGCTAATCTATTGTTAGTTACATCCAATTCTTCTTCTAACGATATTGTCATACTTTTCTTTGTTTATTGAAAGGAAAGGAGAATACTTTTTAATTATTCTAGATACATCAGGCCAAATAACATCCTTATCTAATAACGAATCTAACTGTTCTACATAGTTATTTAGCTTATTTAAAACCACTAAAGTTTCTATGGAAACTGAACCCTTTAAATAAAGTTTAAGTATTTCTGGATGACTGTTTTTAGCCACACTAAAAATTTGAGAAAAGGTTAAATTATTCCTTTCAGCGTGATTTATCATATTGTCTATTTCTTTTTCAAATGTATAAGACATAGACTCAATTCTTTTTTTCCAGTGTAAATAAGTTTCTTTTGCATCATGGTCAAACACCCCTCCCCACCTATCTCCTGATACAAAATTTGCTACCAAAAAATCTACCACCTCTTTATCGGTGTAAAGTTCTGATATTTTTTTAATTGAAAACAAATCTCTTCTTTTAAAAAAAGATTGTTTTGAAGCTTTTACTCTTCCCTGTTGTTTTATTACGTCGTAATTGTCTGTTGTAAAATGAAGTCTCAGGGATAGGTACGCTTTGTAAACATCATAAGGTTCCATAGTCATAGAGGAAGTTTACCACGAGGCTTAAGCATATTTGCCTCTTCAGCTTCCAATTGAACCTTTTCTTTTAGTGATGTAGTAACTAAGCTTCCAATACTTTCTAGATCTACATCGTTTGTAGTACAGTAATCAATTATAGCATCCATGTAACTAATTTTCTCTTTTAGAACTCTTTCTTCAATGTATAAGGAAAATTCACTAGGAGACCTAAAACGTCTAGTAATTAAAATGCTATTATTTAATTCTTCATTCATCTAAAAAATATAAACCCTAAAAAATAAATTTGAACTACAAAACCTAATCCAATTGTTACAATATTAAGTGTATCTTTTAGTATAACCGATCTTAGGAAAAGTAGCAACATAGAAGTCCATACAATTAATGCTACATCTAATGATGGTAATCTATCAGAAAGACCTGACCACACAGAAAGATATGTAGGAACAAATGCAGCATGGAGAAGTAAAATAGAAAACCACTCTAAGGTAGCCACATTCCAATTCTTACCCACCTGGAGCATTTTTTCCCTTAAATTATTTAATTTTATTTCATTAAGTTTCATAATTTTTTATCCCCGTAAAATATATGGCGACCTATCTTTGTTATTCTTGGTTTATTCCAATTTGGACTTACATAGTCAGCATGGTAGTAGTAAGCGTTTTTAATCGAAGGAAGTCTAAAACCCTCAAAAAGAACTTGCTTAGCTGCTATCAAGGATTCTTGGTATGCCTTATTGTTTATTTCTCTCGTTTTTGGTCCAATCTCACAATACCAAGAAAACTGACAAATAACTTTAGAATAAATTACGTTCTTCTGATAAACAACCTCACAAATGTCGGTTGGCCAAAATGAACCGTGAGAAGCTCTGTTTAATGTAACCTGAGCAACTGCAACCTTACCCTCGAAAGACTCATAACCAGCTTCGAAGTAAATATTGTCTGCTAAACATTTTAAATGCCGTTCCCTTTCTGAGAAGGAAAAGAAACTACCACTATTGACTCTTTTAAGTTCATTAGTTTTAAGGTTATACATCGATGATACAAAAAATACCGCTAATAAAATAACTAACAATCTTATTAGGTTGATTACCATTTGTTCTCCTTCTTAGGGGAGATGGCGGTTAAGCCATCCCCTTGTCGTTAGATTACTTCTTGGTTGTAGTCTTTTGATCTACAGGAATTTGAGAAACGAAGCCATTTAAAGTTTGAGCCTTTGTAATAATTTCAGCTTCAGAAGGGTAGGCTGGAAAGCCAGGATGGTCTGGAGGTACTTGGCCTGCATGCCTGGCGTTTTCTACTTTCACTTGCCAGTCATTACCAATGAGTTCACGTTTACCATAATAATCTTGCTCCAGCATTGTTTGCGCCATTTTTAACAGTTCAAGGCGAATCTCGAACGGTGTCATATTACTCATGTTTACTTCTCCTTTGTGTATGTGTGTAAAGGTGGGTGGTTTTAAGGTCCACCCAAACCTTATAAATTACTTCTTCTTTTCGTCTTTCTTGACTTCAGCTTTCGGAGCATCTTTTTTCTCAGCCGGCTTAGCAGGAGCCTGAGCAAAAGCTGCAATGGTAAAAGTAGAAGCGACTACAGCGGCGATAATTGATTTCATTTTATTTCCTTAGTTTTAAATAAAAGTTAACTACTCCACATCAGCTCGTCACCATCAAAACTATCTAAGCCAACCTATTAAATGGTTTGGGAGATAGCTACCAGGCAAAGACTTACTAATTTGATCTGGTTGATTCTGTTGCCAAGTTCAACCAGAAAAACTCCGACATGCCGCTTAGGCAGCCAGTGCAAATCTTTCGTCGTTTGCGTTTAACGTTTTGTTTCTTTGGCCGAGAAGTCTCAACCCTACGGCTTTCACATTGCCGGATCGTCCATCCTCTCTACTCATTGCCCTGTCGAAACTATTCACCCCCATCAGAAGCATACTCCGTCCTGCAGTACTTACCTTAACTAGGAGTGGCACGGTCTGCAAATATGCTTTTGGTGGAGGTGGGGGGATTCGCACCCCCGTCCAGAACACCTTTCAATAAACTTCATACGATCATATTATTATTATAACTAATTTATTTATTTATGTCAACGTTACTTTATACGTTATACGCGGCTTTATACTGCTTTCTAAGGTCCTTAAATTTATCTATCCAATTATCCCTAGATTCTTTGAATACAAACCCACCTTCGTGATCTACACCCATAATAATAATTATGTTCGATACGGAAATTTTAGTTAGTTCCTCAAAGGCTACCGCATAAGCAGAGCATTGCATAAAATAGTTTGAAATCCATTCCTTTTCTTTTTTCTTAGCAGAAGTTTTAAAATCTATTACAGACAATTCACCCTCATACTCAGCAATACAATCAACTGTTCCAGCTACTTCTAAATGATCGGAATACAATGAACTTTCTAAAGCATGTATATTATCTATGCTATCAATAAAAGGTTTAATGTCTTTCCAGAGCTGTTTGTCTTCAAAAGTAACTGTGTATGTTTCGTTTGAGAGATAGTCTTCACATATACCGTGAATTCTTGTTCCTCTTCTAGAGGCGTTGGCTGTGATTTTATTTGCTTCTTCTGCTCCAACCTTCTCTCTCCACTCCTTGATGGAATCTTTGCTAAGCAGAGATGTAACGGTTGTGACGGATGGATAGGCTCTACCCGATGGTGTTTTGTAAGTTCGTACACCATCCTTGGTAGAGCGTTCCAGTTTTGGAAAATCATGCTTTATGTGATTAAATACTCTTAAGTTCAATTATGCTATCAATCCTGGTTTATAAACTGTTTTACCATTTTCTTTCATAGCAGTCATAACTTGTTTTTTCAAGTTTGCTGAGTCATATGATACATGAACCCAGCCCGAATCGGGCACACCTGGAGTGTAGAATTCTAAAATTAATTGAGTAAAATCTAAATTATTTTTAATCCACTCTGCTAGGTCTGCATTAGCTACACCCGGAATTTCAATATCAGCAGCCTGACCTTTACAATGGTCTGATGTTTTTGATCCACCTACCTTAGCATTAACTTCCGGATGCCTAAAACCTGAATTAACTTTTACACCTTTTCCATAATGCTCTCTAACCGGTTGCAAAACCTTCTCACACAATACCTTGAGGTTTTCAATCTCCGAATCTCCGGGTGTATTGTTCATATCGTACCTAAGTGCGGTTTCACTTTTAACCATCTCACTCAGTGTAAAATTTGCTGAAAGTTGCATCTAAATCTCCTAATTAATGTATTGCTCTTCGTATTTCATTCTAGCAATGATATACTCTTTAACAAGTTGGGAACGAACGATATCTTCTACATCAAATTCAATAGTTTTTGTAGAAGGCATCATATCTGCTATTACCATAAACTTTTTTAAACCAGACATATCAGTTTTTTTGTAAAGATCTGTCTGTCTAAAATCACCACAAAAAATAATTTTTGATCTATCCCCTACTCGGGTAATAATACTATTTAGCTCCATATCAGTCATGTTTTGACATTCATCCACAATGATAATAGAATCATCGAGTGTAATTCCTCGTACAAAGGATGTAATCATAAAGCTTATACAATGCTGTTCTTGGAGTCTTTGATATGCATCTTTTCTGCTAAAAAGATCATCACATATTTGAATGTAAGGTTGTTGGTAGACTTCTGTCTTTTCTTTTTCATCACCAGGTAGGTGACCGATCTCCCTTGACGGGACTGCTGATCTAACAATTACTACTTGCTTAAAATTGTTAGTTTTTTCGAGAACTTCTTCAATAGCTTTGTAAAGAGCTATGTAGGTTTTGCCTGTTCCTGCTACACCATGAAGAAGTAAAATTGAAGTGTTTTGATAAAGCTCGAAAAATTTCCTTTGATTTTCTGTTAGGGGTTCTATTGTTTTTAAATCTTCTAATTTAAGCCTTAATTTGTTACTTACTACTGTTAGGTGGGTTAGTTGATTGTTATTATTAGGATGGTCCTCTTTTAATTGAACTGCTTTTCTTCTTGCCATCGAAACCCTCTTTGGAAATAAAAAAAGACCAGAGCTCAGCGCTATTGGTCTTTTTGGGTAAAGTAAAAAAAATGCCTCTAATCATTTTCTGGACAATTTGTTTTTTAAATTGCTTTTATAATTGTTGGCGTTGATTTTTGATAAAACTTCACGAAAACCGTCATCAGTTCTTCTGATACCTAAACGAACAGGATCTCCCAAGTTTGCTGCTTGTCCTGGTTCGTGATATCTTTGAAGGTGGGGATGGTCACTCACAAAGCTATCGTAGTGAGTGATTCCAAAATAGTGCTCTTCGACTTTATATGTGTCAGTATTCAAAAATGTATAACGTGGCATATGTTTATTTATTAGAATACCTTTTCCGAAACGTATACTTGAAAAGATATTTGCTTAGTTAAAGTATGCAATATCTCAGCCTTCTTTTTTTCCAAGTCGTCAATAGTTTTAAAAACTCCCACATGCTTGGAGTTTTTTTCCCTACCCCTAGAGTCTCGTTCTTTATACTCTAAAATGTATAATGGACCCATCTTTACTTTCTTCAACACCACTCTCATTTGATTGAGATAGAGTTGTTTCGTTGGTTATAGTTTCGTACATAGTTTCAAATTCTTGATCTAAAGCTACTTCCACAGAGAAATTTCTTTTGTGGTATGTTTTAGCCATTCTACGGAAAGTCTTTTTATTAATTTGAAATTCTTCACATACATCTTTTACAATCTCTTTAATTAGACACCTATCCGACTCTGTGCGAGTCATAGAATCACTAATCTCTTCCAAAGCTTTTTTAATTCTTTTTTTACTAACATCGTCTCTTACCATAATCTAACCTCTTCTCATCTTAGCCATTGCTACGGCTTCATCGTTACAAAAAACAGGTACTGCATTTGACTTATGCAATGTACCAATTCCAATCATTTTGTCACCAGTATAAACCTTATCCTCTTTTCTAGCACCACAAGCATATCCATTTGATGAATGACTTGGTATATCGCTATTAGAAGTTTCTCTAACAAAAGGCTTGATGTGAGGAATAGCTACAGAAGTAATAAAGTCCCTTTTTACTTTAGAATAAGGATGTACTTTTTTCTTACTAGACCACTTGGATTTTACAGATGTATAAATTAGTCCCACGAAATGCCCCATTATGTAAAACTATATCATAACTCACTTTGTATATTTTTTCAATCGTAACTTATTAGTAAAAGTTACTTTAGAAAAATCGGAGATTCTATTTAAAGCTTCTCCTTTTACTTTCCATTCATCAACAATAATTTCTTTTTTTACAAAGAAGCTTCTGTAGTAACTTTTGACTTTTTGGAAGAAGACTTTTTTGGTTTAGGCTCCTCCTTTATTTCAACTTTAGGAGGAAGGATATCAGGGAGTGCTTCTCTAATTAGATCTTCTGTAAGGGAAGGATAGATTGACGTTAGTCTCGAATCCTTAGCAGCACAAAGTGCATCTGCTTCGGTATAGTGAAGGCCCTCTAGCATCTCTATAAAAAGGGCTTCTTTTTTTAAGCGAGGAACATTTACGTTAGGATCAATCCAGATATAAAAACGCTTTAACTCTAAAGTAAGAGTCGTTTGATGATATCCAATAGGTTTGTCTTCTTCTTTTTTGTAAGGAGGAGTACCTTCTGGAAGTAGTAATTTTTTACCGGGATGATAACAAAGCTGTAAAAGCGCAATAAGTGCTAGAAAATTATTCTTTCTTAAAATAGCAACCTTTTCATCTTTACTTTTTGCTTTCTCAACCATACTAAAGACTTCAGAAACAAGATATTGGGACATTTAAAATTCCTCTAATAAATCAATCATATTTTTCATTTTATGGCTAATAAAATAATCCAGAAGTAAAGATTTGTCTTTTAATTCTAGGTTTGTAAATGTATTTAGTATTTCGTTTTCAACGTTTGAAGGTATTTGTGATAAGTCTACAAGAGTTTTATTTCGTTGAAAATTTCTAATAAAATTATCATCCCGAGGCATAGAGATTGGATCACCAACCCACTCAGATAGTTTTTTAGATGACAGAGGTTTTTGTCTTATTCCATTTACAATTGAGTCGTCTGATGTTAGTACGTTTGGAATACCATCGCCTTTGTCCCCTTTAAGAATATGTTCTAAAACTATCTCAGAGGATTTTTTAGTTGCCTTAACAAACTTTTTTTGTATTGGAGAATATTGACTGACGTTTTCGTACTTTTGTAGTTGAAGAAAATCGTGGTCGCCTGAAATAATTAAAACTGGTTTAGGTTCCCAAATTAAACCCCTAAGTTGTAAGTCGTTATCCTGAGACCACTTACAGAGCGAAGCAATAATATCATCTGCTTCTGCATCGAGAATCTCTACTACCTTATATGGAAAGTGATCTTTAAGTTCTTGTTTAAGTAAATTAATAGTATCAAAAATTAAGTTCCAATTATATCCAGACTCTTCCCTAAGCTTTTTTCGGTTAGCTTTGTAATAAGGGAAATATTCTTTACGCCAATATTTTTTACTATCGCAGGCAATAACCAACTCACCATACTCATCTTTAAACTTCGTATAGTGGCTTCTAATCGTATTTATAACCATGTGTCTTAGAAGATCTACTTCTAAGTCTACATCTTTTTGACCGTTTAACTCAGCCATTAAATTTGAAATAATGGTCTGAGAGTAATCTACAATGATCAATTTATTTCCTTAAGTTAGACTACCCGATTATACTAAAATAAAAATAAAAATCAACTGTTACTTTTTACGTTTAAATACTTTTTCTAAGATGTCTGAAGGTATTTCATAGATCTTGCTTTTGTCTAAAGTTACTTTTTTATTATCTCGATTACGAGAATAATCTTCTATAATTTTTTTAGTTCTTTTTTCTTCGAAAGTATTTTTTATAGGCAGTAATTTATATTCCCTATTAGCTGCAACAAGAAGAATAATCGCTAGTGGATCAAACACTATAACTATTAAAATAATTACCGCTCTAACAGTAGCTTCAAGTGTGCTTTCAGTCGATTCTCTGTAGATAAGATCAGCGATATACTTGATAGGTCCAACTTCAGCAGCAATTCGTTTTGATTCTTTTCTAAGCGGACTTGCTTTAGTATTGAGATCCTTAAGAGCTGTATTCGCAGAACTAATTTCAGAAACCAGTCGCTTACGTTCCCCTGCTTGCGAATTGCGTATCTTAATAGCGGCGTCAACATCACTTTGATCAACCAGTCGATCGAGAGCAGTAAGAGATCTTTGAGCATTTTCTATCCTTTTCTTTTCACCAAGTATTTCATCTTCAATTATTTTAAGTTCAATAGAAGAATCTGAACCAATAGTAGTTTGATCTAAATGAGCTTTCGATAAGAAACCAAAGATTCCCATTGAGGTTATGAACGATAGGATAACAACTGCTGTCATAAAATAATACTTCATAGACAGAGCAGAGGTTTTCCAGTTTCTATAAAGCCAAGAAGCACAAACAAGTTTAGAAAATTCTAAACTGATACCCATTATTATAATTGGCCAGGCAGCTGTAGGAAAGATAGCAACTAAACCCACTATAGAATAGTAGGCAGCTACTGCTGAAAGCAGTATTGCAGAAAAGGATAAAAGAAAAACAAAAAACATTAAAGTTTGTTTAAGTGGCTTCTACTGACCCTGACCATAATCCAAGTATTATACCACTGTTCCTTATTTTCTAAAACAGCTCTTTGAAATTGTTCTTTAGCCTCTAAATAATTAGTAACACCTTTAGAGTCACAGAAATGTATGATTTCTCTATAAAAGTTTTCTTTTCCTAATTTTTCTATATCAGCCTTAAGTTCGTCCGAAGAGCTCCAATACTCTCTCCAATCGCTTTCTACCTTATAGCGCTTACGAACTTTATTAACTTGTTTTCTTTTTGATGTGTAAAAGAACTTTTTTCCTATGTATCTTTTACCGTTGATAAGGTTTGTTATGATATAAACAAAACCATAAGCTCCCTCAGGAATTTCTTTTACTTCATTTCCAGCGAACGTCCAAAAACATTCTTCATTCGTCGTACTCATCTTCGTCATCGTCTTCTTCTTCTTCTATCTCAGCTCCACAGAAAGGACAGAAGTTAACTTCATAATATGAATCGTCCATTGAGTGTTTAATTTTAAATTCACCATCACAACTTGCGCATGTAAACTGTTTTTGCATTATACTTGGTTTACCTCTACGTTACATTTTTTAAGAAACTCTATACCACTTTTATCTCTATAAGTGTTTCTATAAAAAACAGATTTAATACCTGCCGTAAAAATTAACTTAGCACATTCGATACAGGGAGCGTGTGTAATAAACATTGTTGCCTGATCACCCGATTCGTGATTCTTGGCTAATTTAGCTATAGCGTTGGACTCAGCGTGAATAACTTCTGGCTTTGTAGTTGACTTAACATAACCTACAGTATCCCTATCAGCACCAAAAGTATAACCCCCGTCAACCATTGTTTGATAATCTGTATCTGGCCCTTCCATTATAAACTCATACTCCTCACAGCAATTATCCCAACCAGCAGGAGTTCCATTATAGCCGATACTTATTACTCTATTATCTTTTACAACAATAGCACCTACTTTTAATCTTACTGCGTGAGATAGCTGAGCATATACTTCAGCTACTTTCATATGAGCATCAATAAATTTTTGTTTCATTATTAAGTTTTATCAATCCAAATTTATTAAAGAATTTATACCACATCCATCCAGCATCAAATTCCCACCACTTATTGCTAAGTTTTGGAGAACCTGGAGATTGATGGTGATTGTTGTGAAGTTCTTCACCACCAATTATAAACCCAAAAGGTATAATATTTTTAGACTTATCTTTTGTAGAATGATTTCTATATCCCACAAAATGACCTACACCATTTACTACCCCAGCAGCCCAAAATGGAATCCAGGCCATTTGTATTAACCAAATAACTATACCCCACCCATGAAATAATAAAGTATTAATAATGAGTAAAATCATTACTCCTAGTAGCGAGTATTTTGTGTATATATTTCTTTCGATCCAATCATCTGGAGTACCAATACCATAAGACTGAACCATCTTTTTATCATTGGTGGCATCTGCATATAAAAAAGCTCCCGAAAAAAGTACTTTCCAAATTCCGTGAATATGAGGTGAGTGAGGGTCTCCAGGCTGTTCACAAAACCTATGATGTTTTCTGTGAACAGCTACCCACTCCTTTGTTACCATACCGGTTGTAAACCATAGCCAAAACCTCATAAAATGCTCTATAAGAGGATGAAATAAAAATCCTCTGTGTGCCTGTCCTCTATGTAAATAAAGTGTTACACACACTATAGTAATGTGGGTAGACACTAAAAGATAGATAATCTCAAGCATGTTTTATTCATTTGTATCTTGAATCTAGGTAGCAAAAGAAGAACCACAACCACAAGTAGTTTTTGCGTTTGGATTAGAAATTACAAAAGAAGAGCCTTGAAGCTTATCTGTTTTATAATCAATAGTAGCACCATCAAAATACTGCATGCTCATGGAATCGACTAACAAGTTTTCAATTACAAAATCATCTTCATTTTTATCATCTTCAAGTGTAAAACCATACTGAAATCCACTACAACCACCTCCTTTCACAAAAGCCCTTACATATTTTGAATTATCATCAGAAAGGATAGAATTAATTTGTGCATGCGCACTCTGAGTTATATTTAACATACTTATCCTTATAATCAGCTATAGCAGCCTTAATCGCATCCTCTGCCAATATGGAGCAGTGTATCTTAACGGGCGGAAGCGATAACGAGTTGGCGATATCAGTATTTTTAATCTCTCCTGCTTCTTTAAGCGTCTTACCCTTGACCCACTCCGTGACCAATGAACTAGACGCTATCGCCGAACCACACCCATATGTTTTAAATCGTGCGTCAGTAATAATTCCATCTTCATTTACTTTTATTTGTAACTTCATTACATCACCACAAGCAGGTGCTCCAACCATGCCAGTACCAACATCAGAATCATTTTTATTAAAAGAACCTACATTGCGAGGGTTCTCGTAATGATCGATAACTTTGTCTGAGTAAGCCATTATTCTTTATTACCGAACAATTGAAGTATACTTACAAAAATATTAATAAAATTAATGTAAAGAGAAAGTGCTCCGAACCACTGCATCCTTTCAATTTCGGCGCTAGAAGCCGACCAAAACATATCCCGAATGCGATTCATGTCATAGGCTGTTAAACCAAGGAATATGACGATTGTAAGCACGTTTAGCGTCATTTGTAGAGCAGAAGATTCTAACCAAATGTTTAAAAGTCCAGCAGCAATTAATCCAATTACCCCCGCAAATAAAAAAGAACCCCAGCCTGAAATATCACGTTTAGTAAAGTAACCCCAAGCAGCTAGAGCACCAAAACTAACCGTAGTTCCAAGCAAAGCCATTACTATGGAAGCAGAAGTAAAAATATAAAATAGTAGACTTAAACTTAATCCCATTGCTGCTGCAAACGCAAAGTACCAAAGTTTAATTCCTTCTGTTGATAAACTTTCACCTTTCCACATTAACCCTAGACTCATTACTAATGGTAAAAAAACTATAATCCAACCCACCACGCCCGAGAACAGAACCGGCACAAGTCCTGAAGCTGATAAAAGTCCGGCTGCGACCATTGTTGCAAATACGCCTATCATCATACGTCCTAATACTCCTGCTACTGCTGTATTAAGTGCCTCTGTGGCTGTCAAAGTAGTATTCATTCTTCTCCTTTTTTAATCATATCTTTAATGTTGATAATTTTTTCATGCTCGATCATAATAATAATTTCTTCTGTAAGTTTTATTTCAGCCCTAAGCCATTTCATTTTTTCTTGTAGCTTTTTAAGCTCCTCACTGTAAAAAAACAACTCTTTTTCTTTTCTAGCTTTTGTATCAAGTAAGTCTTGAATAATTATTATGTTATTAACTGGAACTATCTTCATATTACATCCTACCTAATATGTAGTCCTTAACTAACAAACTCCTTAGTGAAATCGAGGCTCATTTGTTGAACTAACCAATCTTTTTGTTCTGCATTTTTACTCCATTAAGCTGCTTTACCCCAAACATCTTCCCAATTACCAGATAATGCACCTTTAGCGTAATCTGTAGCCCGATTCTCAAAAAAGTTTGTATGAGTTGGTGCATTAATCATTTCTTCTACCCAAGGTAACGGATTTTTCTTAGCTTTAAAAATACCTTTCATACCCATTGAAATTAATCTACGATCAGCTATGTACCTAATGTATTGTTTTACATCCTCTGCTGTTAGATCTTCCATTGCTCCCATCTCAAACGCTAGATCAATAAATTTTTCTTCTAATTCTACCATTCTTGTTGCTATTGTATAGATTTGAGCTTTAAGCGTATCGTTCCATATTTCTGGATTTTCACTGATATAAGTTTTAAATAGTTTAATCATAGATTCGGTGTGCATGGTTTCATCCACTATCGACCAGGTGACAATTTGTCCCATACCTTTCATTTTGCCATGGCGTGGAAAATTAAGTAACATAATAAATGAGCTAAACAATTGCATACCTTCAGTAAACGCAGAAAATACGGCAATGTGTGTGGCTGTATTTTCTTTTGTTGTGTTTTTACCAGAGATGTCTAACACATAGTCGTGCTTTTGTCTCATCGCATCATATTCCATAAATTGATTGTACATTGTTTCTGGCAAACCCAGTGTTTCAATTAAATGAGAATAAGCAGCAACGTGAAGTGCTTCTCTTGCAGCAAAGCCAAGAAGCATCATACGAACCTCTGGCTGTGGAAAATATGGTAAATAATTTTTTACATAGCCACCAGCAACGTCTATATCGCCTTGAGTAAAGAATCGGAAGATATGTGTAAGAAATTGTTTTTCTTCCTTGTTTAATTTATTTTTCCAATCTTTCACATCTTCTAGCATAGGAACTTCTGAGTGCAACCAGTGTGCCTGTTCGTGTTTTAACCATGCTTCATATGCCCATGGATACGAAAACGGTTTAAAATGTGTTCTGTCTTCTGTTAAATCATACTTTTTCTTTACCATTTTTTATCCTTTTTTTGCTGCCAATACTATTTGGCAAATATGTTCTAATCTTTCTATGTGTTCAAACGCTCTCCACGGTGATCTATCAATTGAGACCACACCATGGCCTTTAATTCCAACAATATCATATTTTATATTACCTTTTTTATCTAATTCAAGGTGTGCATGGCAATAATCAGCAAGCTCTTGACTTATAGGTGGTACGTCGGGTACATTCCTAGCAACTTTTGTATAACGACTTAATTCAGGAAAACCTTCTACGATGGTTGATAAATCAATACCAGCGTGCATTGCTGCAACACAATATGTAGGATGAAAATGCATTACTACACGAACATCATCACTATGTTGTCCCATTTGTTTTTGTAATCCAAAGTGTAATGGAATTTCACCACTTGGTTTTAATTTTGCTGAGATGTCTGTGTATTCAACTTCACTCCATGAAAACTGTAATGTTGGTGGCTGACTAAAATATCCTTTAATAATTTTAATTTTTTTAAATTGGTCTGGTTGTAGTGTTTGTTTACGCACACCGCTTGGTGTGATATAAAAATGGTCACGGTCATGGTGTCGTATGCTTACATTGCCATCACGACTTGTAATCCAATTTCGGCGATAAGCTTCAACCATTGTGTCACATATTGTTTCTAACATTTAACCCTCACACGCCAAGCAAACTTCTTCAGTTGCCAATTGTTTTAAATCTATTTCTTGTATTACCTCTCTTTCAATTTTTTTAGCTACCTTATCTGCTTTAGCTAACTTCTCACTTCTACAATAGTATAAAGTTTTAAGACCTTTTTTCCATGCCATAAAATGAACTGCATGTAAGTATTTTACATTTACATCAGGTCTAAAAAAGAGGTTAATGGATTGCGCTTGGTCAATGTGACTTTGTCTGTCAGCTGCGTGCTCCACAATCCATCTCTGGTCAATCTCCATAGACGTTTTGAATACATCCTTATTCCAGTCGTCGAGGAATTCCAAGTGCTGAACCGATCCATCGTTTGCAATGATACTGGACCAAATTTCGTTATAATCGAGTTTGCTCTCAACGTCTGCATCGCATTTCTCCTTGATTATTTTATCTAGGTAACGATTCTTGTTTAAAAAAGAACCTGATAAAGTGTCCTGGCGGTAAGCATTGGCACGATAAGGTTCGACAGAAGGACTGGTATTCCCCATAATAATAGAAGAAGAAGCATTAGGAGCAATAGCCATAAGATGACTAAATCTCAACCCTGTGCCTTCAGCATCCGGCGCTTCGCCTCTTTCTTTTCCGAGGTATATGTTTGCTTGATCTAGATGTGCTCTAATGTGTTTAAAGATTCTTAAGTTTGCCGACTTGGCAAGAGCCGATTCAAAAGCAAGATTATTACGTTGTAGATAAGCATGGAAACCAAGAGCCCCCACACCAATAGAACGCTCACGGCTTGCGGAATACTTGGCCCTTGAGACATGATTAGGAGCATTATCAATGAAATGCTGCAATACGTTATCCAACATCTCCGCCATGTCCCGCAGAAAAAGTTTGTCATTTTTCCAATCATCAAAGTACTCCAAGTTAACAGAAGACAAGCAACAAACCGCAGTGCGCTGTTTGTCGGTGGGTAAAATAATCTCACTGCAAAGATTAGACTGCTTAATAGATAATCCAAGCTTCTTTTGGAATTCTGGCATCATTCTATTAGATGTATCAATAAAGTGTAAGTACGGCTCACCCGTATGCATTCTTATCTCTAAGATTTGTTGCCACAAATGTCTAGCTGAAACTGTATCTCTTATTTCACCCGAATGTGGATCCTTTAAGTGCCAACTATCATCCATAGCAGGATCTAGCATACACTTTTCAATTAAAAGCATAAAATCATCGGTAATGTTAATGCCGTGATGAAGGTTGGGTGTTCTCATATTAGGATCACCCGTTGGTTTTCTCATCTCAAGGAAAATAAGTATATCAGGATGACTAATGTCAAGATAAGCAGCGTAGCTACCACGCCGAGTCCTTCCTTGACGGTAAGCAAGTGATGATGCATCATAAGTGCGTAGGTGAGGCATAACACCCACAGATTTATCATCAGCACTTCTAATACCAATACCGATTCCAACACCACCTCCTAACATCGAGAGCCAATTAACTTCGGATAAACAATCAACAAGCCCGTCGGCACTATCATCCAAGTAAGGAAGAAAACACGAAATAGGAAGACCACGCTTACTCCTACCAAAAGATAAAATGGGAGTAGAGTAAGAAAGCCAATGTTTAGAAGAATACTCGTATAACCTTTGAGCATGCTCTATGTTAGTTCCAAAGGACTTTGATACATATGCAAATCTTTCTTGTGGAGAGGTTTCGTCCTCTCTCATATAACTTTCTTTTAATCTTTTTATACCAAGCTCATCAAATAAATCATCGCGAAAATAGTTGACCACTATACCATGCACTACTTCTGGTAACATAAAAACTCCAAATTATATTTTATTTTATTTCTTTAGGCTCGTAATACTTCTTATACTGCTGTATAATTTGTCTTTGTGTGTTAATGAAGTTTCTTAAGTCTGCCATGTTGATGGCCAACTCCTCATATCCCTCATCAGTTAAACCAAATAATACTAAATCTACTTTCTCTTCTAGTAAATGTTTCCAAACTTGAGCAGCGTTTTCGGGAGTAATAATTATCCACGAAGGTACACGAGGCTTTAATGGAGTTGGATCGGGTAAATTTAATTTTTGTCTTTCTTCTGCCTTCTTTTGTATAGTAATTGGCTCTACAGTTTTCCAACTACCAAATACACTACAGCCACTAATTAGGAGCGGTGTAAGAAGGATTAATGAGAGACGGACATTCACGATTTGCTTCAGTAGGTGTCTTTGCATTTTTTTCTTGATCAGTTAATGGTGCTCCAGAAGCAAGCTCTATACATCTCATAGCATTGAGTGTGCCTCTGTTAATTAATTTTTCAACAACAGTTGGTTTTTCGTGTGCAAAAGCTCCAAAATCTCTTTTGCTAAATTTTCTTGACAATGCTGAAACGTCTTGTTTTTGTTTTTCGTTTTGTTCTGCTAGTTGTCTGTTAGACTCTTGAATTGCTTCTACATCCTTCTTCATTTGATCTAAAAGCAATTGCTGCTCTTTGATTCCATCTTGCAGCTTTTGGTTATTACCCTCTGATACAGCTAAATCGGCCTTTAAGTTTGTAACATACCAACCACCCACACCAAAAGCGCCAATAATAATTACAATCAATACTAATCGTAGTAATATGAACATACGTTATTTAGCTTCTAAAATATTTTGAGTCAACGGAAAAATCTCTTTTAATAAAACCAATCTAACTTTCAAACACGACCCCCCAATTGAAGAATCAATTCTTTTAGTTTAGAAGCTGCTATACTTTCTGAAGGAACCCAGCATAAAATATTTTTTAATCTTCTTACTAATTCTTCTTGGCTCATACTCTCTTCCAAGCAATCATTTTTGCTTTAGCATGCAATCCTTGAAATGTATTTTCTTCTAAAATCTTCTTAACATTTCTTCCAGCTAACACCATTTCATTTATATCTTTTTCTTCAATAGATTGAGGCCAGATTACTACCTTTGTGTTGTTATTAATAGTTTTTTCTAATAATGTAATAATTTCTTTATTTCTTGGCTGATTATCGAGCACTACAACCAAATCTTTTAATTTTAATTCATTTAGTTTACCAAAAGATGTTCCGGCCACTGCGATTGCATTATCAACGAATAAACTATCTATTGGACCTTCCACAGCATAAACAGTTTTATTTCTATTAATATTTTCTATGCCAAAGAAATAAGAACTATCATCCTTTATTTTAACCGTAATGTATCGAAGTGCTTCACCGCGTACTGCTCTACAGGTAACTGCAGATAGCTCGCAGCTACTATCATAAAACGGTAATACCAACCTAGGCTCTTCCCCTTTAATGCTTTCTCTGTATTTTTCATTTAGTTCAACAATATTTTTTATACTTTCCACACAATACAATAACTTAAATTTTTCTTTGGGTATTTTTCTTTCTATACAAAATTTTACTACTTCATTGTCCTCATTTAATTTATCTAATCTTAAAAGAATGTTATCTAAGATTTTTTCTTGCTTATTTTTAAATACTGGTTGCTCAAACTTAAATTGGGATTTTGTATTAGAAGTTAAGGAACTACCTTCAGAATACTTTTCAAGACTGTATTGTTGGTATAATAGGTTATCGGCTAATTTTAAAAACTTACCAAAGAACATTGATGCGCCGCAATTGTGGCACTTATACATTAATTCATTTTTATTAGGAAAAAAATAACCCCTAGCTTTTTTAAGCTTTTTAGCTGAATCGCCACAGATAATACAACGACAGTTATATGTATGATCTGTTTTTTTGGTAAAAAGCGGAAGTCTGTTACTAATTAGTAACAAGTATTTTTGATCTAGAAATAGCGACACGATAAGCCTTTCATAAGGCTTTATTATAATACAAGGTGTATTTTTTTACAACTAGAAAAGTTTTTCGAGCTTTATGTGAGCAACAACATATCCTAAAACTAAAGCTGCTCCCATAATCATCCATCTCCACTTCTCTAACTGACTCATCCTTTCATTAAGTTTTAATGTGTGATCTGTGGATGTAGCATTATGCTCATCAATTTTTTTAATTACTTTTTCATTTTTTTGTTCAAAATCATTACGGAGGTCATCTCTAAGATCGCTAATCCTAGAATGAAGCGTGGCGTAGTTAGAATCTATTTTAGCCTCTAACTTTTCAACGTTAGTAGTTAAAATGTCTACGTTATTTTCCAAGACAGATAATCGCGAGCGTGTATCAATTGTCTGTTTAGCTTTTTCTATTTCCATTGGTTTTTTTCTTCCTCGTCGTACGATTAGCAACGACTTTAGGATTAGAAGCTTTTATTGCGGGTTGAATTACTTCAACTTTTTCTATAGCAGGAGTAACTGCAACTTCCACTTTTGCTTCAGAAGGTTTTACCGACGAACTAAAAATTGATTTAAGAAAAGATAACATTTTTCACCTCACTTCGTTTAAGTAATTTTGGTTTTTTTTTAATTCCAACTGTGTCAGGAGTAAAACCAGCCACACCAGGAGATCCTGCATTATTGGCAGGAGCTTCTTCTACAAACTGTTTAAATGTTAAAGTATAATTAGTTGTCATGTATTCTTTAACTAAATGTATCTCTTCATTTAAATCCGTTTTTAGCCTAATTAAAAACTGTTCTTCTAAATTTATAGGTTCTTTATTTAAATCTACACATTCTTTAACTAAAGATAATGCAGCTGCAAAATTGAGTAACTTTTTATTTTCAACAGGCACTTTATTTATTATTCTTTTTAATCTAAACACTAGCCTATGTAGAATGGTGTAAGCATCTCGCTCTTGTACGTTGTTTAGCTGAGACATCTTTTTTAATTCTTTACCCTTATTATCCACTATACCTAATTTAAAAGCATCGGTATCCTCAAAAGGAGTTACCAATATTTTTAAAATTCTGTAAGCAATAATAGAGTCTACAAACCTACCCATTAAATTTTCCTTAGAGATTCTAATGCCTTTTCATCGTTAGGAATTAAAAGGTTATCTGCTGGCATTACATTTAGATATAACAAAAACGATTTTAACTGAGACCAATGCTTTTTATCTATCTTTAAAAATAACATGTTTGTGGAAGCTTCTACACCAAACAAATTATATATTACTATAATGTGATTTAAAATAAGTCTTTCTTTCAATCCACTGCCAGGCTTATACTTTTTAAATAATCTTTTTAAATATCTAAATTTTTTAAGATCATCCTGAAACTCTTCAATCCCCTTGCACGATGGGTTGTCATAGTGTTTCATGGCATACACAACAAAGTTTTCTTCAGTCAATTCAAAATTCATAACGTTACGTTAAAGACGCTGTTCCCCCAATCATATACCATTTATTATTGGTATACAATAACGTTGCTGTATCTCCAACTGAATTAAATACAATATTAGCATTATTAGCAATATTTGCATTTATTGTATAGGAGCCACCCTGAGTGAAAGTCATTGCTAAGATTTTAACTTGACTTGTTTTTCCCGTAGGAATAACTATAAAACCATTCGTAACGCCATCTACTGAAAGATGAGTAATGGATTTTGAAAGATCTACTATACCAGGAGAAGATAGGGTTTGAACAGATGAGTCAAGTGCAATGTTTCCCTTAAGGGTGACGTTGGATAGATTTTCAAAAAAAGTACCAGCCGAAATTCTTTTGCTAGTATTAGATTGAACTAGGTATATTAAATCGCTACCTCCAACGGAGGTAGCTGCTGTCAAAGCTGATACTTTTGAATCTGCCATTTATTACTGAGGGAAGACCGCATTATCATTAGCATCTTGCTGAAGGCTACCATTTGCATCAGCATTGAAGTTTTTAGACATAGCCACTAAAACTTCATGCTTATTTCTGGTGCCATTGGCATCAGCATAAGAGATTTGGTAAGTCCATCCAGTGTGTGAAGTGTTTTGTTGTGAAGCAGCATTGACGATTTCGTCTCTGTCAATACCAAACACGCGCTGAATGGAATGTCCCCCAAAAACATTGTTTGGGTCCGATGTTGTGTTTGAAATATATTTTGGACCCTTCTGAACAAACATCTTTACATTTGTAGAGTTTGTAGCAGCAATGTCGGTTAGATAAAGTTGACTGTCAGAGACAACATTCTGAACCTTGTATTTGTTTGAAGCAATAATTACATAGTCGCCATCTGCAACATCTGAAGAAAATGCAGAATTACCGGCTCCATTGACTACGTCGCTAGTGTTAGTAGTGGTGACAGTACCTACCGCGGTCAGGTTGTCTAAATTTCCCCATGCGGACATTAAAATTCTCCTTTAAATATTTGATACGCTTCTTTTTGTGCCGTGATAGACGTATTTGGTTTTTTTACCAGTCTCTTTATTCGTCACAGTAAATTCAGCGTGTAATTTTCCGTCTTTTGTTGTATATTTAGGCAAACTTACTTGGTGACCAGACTTGCCCCAGTTATTTGCTCTGTCTTCAATATCGCTTCTAGTATAAGACTCAAAAATTAAACTTTCGTCCTGCTCTTTGAAGAAATGATTAGCAACAACAATTGCATCTTCATCGTTTTCTGTTACTTTTTTAGCAGCATTTAAATATTCTGAAAAAGTTGGCTGTTCAGGGACATTAATTGTAAATGCATTATGTTCGATAATAGTGAAATCAACTTCTTCCACTTCTTCTTTTGCTAAACGATCTGTTGCTTTTTCAATACCACCCATGCGTTTTGATACTTTACCAACTTTAGAGAGTGCGGTATCAACATCTCTTTTCATAATATTCTGTGCTATATTCTTTTTAGTGCCCATTCTCCTCATCATACCATAATCAGATTTTGCTGTAGCTAAATCTTTTTCTACTCCAGCACTTTTATTTGCCATGTCCATTGATGCTTTTTTGACATACGAACCAAGTGTGGATTTACTAATCTCATCAATCTCTTCAACTTCTTCTTTCATACGTTTAGGCTTAATTATTTCATATGTGGTGGGGTGAATTTTAGCGCCTGTCATATCCTCACCCTCGGCATCTCTACGATCCATCTCTCTTTGGGCTGCATCCATATTATATTCGTGTGATTTATTTTTAAGCATTTGACTTTTATTATTACTTGCCTCAAGCACTTCTTGATCTTCTTTCATGTGCTTAATCTTCGCACCCATTTCAGAAGCGTCATCTAATTCTGTATCAGAAAGATGTTCACCAGCCTTAATTCCACCACCAAGCTTTTTACCTACAGCATGGACATGATACATTGGTTTGCCATCTTTTTGAACTGGCTTAACATGAAGAGCCATAGGATGAATAGCACCTGCTGCCATTGCCTCCTCTATTTCTGCATCTTCCGCTACTTCAGTTTTTTGCTCCTCTTCTTTGGGAGCACCTTGCATAACTTGAATAATTGCTTGTTCTAATTCAGAAAGCGATTTTCTTGAAATCATTTTAATTTCCTTAGCCTAATTTTGAGACAGGAGTCTTTGACCAGTACTTGCAAGACCAGTACCTAGCTTTCCAGCGAGGACCTGGATTGTCGCAATTATGTCTAGCTCTAAAACTTTTTCTTCTTTCGGGATCGTCTCTCTTAATAGAAAGATTTGGATCTCCAAAACTTACCTTCACCACGTTGCCTTTATCATTCTTAACATATACTGCTCT